>Ga0082335_1000811_pt1 | contig 73666 bp, 76 predicted proteins | sample Subgrocontami58m_FD_72375 | JGI IMG/M metagenome (GOLD analysis project Ga0082335, IMG submission 72375) | Subsurface groundwater microbial communities from S. Glens Falls, New York, USA - GMW37 contaminated, 5.8 m (SPADES assembly) (version 2) ... | reverse complement strand
AGTGAGATGGATGACGAGTTACGTCCCGAGTATGACCTGCACGAACTGCTCAAGGGTGGGGTCAGAGGGAAGTACGCGGAGCGATATCGGGCTGGGACGAACTTAGTGCTATTAGCCCCGGATGTAGCCAAGGCTTTTGCAAACAACGCGAAAGCCGTCAACGAAGCCTTGCGGTTGGTGATTCAGTTGACTAAGGTGCCAGTCGGCAAAAGGCAGCAACTCGCAAAACCGTAGTCCGGACTGAGCCACGAATTCCGCAAGCTGACCTAACCCTTCCTTGGGTCGAGAAGGACGCTGAGAGACGCGTCCTCTCACCCAAAACGTTATACCGATGGAGAATTTCGAACAAGAAGGGTAGAACGCGTCAGTGGGCTACAGCTTCGAGTGGGACCCGGAAAAGGCAGAAGCGAATCATTAGTGCTCGGCTGGCAGCTCGACATGAACGAAGGCAATATGAAGAAGAATAAGAGAAAAGCCCGGCCGCTTGATTCTGACGAAGACGCTATGCGGGCCGAGTACGATTTTTCTAAAGCGGTCCGCGGCATCACTGCGGTACGATATGCGGAAGGCACTAACGTTGTTCTCCTCGACCCGGATGTCGCAGAAATCTTTCCTAACACTCGTGCAGTGAACGAGGCGTTGCGCACGATCGCTCGCCTGACGCGTACGGCATCGCGACAGCCGCCCCGCAAGCGTACGGCATAACCATTGGGTGAAGAAGGACGCGGCGGACCGCGCCTCTCACCCAAGACGTTAGGTGTCATAGTAACCGGAGAAGACGATGCCACTGATAAAGGCCGACGTCCTAAAGTACCTCTCTGATATACGTGCCGACTACTCCGCCTACCACAACCACAAGGAAGTTAGCGCATGGGCTGGGGTTGCACTGTACGTCATATTCATCTCCCAACTTCTCTTTGCGAAGGATGACCTGCTGAAGGAGCCTCTGATCCTCGTGGCCGTATCACTCCTCCTTGTTTTGCTCCTTGTGGCAACGATCATCTATCTTAACATTCAGTTCCGTCTGCGACATGAGGCAGCGAATTACGCCAATGCCTCCATCGCTCTCAGCGCTGAGTTCCTGAGGAAGGAAGAGAAGGATATCAAAGAATGCGACTTCCTTCTTGAGGACGAAGCCGACGCCGGTCACCATTCACCCCATATCCTACCGAAGCTGATCAAAACAAGAGCCGCCAAACTCAGCACCGTCGGGCAAAAGTTTCAGAAGTGGCTCAAGTACGCGGCGTTCGCGATCATCCTACTCACCTCAGGGGCTGCCGCGGTTCGCCTGTTAGGCGCCTACCTCGATGGAACGGCTGCGAGATCCAAACAGGTTCGGCAAGCCATCGAGTTCGGCAACCGCGCCTTGATTGCTGCTTTTCTTCGAGGAGATTCTCAAGCCGTCGCTGCCCTGTACACGGAAGACGGAAAGATAATCGCTCCAGGCAACGAGATCGTGAGCGGTCGTTCAGCGATAGCCGCATTCTGGTACACGGTCATGAGCAGTGGCGTGAAAGACCTCAGCCTCGGCACGGTCGAGGTGGAATCAGCGGGCGACCTAGCTTACGAGCTTGGAACGGTTCGACTCATCGGGCCGGACAGCCAAGTTACGGGAGGTCGATACGTGGTGGTGTGGAAGCAAAAGAATGGCCAGTGGAAGCTTCATCTCGACATCTGGAACTCGGCGCTTCAGCCCGATCGCTAAAAGCGCCGGCTGAGCTTTGACGTTGAGGCTGTAAGAAAAGGTAGATCGAAAAATTTACAAGAAAAACGACCTCCGCATTTGGCATTTAAGCGACGATCTCGGATCGAGGTCCCATTTAGGTACCCCTCATTTGGACGGTTTTTTAGTGGTTGGGACTTTTTCTACAGGCTCGTTGATAACGCGATGAGCGTCAGGCTTGCGTTATTGTGTTTCTGGCTTAAAGCGCTCATTTTGAAGTACGAGCCTTCAAACTAGCCGCTATTCGAGGTAGTCCTCGAGTTTAGTCAAGAAGGCTGCGGTGTTTCCTCCGTTTGCAGCGGTTTTTCTAGCAGATCGCTCAACCTTTTTCCTAAAGCTTTCAGTCTCCTGACACTGCCGCGATCAAGAAGCACCGTCTCTCCGTTCTTAAGGATCAAGCGCAACGAAGGAACCGGATAGCTCTGGGCGGCAGAGGAGCCGGCGACGGCAAAGCCGCCGTAGACCTGATCGATGCCGAGCCTCACGACCGCCACTTCATCGTACAGGAGATCCAGCCTGTGACTGCGGAAGATATGGCGCTTGCGCAGCACGACCAGCCGCTGCTTATGGTCGAAGAGGATGGTCCTCTTCAGGGAAAGAAGAAAGAAGGATATCCCCAGCAGGATCAGGTTCATCAACGGGAAATACCAGAGAGAGGCTGCTGGTCCTGTGAAGCCCCTCTGGCGGATCGCCTCGAGGATCGGGAGTGATATGAACAGCAGGGCTATTGCGATACCCAAACAGAGCAGGGCAGGGAAGCGCGCTCCGCGCCAGGACAGGCAAATTCCCTCCTTGTCCTCTGCATCAATCTGGAACCCGAGTCGGTTCCCGATAGCTTCAAATTCAGCCGGATTTCCCTCCATGAGGTCAGTGTGCAGAAAGCAGTATGCAGGAAGCAGCGTCAGCCAGGGTTTACTGCCGCCTGCCTACTGCGACTGGGCTTACGGGCCTTTCCGGGCGTGATAGAAATCTTTAAAGCGATAATCTTTCAGACGGATGAGGCGCTGGTAAGAGCCGAAGCGCTCCTCGGGATTATCCACCTCATCGAGGAGATCAACCGTCTCTTCCTCACTCTCAAAGATCTTGATTTTCTTATAGGTGGTGGAGCGCTCGCCCGGAATGCGCCCCATTTCGCGAATCATGTTGCGAAACTGCGACGGCTTCATCAGCTGGCCGTATCCGGCCCCGGCCGCGGTCGAGATGCTCTCGTTGATCAGTGTCCCGCCGAAGTCATTGGCGCCTGCCATGAGGCCGATCTGGGAGAGCTTGGGACCCTCCTTGACCCAGGAGACCTGCAAGTTCGGAATCCAGTTGTTCAGCATCAAGCGCGACACCGCGTACATCTTCATTATCTCGGCCCCGCTGGCGCCGGTGCGCAATTCCGGAATTCTTTTCCGGTGGGAGATAGGGGCCTCCTCGAAGACGAAGCTCAGCGGCACGAACTCGGTGATTCCTCCGGTCCGTTTTTGTATGTCCCGTAGGATTTCCAGATGAACGGCCCTGTGATGGGAATTTTCGACGTGGCCGTACATAATGGTGGAAGTCGTAGGAATCCCCAGATCGTGGGCGGTCTGGATCAGCTCCACCCATTTTGCAGTAGTAATGCGGCCCGGCGAGATCTTGTCGCGCACTTCGTCCACCAGGATTTCGGCGGAGGTTCCCGGCAGGCTGCCCACGCCGGCATCTTTCAGGGCCGATAGATAATCCCGGATCGTGACTCCGGTGAGATTCGAGCCGTGCAGCACTTCCTCGGGAGAAAATCCGTGGATGTGAAGCTCCGGCAAGGACTCTTTGAGCGCCCGGCAGAGTTTCACGTAATGCCATCCGTCCATCCCGGGGGCGAGCCCGGCCTGGACGCAAACCTCGGTGGCTCCCAAATCGCGCGCCTCACGCGCGCGCCGGATCACTTCCTCGGTTGGCAGAAAATAACCCTCTTCTCCCAAATGGCCCCGGCTGAAGGCGCAGAAGCCGCAGGCCTTGACGCAAACGTTGGTGAAGTTGATGTTGCGATTGATCACGTACGTGACTACGTCACCGACCGTCTTCTTGCGCAAATAGTCCGCTGCCGCGGTCATGACGGTCAAGTCGGTGCCGGAGGCATCGAAGAGACGAGCGGTTTCGTCGACGGTAATATCCAGTCCCCCCAAGGCCCGGTCGAGAATGCGTCCGGTGGCGGTCGTTACGTCAGACAGCAGCGCGTCGAGAGATTTCTGCAGATGGGGAATCGACATAGCGTGACTTTATCCGTTCATGGAGCGAAACACAATCATGCCATTGCGGGTCGCTTTTCTATTTTCCCGCCCAGTAGCGGGCAAGCTCTTGGAGATAGGTGAGGGTGGAAAAATCACGCATGCGATCCAGGAAGACCTTGCCGTTCAGGTGATCCCATTCGTGTTGGACGACCCGGGCGTGAAAACCGGATGCGACGAAATCCAGCTCCTTACCGTTTCGGTCTCGCGCCTGCACCCGGATACTTTTGTAGCGCACCACTCTACCTCTCAGCTCGGGAATACTCAGGCAACCCTCCCAGTCCTCCTCTGTCTCTTGAGAGAGCGGGGTGACTTCCGGATTGACCAGCACCGTTAGTGGAACCGTCGGCTTTTGGGGATAGCGCGGGTTGTCGGCTACCTCCAGCACGGCTATCTTTCTGGATTCATGGACCTGCACGGCTGCGAGGCCCACGCCATCGTACTCTTTCATGGTTTCGACCATGTCGTCGATCAATTTTTGGATCTGCGGGGAGCTTAATTGGTCAAGGGGTATGCCGTCGGCGCCCCGGCGAAGGATGGGGTTTCCCAGCCTCGCTACTTTGAGTATGGACATGGATTTTCCTTAGCATAGCTTAAAATCCATAGGAAGAGCGGCAAATTTAAAAAAACGAAGGCGTAAAATACCGCCTGCCTTGCTTGACAACATAGACCTATTAGATCTATCATTTACCTGGATTTAAGATATGAAGCATAGTGCGGACGCCAACGCCTGGAATACGGGGGTGATTTTATGGCATATGCAAGTGTGGAAGAACAGCTTGGCTCTCTGTTTCAGCCGGACATACTGGTTTCTGCTCAGTATTTCGAGACCTTTCGAAGCAAGGCCAACTTAGAGTCGGAAAAGAGGCTCATATTGGCGATTCTGGAAGATGCCGTTGGTTGTTTCCAAAGGTACGTCGTGTCACGGGACGCCAAGGGGAAATCCCTATTCTACGACGCGGAACAGTGGATCACGGAAGAGAACCGCCATTGGATTTTTTCCTTTGAGAATATCTGTGACTTCTTGGAGATCGATCCCGACTATCTCCGTCGGGGCCTCCGGGCTTGGAAAGAATCTCATTTGAGACGCGCAGGGCGAAGCTGCTTCCCGGACCGAAATCGACCGGAAGTCGTCAAAGGATTCGGTATGGTAATGGAACCATTCGGGTTTGCTGCGCGGAGAGGATGTTGAGCGGCTAGGCCAGAGAAGTTTTGCGAGTTCCATCAAGAATTTAACAGGAGGTGAGTTATGGCAGAGTTTGTCAAAGCAGCCAAGACCGATGAGATTGCTCACGGGCAGAGTAAGATGCTTGAAGTGAACGGCAAGAAGATTGCCATTTTCAATGTGGCCGGTTCCTTCTATGCTATCGATGATACTTGTAGCCATCGCGGCGGGTCGCTTTCACAAGGGATGACTGAAGGGAAAAAGGTTACCTGTCCATGGCACGGCGCCGTGTTTGATATAAGGAGCGGTGAGGTATTGGGGCCCCCTGCGCCTAAAGGGGTTGCACGCTATAATGTCCGAGTCGATGGAGTCCAAATCGAGGTGGAGATCTAAGAAATCTTTGCTGAGTGAGACGCAAGCTCGAAGAACGGACGGAAACTTTTTCAGCGATGCCGGCTTAAGGGTTGAGTCGTAGACTTAAAAGGTCTATATTTTATTTGGTGGTGCCATGAAGAAGAAATTAGAGCGGAGTTCTCTCATGAACGTGGGCCGGCGGGTCGATTATGCCATGCGCGCCCTTTCATACCTCGCCGGGCAGCCGCAGGGCAAGATTGTAGGTCGCATCGAAATTGAGAAGAAGCAGGACATACCGGCCTACTATCTTTCCAAGATCATGAAGGATCTCGTTGCCGGCGGTCTGGTTCGTTCCCACATGGGTTCCAAAGGAGGATTTAGTCTGGCGCGCCCTGCTGAGACCATCAGCATCAAGAAAGTTTATGAAACTGTGGAGCGTCCTTTTGTTCTCATGGAATGCCTTGAAAAGCGGCAGGATTACTGCTCCTATTGTGCGGTGTGCACCCAGAGGTCGATCTGGAATAAGGCCCAGAGCCTCCTGGCGAACTACCTTGAGCGCGTTTCGATCCGCGATATAGCGGCTCAGTATGGTCTCAGAGAGAGGCTGGCAGCCATTAACGGCTGATGTTTAATCTTGAAGGGACAAACCGATGCTGGAAATCAAAAACTTACATGCGAAAGCAGCCGATAACGAAATTCTAAGAGGGATCAACCTCACGATCAACGCCGGTGAGGTCCATGCGGTCATGGGCCCGAACGGCTCGGGCAAAAGCACTTTAGCCCATGTCCTGTCGGGGCAAGAGAACTACGAGGTAACGGCGGGTGAGGTGCTCTACGAGGGAAAGAATCTTTTGGCAATGACTGTGGAGGAGCGGGCGCGTGAAGGGATCTTCCTGGCCTTTCAGTATCCGGTCGAAATCCCCGGCGTAAACACGACCTATTTCTTGAAGGCGGCGCTCAATGCGGTTCGGAAGCATCGCGGTCTTAAAGAGCTTGATGCGATGGACTTCTTGGCCCTGGTCAAGGAGAAGATGAAGATTGTTGAGATGGACCAGGGCCTCTTGAACCGCCCGATCAACGAGGGGTTCTCCGGCGGCGAGAAGAAGCGCAACGAGATCTTTCAAATGGCAGTTTTGGACCCAAAGCTTGCCATCCTGGACGAGACCGACTCCGGCTTAGACATCGATGCCTTGAGGATCGTGGCTAACGGGGTCAATGCGCTCCATAGCAAGGAGCGGGCGATGATCGTCATTACCCACTACCAGCGCCTGCTGAACTACATCGTGCCCGACTATGTGCACGTGCTTTTTGACGGCCGCATCGTTAAATCGGGGGATAAGCAATTGGCCCTGAAGCTTGAGGAGAAGGGCTATTCCTGGATCGAAGAGCAGGTTCAGAAAAATCAACCGGTGAACTTATAGAGGTATGCTCGCCGCGGTCATGAATAGCACGGAAGCGAAAAACATTTACCGGACGGATTACTCCCGGTTGAAGGGGGAGTTGGCCGGTCACGGCGAGGCGTGGGTCCATGAGATCCGCGACGCGGCGATAGGTCGTTTCGCCGAACTGGGCTTTCCCTCGAATCGCGATGAGGAGTGGCGGTATACCAACGTCAACGCGATCGCAACCATTCCTTTCGAGCGTGCTCGATATGACATCGAGGGGCTGGCGCCTGATGCTGTTGGGCGCGCTAGCCTCGGGCTGTTGGAGACCAGCCAGGCGGTGTTTGTAAACGGCTACTACTCGGCAGAACTTTCTTCTCTCCGGGGCCTTCATCAAGACGTGAAGGTGGAGGGGCTGGCAGCCGCTCTGAACGAGGGCGCCGAATGGATCGAATCGCACCTGGCCCGTTACGCCAGTTACCGGGACCATGCCTTTGTCGCTCTCAACACGGCCCTGATGCAGGATGGGGCATCTGTATATGTCCCGCCTGGCAGGATCGTCCAGGAGCCAATTCATCTGCTTTTCATCTCCACCGGCGGGGAGAAGGCTTCGGTCTCGCATCCCCGGAACCTGATCATCATCGGCAAGGGCAGCCAGGTTACGATCGTCGAGAACTACGCCGGTCCGGAGAAGGGGAATTATTTCACCAACGCAGTTACGGAGATCGTGGTGGGGGAAAACGCCGTGGTGGACCATTATAAGCTTCAACGGGAAAGCGACGAGGCCTTCCACGTCGCGACCCTGCAGGTATGTCTGGGGCGAAGCAGCAATGTTTCGTCCCATTCCATTAGTTTGGGAGGCGCCCTGGTGCGCAACGACGTCAACGTTGTCCTGGATGGAGAGGGCGGCGAGTGCACATTAAACGGCTTCTACATGGTGAGCGGAGAGCGGCATGTGGATAACCACACGCGCATCGACCACGTAAAGCCCCATGGCACCAGCCGCCAGCTTTACAAAGGGGTATTGGACGGCAAGTCGAGAGGGGTTTTCAACGGAAAGATTTACGTGCACAAGGGGGCCGAGAAAACCGATGCCAGGCAGACCAATAACAACCTGCTGCTTTCTCTGGACGCGTTGATAGACACAAAGCCCCAACTGGAGATCTACAATAACGACGTAAAGTGCGCCCATGGTTCGACGATCGGTCAGCTTGATCAGGATGCGATCTTTTATCTGCGCTCGCGCGGCATCGGCGTGGAATCCGCACGTAGGCTTTTGACCTATGCATTCGCAAGCGACGTCATTGGCCGGATCCGAATCGACTCTGTCCGCGCGCAGCTCGACAAGTTGTTGGCGGCGAAATTTCAAAAGGATTCCTAGACGAAGGAAGGAATATGAAACCTGCCCAGGGAGTAATCGCCCCACAAGGTTTGCGGACCGGCCGAACCGTGCTGGATGTCGCGCGCATCAGAGAAGACTTCCCGATCTTGAAACAACAGGTCCATGGAAAACCTCTAGTCTACTTCGACAACGCGGCCACGAGCCAAAAGCCCCAGGTCGTGATTGATACCTTGAACAGGTATTACGCGACGGAAAACGCCAATATCCACAGGGGCATCCACTTCTTGAGCGAGCTGGCGACGGCGGAGTACGAAGAGACCCGCGGCAAGGTGAAGCGCTTTCTCAACGCCTCCGAGAGCCGGGAAATCGTTTTTGTCCGGGGTACCACGGAAGGTATCAATCTCGTCGCGCAGAGCTACGGCAGGCGGTTTTTCAGAGAAGGGGATGAAGTTGTTATTTCGGCGATGGAACATCACTCCAACATTGTGCCCTGGCAGATGCTCTGCGAGCAGGTCGGGGCCAGGCTTCGCGTCATTCCCATGAACCACGATGGCGAGCTCTTGCTCGACGAATACGAGCGCCTTTTAGGCGAGAAGACGAAGTTGGTGTCCGTGGCGCACGTGTCGAACGCGCTCGGTACCATCAACCCAATAGGACGCATCATAGAGTCGGCCCACCGGCGCAATATTCCCGTCTTGGTTGATGGGGCCCAAGCGGCGCCGCATATGAAGGTAGATGTGCAGGAGCTGGATTGTGATTTTTATGCCTTCTCCGGACACAAACTGTTTGGTCCTACCGGCATCGGCATCCTTTATGGCAAGGCGCGGCACCTGGAGGCTATGCCGCCGTATCAGGGGGGCGGCGATATGATCAGCCTGGTGACTTTTGAGAAAACGCACTATAATATTATACCCTACAAGTTCGAGGCAGGAACGCCTCACATAGCCGGAGTCATAGGGCTGGGGGCCGCCATCGACTATGTGAGTGGCATAGGTCTGGATGCCGTGGCCGCCTATGAAGGGGAAGTGCTCGCGTATGCGACGGCCCAGCTTTCAACTATTAAAGGCCTGAGAATTATCGGCAGGGCAAAAGAGAAAGCCAGCGTGCTCTCATTTGTGCTCGAGGGGGTTCATCCCCACGACATTGGCACGGTCCTTGATCGGGAGGGAGTCGCCATCCGGGCCGGCCATCATTGTGCCATGCCGGTGATGCAGCGCTTTGGCGTCCCTGCCACTGCCAGGGCCTCTTTTGCTTTTTATAATACTAGAGAAGAAGTGGATGTCCTGGTGCGGGCCGTGCGCAAGGTTCTGAAGGTGTTCGGTTGATGTCGGAGTTGAGCGAGCTATATCAGGAGGTCATTCTCGACCATAATAAGAGTCCGCGGAACTTCCACAGACTGGCGGACGCGAATCGGAAGGCGGAGGGGTACAACCCGCTGTGCGGCGATCAGATCACTGTCTACGTTAAGGTGGAAGACGATGTCATCAAGGAGATAAGCTTCGAGGGCTCGGGTTGCGCGATTTCCAAGGCCTCGGCTTCAATGATGACAGACAGTTTGAAGGGCCGGACAACGGCTGAAGCTGAAGCCCTCTTTGAGAGAGTCCATAAGATGCTTAAAGGAGAGGTGAACCCGGGAGATGACTCACACGATCTTGGCAAACTGGCGGTCCTTTCCGGGGTATGCCATTTCCCGGCTCGGGTAAAATGCGCGAGCCTATCGTGGCATACGCTCCGGACGGCGCTGAAGCGGGAAAAGGAAGTGGCTTCGACGGAGTGACGTCTGGGAGGAAAAGCGGGTCCAGGACGGAGCAAAGGAGGGACGGGAGTATGAAAAGCGATGCGCCCATTACTGTGTTTCGGGATTGCGAGGCAGTCATGATCCCTAGCGGCGATAAGCTGAAACTCGTGGCCGGTAGCCGGGTGTGGATTACACAGGCGCTCGGCGGCAGCTTTACCGTAATGACGGATCGGGGATATATGGCGCGTGTCGTGGGAAAGGATGCCGACGCGCTTGGATTGCAGGACGCGACGGCCTCCCGGCAAGGAATTCAGATTTCACAGGATAGACCCGAGGATGTCGAGAAACTGGTGTGGGAGCGACTCAGGACATGCTTCGATCCGGAGATCCCTGTCAATATCGTCGATCTCGGTCTTATTTATCATTGCCGGGTAACCCCTCTTTCGGAGGGCGGACACAAGGTTGAAGTTCAATTCACCTTAACCGCTCAGGGTTGCGGTATGGGTGAGATACTGAAGGTAGATATCCAAGACAAGATCATGGGCGTGCCGGGAGTGAAAGAGGTTCATGTAGAGCTAGTTTGGGACCCTCCCTGGAACCAGAGCATGATCTCCGAGCCGGCCAAACTCCAGCTTGGCATGGTGTGACATCGTCCGGAATCCGAGGAGATTGATATGGAGAGTATGAGTTCCCTAGTAATCGAAGCCCAGGTCATAGAGGCCTTGCGAAGCTGTTTTGATCCTGAGATCCCGGTTAACATCTACGAGTTGGGATTGATCTACGACGTCAAAGTGGAGCCCGCAGGCACCGTCGAGGTCCGCATGACTCTTACCTCACCCCACTGTCCGGTGGCCCAGTCTTTGCCGGCTGAAGTGGAGGCCAGGATAAAGGAAGTTCCCGGGGTCACGGATGCCAGGGTTGAAGTCGTATGGGATCCCCCTTGGGAGCCGTCGAGAATGTCCGAAGCCGCCAAGCTTCAGCTTGGAATGTAGCGATCTTCCCCTTAAGATTCCCTTTATTTTACAATGGCTTACAGAGAAGGCACCAATAGGATATATTGCCCGCCTTTCCAAGCATAAAATTTTTTTCGCCGGCTCTTGAAAATATAGACCCTATAGGTCTATATTTTATCTTAACAGAAGAGGAAGAGATGCGGGCGACACTCAGTGAGCGGGAATTAATCCAAGTAGCCATAAACAGAGAGAAGACCTCTTTTGCCCTCTATAGTTGCGCCGCGGTGCAGGCAGGCTCTGAGAAAATAAAAAAGGTCTTCAACCGTATTGCACGGGACGAGCTGCTTCACCTTTTCACCTTGCTTAGCAGGTTCGAGCGGGTCTACCCTGAATTGTGTAATGAAGTTAACATCATTATGCCGATACCAGAAGAGGCAGAGGTAAGGAGATTGGCGACAATTAAGGAGTCTGCCGAGGCTTTCCAGGGTGCCATTCGGGAGGAGCAACAATCGCTTCAGTTCTATCTCCAGCTAGCAAATGTGGTGGAGGATGAGGGGGCAAGGATAGCCTTGCAGAGGATTATTCACGATGAGACTAACCACATCAAGGCCTTGAGTTCCCTGGGAGATGAGGAAATCGATGAGGCCACAGTGGAAGAAAAGAGATTTCATTAGGGGTTAGTTCTATGAGAGGGTCAAACGTGGGAACGGAAAGAAGCTCCCTGATGAATGCGGGCCGCCGCGTTGACTATGCGGTCCGTGCTCTCACTTATCTGGCCGGTCAACCTCCGGGCAACGTTATCAGCAGGGCGGAAATTGAAAAGAAGCAAGATATACCCTCGCATTATCTCTCGAAGATCATGAAGGATCTTGTCGCTGGCGGACTGGTTCACTCTCACGTCGGCTCCAAAGGAGGGTTTAGTCTTGCTAGACCGGCAGAGACGATCAGCATCAAAGAGGTCTATGAGACCGTCGAAAGACCCATCGTCCTCATGGAGTGTCTTGAGAAAGGCGATGAGTATTGTCCGTATTGTTCGGTATGCACTCAGATATCGGTTTGGGACAAAGCCCAGAGTCTTTTGGCAAATTACTTGGCTAGCGTAACTATCAGCAATATCGCAGACCAAACTGGTCTAAGGGAACGGCTTATTAGCCTTCACGGCTAAATTTTTTTACTGTGATTGTGGACCTAGTAGGTCTATTTTTTAACGAGGTACACAGATGATCGATTTAAGCTCAAAGGGTCTAAGGTGCCGCGCCTTCCGAGAGATCCGAACTAACTGGGGGATGGTTACGTCCTCTACCGGAGGGACCATCCAATATGAAATCGAGAACCTCGGTCGTTACCAAATACTTGTCGATTGGGATAACGGTCTCAGCCTGAATGTATCCCCGAGTGAGATTGAGATCATCGATGGAGATCTATCGTGGCAGTGAGATTTTAGAAAACAACCAATAGGAGGAAGGTGCAATGCCATTAACAAATAGTTTGCCTGAAACCGTTTTCACTACAAAAGTTGACGACCTCCTCAACTGGGGGCGAGCGTCATCGCAGTGGTACATGCTGTTTGGCCTGGCCTGTTGTGCTATTGAGCTGATGCAGACAGGGGGCCCACGCGCCGACGTGGATCGCTTTGGTTGTGTCCCCCGGGCAACGCCGCGCCAGTCTGACCTAATGATCGTGGCTGGGACCCTCACCTATAAGATGGCCAAGCGGACCAAGCTTCTTTATGACCAGATGCCCGACCCAAAGTACGTTATCTCCATGGGGAGCTGCGCCAATTGCGGAGGTCTTTTCCAACTTGCGTATTCCGTCTGCAAAGGCGTGGACAAGATCATTCCCGTGGATGTCTATGTCCCCGGATGCCCGCCACGTCCGGAAGCCCTGACTGAGGGGCTCATAAGGATCCAGGAGAAGATCATGAAAGAAAAGTGGTTAGTGAAAAATACCGTGGGACTATAGGCCGGGACACGAGAGATATCCGTGGACGACCACGAAGGACTGAATCATGACTTACATCATCGCTGAACCATGTATCGATGTTAAGGATACTGCCTGTGTTGATGTCTGTCCGGTTGACTGCATCCATCCTATGAAGAACGAGGCGGAGGCGTTCGGGCAAGCGCGGCTGCTCTATATCGACCCTGTAGAGTGTATCGATTGCGGGGCATGTGAGCCTGTTTGCCCTGTTGAGGCTATTTTCGAGGAGGCGGCAGTACCAGACAAATGGAAGGACTACATCAAGATAAACGCAGACTATTACAAAAAGAGCGGGTAGGGCTTTGTTCGATGCCAGGCGCTAGGGAAATCGTATGGCGGATATGGAACAGCAGGTTGAAGGGCAATTAAAGAAGCGTAAAGGTACACCGCTCCTTGCTGTCATGGACGAGAGCTGCAGTAGCTGTGCGGGCTCGCCAGTATGTGAGTTGCATTGTCCGGTGGAGGACTGCATTAACTTACTATACGAGGAAACACCCAACGACGGATTAAAACCGTATCGGGTTTGGGTGAACAACGACAAATGCATTGGCTGCCAGATGTGCTTCAGCGACGACTTGACGAAAGTCCATCGGCATAAGGAAACAGGGGAAATATTCCGCGAGTACGCGGGTAGATACTACGATAGTTCCAAAAGGCCTCTTGAAAAGGAAAAGGTTCCGAAGAAATTTCAGCTCGAGCTTATAGGCACGGAGTCAGAAGACAGACTCGACAAGAAAATCTGCCCTTGGGATGCCATAAAGATGTACGAGTTTGACGAGGGGGCGGAACTTTCCAAATATTTCTATGGACCAGAAAACATAAAGGTCGTTAATGGAATATACGTTATAGATGCCGAGGAAAAGAAAAGGTTGGAGGAAAAGCAGAGGGAGCTATATGGGAGGTAGGGGGAACGAGTCTCATAAAAAAGGAAAGGTGAAGCCATAAATTTAAAACTTGTATGCGAGGGCTGCGAATGGGAATGGGGCAGCGATCTCTACGGAGTGAGCTGTCGAGGAGGAACCGAACGCTGAACAAAGAGGAGGAGAGACAAAAATGAAAACTAACGAACCGATAATACTTAGCCGCGATTGCGAAGCGATCCAGATTCCCAGCGGCAAGAATGTCATGCTGCCGACGGGTAGCCCGGTGACGGTAACACAGTCGCTCGGAGGCACTTACACGGTAGTGACAGGCCAGGGAGACATGGTGCGCATCGCAAACAAGGACGCCGATGCCATCGGCAAGGAGGCCGAGGCATCTCAAGCGGAAAAGTTAACCGTGGTGGAGGGGCCTGCGGACCTGGAGAAATTGGTCTGGGATCAGTTGAAGACGTGCTTCGATCCCGAGATTCCGGTCAACATTGTTGACCTTGGCCTCGTTTATCATTGTCAGGTCACGCCCTTGCCCGAGGGCGGCAACAAGGTTGATGTCAAATTCACGCTAACGGCACAAGGTTGCGGCATGGGTGGGGTGCTCAAAGCGGACATGCAAAGTAAAATTCTCAGCCTCTCAGACGTTAAGGACGTCGACGTCGAAGTGGTTTTTGACCCGCCCTGGGAGCCTAGCATGATGTCCGATGCGGCAAAGATTCAGCTTAACATGATGTGAGCGGGGAAGTTCTGGAAGGAAAAGTATCGGCACTATCGGAGACACTGCTGTCAACATTGCCTGGGCCAATGGGCATCGGGCGATCAACCAAAAATTTAAGTAGGAGGTGAGTTATGGCAGGGTTTGTGAAGGTAGCTAAAACCGATGAGGTGGCTTCCGGTCAGGGTAAGATGGTCGAAGTGAGCGGCAAGAAGGTCGCCCTCTTTAATGTGGAGGGATCCTTCTATGCTATCGATGATACCTGCACCCATCGAGGTGGACCGCTTTCGGAAGGGTCCCTTGATGGTAAACAGGTCACCTGCCCATTGCACGGCGCGATCTACGATGTAACTAGTGGCGAGGTCTTAGGTCCCCCGGCTCCCAAAGGGGTTGCGCGCTATAACGTCCGGGTTGAGGGAGAAAATATCGAAGTAGAGATCTAAGAGTTATCACCGGACGCGAGGACAGAAGAGAAAAGCTATGGAAAGAGCGTTTAAGGATGGTGAAATCCATGATGAGTTTGCCGAAGAGGTTTCTGCCGGTGATGGGCATCAGCTTCATGATACGGCCATCGGGGAGATCGATGATCCCGAGGAGCTCGATCAGGAAGGTGAGCAGGAGACCGAGCTGGAGACGGAAGATATAGGGGAGAGCAGGGATCCGGTTGCGCTGTACTTGCGAGATATGGGGTCTGTTCCTCTTTTGACCCGGGAGGGTGAGGTGGAGGTGGCTAAGCAGATGGAAGAGGGGGAGGCTCAGGTTTTAGAAGCAGTCCTCTCATCCCCTATCGCTTTGCGCTTTGTCCTTGAACTTGGGGAAAGGGTTGAAAGAGGTGAATTGAGCGTGCGTGATATCCTGGTGCACACGGAAGAAGACGAGAAGTTGATCGAGGAGGGTGTTCAGCAAAAACTTTTTCTAAAAGAAATCGCGAGACTCCGCCGACTCGATCAGGTTTATCATCGGATCGTCTCGAAGCGGAAAAAGAAGAGGCTTTCAAAAAAACGAAGAAATCGTTTGGAGGGAAATCTTTCCAGGAAAAGGGGTGAAATCCTTCAAGCGCTAAAGGACCTCCGGCTTTCAAAGTCTTGGGTCGAAGAAATTGCCGGGAAGCTCAAGAGATCTCATGGCCGCTTGATCGAGTTGGAGCAGAAGGTTCAAGCCTCCCCTAAGAAGAAAGAGCGCGAAACGATCCTTTCCGAGATTCGGGGAATCGAAAAAGAGACGGAGATGCCGGCCCAAGAGCTCAGGCAGCGGGCGCAGTCCATCCTCGAGGGAGAGATCAAAGCCAACCGGGCCAAAAAGGTATTGACTGAAGCCAATCTGCGTTTGGTCGTCAGCATTGCAAAGAAGTACACCAACCGCGGTCTTCAGTTCTTAGACCTTATTCAGGAAGGAAACATTGGCCTCATGAGGGCAGTGGAGAAATTCGATTATCGGGTGGGGTGTAGATTTGCCACTTATGCGACTTGGTGGATTCGCCAACAGATCACCCGGGACATCATGAATTCGGCGCGTACGATCCGTCTCCCTATCCACGTGGTTGAGGATAGGAACAGGTTGATCCGCACATCCCAGTATCTTCTTCAGAGGCTAGGCCGTGAGCCTCTCCCTGAGGAGATCGCAGCCGAGATGGGTTTACCTTTGAAAGAGGTCCGTAGGACTATCAGAATCGTAGAAGAGCCGGTTTCTCTTGAGACGCCCATCGGGAATGATGGAGAAAGATGCCTGACCGATTTTGTTGAGGATAAACATGTTCCCAAGCCTGCGGAGGAAGCCATCCAGGCGGATCTACGTGCACAAATACGGAAGGCCCTCACCACATTACCGCCGAGGCAAGAAAAGGTGATTCGCATGCGCTTTGGGGTAGGGGAAGCTCGCGATTACACATTGGAGGAATTGGGCGAGAAATTCTCTTTGACCCGTGAGCGGGTCCGCCAAATCGAAGAGAAGTCCCTTCGAAAGCTACGCTCTCAGGTCGGCGCACTACGACTCCAAGGAAAGATAGATCCTCGGGAAGACCAAGGGAAGGCTCTTCTATTTTCAGAGACGCGGTGGTTTTAAAAACTAGGAAAGAGGTTCAAACATGGCAGATAATGTGTTGGCGAAGATCGATGAGCAGGTAAAGGGAAACAAGGTAATTGTTTACATGAAGGGGACTCTTCTTTTCCCGCAGTGCGGATTCTCGGCTCGCACAATGGAGATATTGCAATCCTACGGTTATCCGTTTGAGACCGTGGACGCGCTGGAAGATCCGGCCATCAGAGAGGGAATCAAGCAATATTCGAACTGGCCGACTATTCCCCAGGTTTTTATTAACGGCAAATTTATCGGTGGCTGTGACATCCTCCACGAAATGCACGAACGGGGTGAACTTGCTCCCCTGCTCAAAGCGGCCTTTTCGCAGTAGTGGAGCCTTGAGAAGCTAAAGGGGCCGGAGATTTTGATGGCTTATGATGCTGCCCTTGGCGTGGAAGAAAAAATGGGTTCTCTGTTTCAGCCAGATACCCTTCTTCCTGCCCAGTACTTTGATACCGTTCGCAGGAAGGCCAACTCAGAGCCAGAGAAAAAGCTTATGTTGGCGATTCTGGAAAATGCCATTGACTGCTTCCAGAAATATATCTTTGCCCGCGATGGCAGGGGAAAAGGCATATTCCGGGAGGCGGAGGATTGGATCTTGGAGGAGAACGGTGACCGGCTCTTTTCCTTTGAGACCGTCTGTGACGCTTTAGGGTTTAACCCAAGCTATGTTCGTCAGGGATTGCTGCGCTGGAAGGAAATGAAGCTAGCCGAGCGTTCCAGGCCGAAAAATGGGCGAGGATAATGCGGTTTTAGAGGTGTTGATGTTACGAGATATCTATAATCGGCCGCTGAAGGACCTGAGGATATCGGTTACGGACAGGTGTAACTTCCGGTGCACCTACTGCATGCCTTTTGATGAGTACGAGTGGTTTGACAAAAGGGAGATCCTTACTTTTGAAGAGATTGCAAGGCTCGCAAACCTCTTTGTCCAACTAGGGGTGGATAAGATCAGGCTCACCGGTGGCGAGCCGCTCTTGCGGAGGGATTTGGAAACATTAATCAGCAAACTTTCATCCTTAAGCGGGTTAAAGGATCTGTGCCTAACGACTAATGGCTCGCTGCTTGCCGAAAAGGTTTCTGCCCTTCAATTTGCGGGACTCAAGCGGGTCAACGTGAGCCGCGATACGCTCAACCCTACCCACCATGCTTAGCTATCTTCAAAATATTTTCGAGATAGTTGTGACTATCTTCGAGGGGCTTTCGATTACTTTTTCCCATCTTATGCGCCGTCCTACCACTATTCAGTATCCTGATCGGATCGATCGACCGGTTGAGGAGACTTTGCCGCTCCGTTATCGGGGACACCTTGAGATCGATATGGCGATTTGTACAAATTGCAAGGCATGCGAGCGGGAATGCCCCATTACTTGCATTGCGATCACAGACAGCGAAGAGCCGGATAAAAAACGCTGGATGACTCAGTTTGATATCGATCTTGCCAAGTGTATGTACTGCGGTATCTGCGCTGAGGTTTGCCCCACTGGATCGATTCGTCATTCTCGGGAATTTGAGGGTGCCTGTTTTGATCCCGCCGCAATGGTTCGACGGTTTGTGTTGGATGGAGCCCCAGCCCCCGCCTTTAAGCCCAAAAAGGGCGGGGAGATAGACACAGAACTGGCGAAAAAAGTTGAAATCGGAGAAGAGTTTATGGATCTTTTTGCCCAACCAGAAAAATACTGGGATGCTTCCTTGCGGTAGCTGATAGCATAGGAAACGGTATGGAACCTTGCGAGCGCATCGACATCGTCATCGTCGGCGGTGGCTTCGGCGGGATGAATGCCGCCTTGGCCTTGGACCGCCAGCTTAAGCGAGGACTCAAGGCATAGGACTTTCCCATAGCTAGGAGCAACGCCATGAAGAACCGTGACCTGCAAGCCGCGTGGACCTATCACAACGGGACCAAGCACTCTTACCAGAGCATTCGCACGAACCCCCACTATCTCGACTGGGAGAACCAGCCGCTTCCCTTTAAAATCTATCCCCAGCTTGAGCCCATCCCGCTGCCACAACACCTCTCGCCTTCGGGGGCGCCGGCGCTTTTGGCCATTTCGGCTGTCGAAGCCCCGGCAGAAAGTCAAGTCGGCCCCGCGAGTCAAATCCTGGCGGAAATCCTCTATCTATCCGCGGGCATCACCAGACGTAAAAGTTATCCGGGAGGGGAGATCCTCGTTCGAGCCGCGGCCTGCACGGGCGCTCTCTATCACATCGATTTGTATCTCGTCTGCGGCGACCTTCCGGGTTTAGAAGCAGGAGTTTATCACTTCGGCCCGCATGACTTTGCCCTGCGAAGACTGCGAAAGGGAGATTACCGTGCAGGCCTCGGTCGTGCCGGCGGGGAAGAACCGTCGATAGTGAGCGCGCCGGCAATTGTCATCTGCGCCTCGACTTACTGGCGCAACGCCTGGAAATACCAATCCCGGGCCTATCGACACTGTTACTGGGACAACGGCACCATTCTCGCTAACCTGTTAGCTGCTGCTGCGGCCCGTAAAGTGGCGGCCCGGGTAGTGGTTGGCTTCGTGGACGTCGCAGTGAACCAACTACTTGGCCTCGATACTGAGCGCGAGGGTGCTCTTACCCTCGTGCCGCTGGGGGATGTCCCAGCCTTGGAGCCTGGACCCTCGCCTGAGATTGGGCCGTTGACGTTAGAGACTGTGCCGCTATCGAAAAGAGAGGTCGATTATCCAGCCATCCAGGCCATGCATCAGGCTTCCTCCTTGGAAAGCGAAGAGGAAGTGGTGATTTGGCGCAGGCAACCTCCGGTAGTCTCATGTGCTGACACTGAGGCTTCGACCCCGAGGCTCACCTCAGAGGAGCGACTCTTTCCCCTCCGGCCACTCGACGACCATGAGATTCCCCAGGATACGATTGAGGAGGTCATCCGGCGGCGCGGATCTACCCGCCAGTTCTCCCACGAATCGATCAGCTTTACGCAGCTCTCCACTATGCTTCACCGGGCAACGCGCGGGATCCCGACAGATTTCCTCGATCCGCTGGCCCCGCCGCTTAACGACCTCTATCTGATTGTCCATGCAGTGGACGATCTGCCTCCCGGTGCCTATGTCTTTCACCAGGACAGGCTGGCACTTGAGCAGCTTAAGGAAGGTAATTTTCGCCGTGAGGCGGGAGATCTCGGCTTGGGCCAGGAGATCCCGGCTGATGCCAGCGTAGACGTCTTTTTACTGACGGATCTCAATCGTGTTCTGGGGCGGTTCGGCAACCGGGGCTATCGAGCAGCCCAGCTTGAGGCCAGCATTACCGGCGGGAAACTCTACCTTTCAGCCTATGCCCAGCGCCTCGGGGCCTCAGGGCTCACCTTCTTCGATGACGACGTGACGGAGTTTTTTTCGCCCCACGCCGCGGGGAAGAGCGTCATGTTCCTGATAGCCCTGGGCAAATCCGCAAAGCGGAGCGGATAGCGGATCAGCGCTCCTGGGCAAATGAGTTCCGTGACCATGAGGGCAGGTTTAGGGATGCTTTATCGTTGCGCTCCCCGTTCGGAACCAGACTGTCTATTTCGTTTGGATTGGGCCTGTCGTGCCACGGTTTTTTGCCTTCGTTTGAAATTCGCTGAACGCTCCCGCCAGAAGGCTAATTCCTGCTCCTTGCTCATGCCGGCAGTCTGCTTCCTAATCCTTTGGGCACCGCGATGCATCATTTTGACGCAATCAAATGTCTTTGCCTTCATATTTGGATCACCTCCAGAGGGGCGAAGATGCCAACGTTGGAATACCCCTTTAGGACATTCACTGCATTATACAAGGGAACCTTCTCAAAGTGAACAATGTGCTTGAAGTTCCAGCTAACGATCAGGGAGCACCTGGCAACCGTGGCCAAGGCTACATGGAGCGCGTCTCCAGACCAGTGGGATGAGATAATTTCTGCCTCCAGGTAGGCGTCTCGCAATCTAAGGGCTTCTTCGGAAATATCAATCAACTCAACCGCAGAGAGCATCTGGTTAAAGAACTGCAGCACTTGGACGGGAGCTGGCTCGATCTCCTCCTGGACAAGCGCTGACGTTACCAAATGGAAACGTCTATTCCTAACCTGATCGAAGAAGACTCGGCTGGGAGCCTTAAACTCCTCGTCAAACACGCCGCCAAAAACGGATGTGTCTGCATATACGCGGATGCTAGCCATTCTTACCCACTCCGGCTAGCAGGGATCTCTGGCTCCCTCACTCTAGAAATTCGAGGCATGGGCGAAAGCTATTAGACTAGCCACCTGGGAGTCAAGGACAAATCGATTTTGGGTAACGAATTTCATAATTCGCCTCCTCGAAATTATGGCCATAAGTATAGCCATAATTGCCGGAACCGTCAAAGCTGACCCGAACCACGTCACGGTTGTCGTAAAAGCGAGCGGATCAGCGCTCCCGGCCGATCCTCGCCCCGCAAACTCTTATAGAAAAGCCCTCGCCGTTCCATCAAACAACTAATAGGATGCCGAGGGAATTATTATTGAGTTGTTGGAGAAGTCAATCGAATCCTGGTGTTAAAAAAAACAGAGGTCACCGACAAAAGATGTGACATTCCCACAGGAAGATTGTACAGAGTGAAAGGCAGACCCCAGTCTTACCTGAGCCGGAATCAGCTCCAGCCGCTTGTTCCAGGGATTGGAGCCGTCGCTACGGACGACTCCAATCTTTATTTGTTAGGCCGCCTCATGTTCCGAGTTGAATCGGGAGTTTCTTTAAGGGCATTGTCTTGCTGCTCCCGTCTGGATTCCTGAGCCACGTCAGCACCTGGTCAGGTGGGCGGAAGAGACTCCCCATGGGCACACCAGTAATCTGGCAAAGGATCTGGGCGTAGTGCTCTTGGTTCCAATCGTCAAATATTGGCTTGGCGCTGAATCCCTGCAGCGGCGTTTGAATAACCGTTTTCGGGTCGCTGTCAATTATGACGTACTTGGGAACCCGGTTCATCAGCATCGCCTTGTAGGTAACCTGTGCCATGACTTCCGTGAACTGAATCGGATGAAGCTTGTGCCTTGCGAGTTTCAGGAGGGAAAACATCTGCTCTTGGGCTCCTCCGTCTTGCAGAACACCAACAATCCCGACTTTGCCAACTCGACAACCTATACACATGGTCCTCAGCTCGTCCCGGAAGTCCCAGGCAAGCCTAGGGTCATCTGGCTCTTGCGTGCTCACGATGAGGATAGATGCCGGGAAAAAACCTTCGAAACGCATAGGTACACGTACGGATTGCAGGAATAGGTGGTGCATCTCGTACTGCTTGAGCAGGTCCTTGGATGTGATTTCGCCCTTTGTTTTGTCGCTCCTATCCCAAGGGAGAAAAAGCTCCCGGTAGAGCAAGCCGTAGAACATCTTGCCAAGCCAGATGAACACTTCCTGCGGATCCATGGCCTGAACGCTCTTGGCTCCTTGCTCCACGGCGGCTGACATCTTCTTCTCAATTGGCTGCAGAAGTCTATTGTTGCAGGTGTAACAGCAGGGGATCGTCAACTGCCTGTAAGAAATTGTCGTGCCGTTGAGCAGATGCATCTGCTGGTTTGCCAACCTGAACTTCTTCTGGATCCACTTGGGGATCACATGTTCGTCTGCGCGGTTCTTCTTGCCTAAGCGGCAGCCGCACAGGAAACACGTAGAGAAGCCGAACTTCCGCTTTAGTACCGCATCGAAGAAGTCGCTCCGTGGTTTCTTCGCCATTCCTCGATCCTAACGAGGCTGTAGAAAAAGTCCTTGCCAACTAAAATTGGGGGTACTCAAATGGTCTCTCGACCCGAAATCGTGGCTTATAAGTCAAATGCGGCGGTCGTTTTTCTTGTAAAATTTTCGATCTACCTTTTTCTACAGGCTCAACGGTTAGCCTGAGCGGGGTGAGGGCACTTTGAGCAGGAGCCTCCGCTCCAGGCGTTGGGTATGTTGCTTCACTGGAATCCCTTACAGGTTCCCATCATATTAAATATCCTGGTGCCTGCAGAACTTACGGATGAACTCAAATATGACCTTTCACCGATCAGTATGGTTTCAGCTGCAGCTAACCCTGGAACACCAATTGCCGTAATTGATTTCTCACCGGAAGAAATCGTACTAGGGGAGAATTTGATTATCTTATAGGTAGTGCTGCCCGGTTGAGGACCTGGATCACGCTTCGTGTGTTGGACCGTCAGTTCTTCCACGGTCATTCGGTCGAGATCAACCTTGTACGTAGTGATATAAGTTGCATCCTTCAAGCACCCCTTCCCCGGGGTACAGTGAAACCCCTCAGTCGCTGTGCATGTTACTATCTTTGCTTCTCCGGCGGACAAGGAGATGGGAAATGTGAGAAGAAAGGTCGAAGTTATCGCAAAAAGACAAAGTAATGATCTCATGCTAACTCCCCTCAATGACCATGCTCAGGAGCAATATAACGTTTGGGCTGAGGAGCGTAAAGCGTCTCCTCAAGCCGATGGTTGGGTCGGTGTTCCACCCCCTGGGCCCAAGCCCGCCTTCCGCAGACACTCACCTATCACTTTGGTCGCGGCGTCCACATCATCCATGAGTTGTTTCAGCCCCTCCGGATCAGTGAATACGTGTCGCCCCTTGTACTCACCTCTCGACGGATCACCCTCCTGAAAAGTAATGCCGTAAGTTGCGCCTTTGTGTACCACCGAGTTTCGCAGTTTGGCGATTCTCTTAAGGTTATCCACAGTAGCTGGGTCGAGCAGGTTCTTCTTACGGATGAGGCGGGCGAACTGACCGAGACCGTGGGCCCCCTTGGGCTGGTACTGCTCGAAGGGTGGCGGCTTCTGGTCCGCGACCCACAGGATAGCGACGGCCAAGAGTTCCAGGTGTGCAGCGACCCCAATGATGAAAGGCCACACCCACAAATCGCTGTCGGTGTTCAGCGCGAATCGAACAATCATCCACTGACGGACACGGTCGAGTGGGCTATCGTTCTCACCAGAAGCCGCCGATAGGCGGTCCCATAGCAAGTAGTCGCAACCACAAGGGCCGGTTACCAACACGCTGGTTGGTGTCATGTTCTTTACTGTCACGACATCGCCCGGCTGCAGCGGCTTCGGATCTTGGCACCTATGGTTGGGTTCGGTCACGCCCTGGTACGCAGTCGTGCCTAGTCGTATAACGGCTCCGACTTCAGTCACTTTGAGAACCCAGCCTCTTTCCATTGCCAGAGATACTCCGCTCTACAGATGATAAGCACTTTTGGTGCAATAGCTGGCTTGACCGCTTCAGCCGAGGAGTTAGGTCAAACTTGAATTATTTGCAGTCAAGCGTCTCTGCTTCTATACCAATTGACGTAACCCCCTGAAACACCTGGCTTACCGTGGCTTTCTTGTGTCTTAGGTCAAGAACCGCAAGCCAGACTTTGTTTCCGTAGTCGTTTTGCCACATGATAAACACTGCGTCAGCCGAACGACTTACAACAGTTCCCTTGAATTCAACAGCTTCGCCCTCTGGGAACCCTATTGCCTGCCGTGGAGGTGTGATCGAGCGAATTACAGGGGTTGGTGTATTGAGTAAAGAGAAAACCTTGTCCCGAAGGGGATCATTTGGTTGCCTCTGCTTCACTGTACTGATCCCGAACACCTTTGCTGGATCGGGCGGAATTGCGCCCGACCATTGTTTCTCCCCAAAGCCATAGTCACGCGATGCTTTTGCATTGGATGTGCAGGCCAATGATGTCGGCCTTTCTTGTGCGCTTGCGACCGCGGCGAAAACAGCAATCCACAGAACACTGAAAGAGAACCGAGTAAGCATAGGATCTCCTCTATTTCTTCAGCGACCTAACGCGAAGGCTGAGCCGGAATCGGCTCGAGCCGTTTGTTAGGCTGCACAGTTTTGGAATAGCCTCTCGCCTGATTTCCCCCTTGGCGCAGGTGGTTCACATCTTCTACTGCACTTATTTTTCAGGGAGCTTGGCGAATAATTCTTTGAAAAAGGCATTGACTGTGTGAAGTACATGAAAAACAAATGTTTGAGAAAGCCCAATGCTATCACCTTCTATAGCAACATCACCCTTCCATTTTTTTACAAAACCCGTTATCTTTCGACGTTCTTTTTCATGGTTTTTACGCAATTCCCCTTCATTATGTACAATAAGATTACGAATAAGCTGAAGAGTAGTAATATCCTGCCATGATTCTGTCTCAGGAAACTGCACTGAGGCAACTTTCTTTAGATAGGTGCGCGCCTGTTCAATGCCTTTGTCGCTAAGCTCGGAGGGAGATAGGTCCAGGTGGCCCGTCTGTTGATAGTGGATGGCAATCTCTAAAAGTTTACGCTCCAAAAGACGGTAACTGTGAACAAACAGCGAATACCTCAAAATCTTTGGGTATTCGTATTGAAAGCTCACAACTTCGTCACCGTACCAATCTAATAACGCTTCTCGTTCTTCCTCATTCTTTCCAGCCGTGTGCTCTTGAAGTTCACCATTGATCTTACGCATTTGTTCTACGAGCATTTGTTCTACTGCACCTGCGTAACTCCTGAGTTGCTCGATCTCTATGTCAAGTGCATCGCGAAAAACGGATGAAAAAGAAATAGGCTGTTTCCACAAATCCTCTAATAATTTTTCCTCCCTGCCTTCCCCTTGGCTCACAGATATCTTCTCCCCTCGCTCAAAATGCCCTCTACTCATATCTACCTAATCATACGCTCATTTTGCGGATTTTTCCTCCTATGCTTGGGTGCCCAACTATAGAGTCTACTGCCGCAGTTCCGGCAGTGTATTAGGCTAAAGCTTGTCAATCCGACAAAAGGGAAACCGAAAGCAATATTCCGTATTTACGAAAAACTTGTCAAGGGCATTTATTCCTGCAAACGCCGCCAATCCGGCAGTGTATGAGGATATCAGCCCGCGGTATATGGGGATCTGGGGTTGGACACTACAATGTTGTTGGAGAAAGCTTCCACAGACCCTTATACCACGATCTCCAGCCGCAGCTCGTCGGCCACCCGAGGGGCCTTCTTCCGGCCTTTATCTTTGGCCAGGTCCACTAGGCCCGCCTCGCTTAGGCTCATGATGTCCTCGTAGACTCTCTTAAAGTCGCGACGGGCTAAGACCGCAAGCTGGCTGATGGAACTCGGCCGGCGTTTGCGGACAAGGCGGATAAGCTCCAACCGCTTGGGAGTCAGGAACCGGCGCAGGGCCTCGGGGCTCGTGAAAAAGAGGCGATGGCTTTTGGGCCTGACCTTTTTGCCTTCCGCCACGCTCTTCATAGTTTCGGCTGCTTCTCTCAGCACATCATCGGTGCTGCGGATGCCCATCTTGAGCTTCCTAGCTTTCATGACTTCTTCCTCCGCCAGCCCTCTTTGTCATAGACATCATCATGTTGGAGCAGGATCGCGCGTGCCCTACTTGCCATTATGGCAATAAATGCCATAATAGAGGCGGTGAGTCAAGGAAGGGCTGGAAGCTAGGGAAGATAACCGTGCTTTTGGGGAAGGGGATAGAATGGGCAAAGGGGTCCAGTCTGCCTTTGGCTTTTTAAATTTACAGGATTACCTGAGATGAGATTGTACGACGCTTCCAATGGATTTCATGGGAGGCCAACCAGCATTTTGCCATTAGCCTAACTTCCAGACCCTCTCCTTTGGGGCCAGGGGTCCGAATATCTCTGAGGCTGTCTCCCAAGAGGTTGATCCCGAAGACGGTATTAAAAATCGCAACGCCCCAGGATGACGGGGAAAAGGTGCATCGTGGTCGAGGGGCCGAAGAGTAAAACTTCACTTGCAGTGTCGTACAATATGGGGTAATGTGTAAGACATCAACGGAGGTCCCATGCCCAAGTCACAAGTGACGGTTCGGTTGGATAAAGATCGGTTGGCCCGTGCGCGGAAGCTCCTGGGCGCCGCGACTGTGACGGAGGCCATCGAGCAGGCCCTGGCGCTCGCCACGGAAAAGGCTACTCACGACAGGGTTGTCCGCAAATACAGCGGCGTCGGCAGGAAAGATTCCTTTGCCGAGCGCTAATCTTGCCCTGCTAGACACGTCGGTTTATATCGAGAACTTCCGGACGGGACGTTTCACACTGGCCCTCTTGCGTTCTCCATGGATTATTCGCTGCTCTGCGGTTGTGCTTCATGAGCTTCGACGTGGAGCGAGGACGAATATGGAACTACGGTTTGTCGCGGAGCTGGCGACAAAAGTACGGACTATTATCCCCACGGAGCACCAGTGGCTTAAATCCGCGGAGATTCTTTCCCGCATCAGAGGGAAAAAGGGTTATGATGTGAACAAACTAAGGGAATTAGCCTTTGATGTCCTGATTGCCCTCTCTGCTAGAGGCGTGGGGGCGACACTGATCACCTGCAACAGGAAAGACTTCGCCGAGATTGAGAAGTGGATAACCTTCAAGGTCGTTTATTGGTAGACATCCGGCCACGCGGCTTTCTCTTGCATGGGTGGCCTGACGGCGCATTGAATCCGCAGGTCATGGAGTATATCGTAAACAACGCAATAAAATGACTCGGAGTCTTTACGACGAGTTGGGCGGCGAAGGCAAGCTCAGGCAGATCATCGACACATTCATCGACCGGGTCTTCGAAGACAGGATGATCGGTTTTTTCTTCCGTCATGCCGACAAGGGCCGGATCAAAGAGATGGAATTCCAGCTAACGGCTGGCTTTCTCGGCGCCGATATCCAGTACCGAGGCAGGCCGCTGCAGGAAGCGCACGCCCGCCATCCGATCATGGGGGGGCAGTTTGCCCGCAGGCTGCAAATTCTCAAGGAAACGCTGGAATCCTTCGAGGTGCCAAAGCATATCCGGGATGCATGGATCGAACATAACGAAAGTCTTAGACCTTTGATTACGCGGGACGCAGGATCGGATTGCGATCCCATCCTTGCACGAGAACGGGTCCGGGGGGCCGGGAAAAATTTGTGAACGGCAGCCGCGTCGCAGCAACAGGCGCAATTGAGGCCGCATCGGCTCTGTGTTATAAAAAAAGTTTATTGGAAGAGCATGCCCAGTGAGGAATCGCCTGTGAAGCTACGTGACATCTATGCGCGGCCCGGTTTGACGTTCTCGGTTGAGTTCTTCCCGCCCAAGACCGAGAAAGGGGACAAAGGTCTCTTTAAGGAAATTGCCGTCTTAAAGAGACTCAATCTCTCTTTTTACTCGGTTACTTACGGGGCTGGAGGCAGCACGCGGGAGAAAACATTGGATCTCGTCGATCGGATTCACCGCGAATACAGCATGGAAGTCATGTGCCACCTGACCGTTGTCGGCCAATCCAGGGACGAGGTCCGCTCGGTGCTGGCGCAGTTGAAGGAGAGGAATATTGAAAACATCATCGCGCTAGGCGGCGATCCCCCGCAAGGGGTAGTGGAGTGGACGCCGAATCTCGACGGGTTTCATCACTCGGTAGAACTGGTGCGAGAGGCGGCGGCCTACCGATGCTTCTCCATCGCCGTAGCGGGCTTTCCTGAAGTCCACCCGCGATCCGGGAGCAGAGAGGAAGACCTCGGATATCTGAAGGAAAAGGTGGACGCCGGCGCGGATGTGGTGATTACGCAGATGTTTTTCGACAACGAGGACTTCTGCCGATACGTCGAAGATGCGAAAAAGCTCGGCATTCGCGTGCCGATCGTTCCCGGCATCTTGCCCATCCTATCGGCGCCTCAGGTACGGCGCTTCACCACGCTTTGCGGCGCGAAGATACCGCCGCGCTTGGAACGGATGTTGGCGAGGGTAGAGGACGACGAAGAGGGAGCAGTGCGGATGGGTATAGACTATGCCACTAAGCAATGTGAAGGGCTTCTTGCCTTGGGCGTGCCGGGAATTCACTTTTATTCCTTGAACAAGTCTCGCTCCGTTAAAGCCATTTTTGCGAATCTGAATCTTTAGCGCTCGCCCTCTTTCGGATTTCGTTGAATTCGAGATCCCGGGATAGTAAGGTAAGCGAAGAAAGAGCGGTGCCAGCATCGGTGGAAGGGTTCTCATGGACGATCTAACTGAGCAAATGGAGGTGCGCCGGCAGAAACTGCTCACCCTAAAGGAGGAGGGCAATTCTCTTTACCCGAACGACTTCAAGCCCGGCCATTTGACCTCCCGGATCATTGCCGACTTTGGCGCTCTGTCCGAAGAACAGTTGGTCGCGCTAAAAACCGATTTCTCCCTGGCCGGGCGCATCATGGGGATCCGTTCTTTCGGCAAGGCCTCTTTCTTTCACCTTCAAGATCGCAAAGGCAGGCTGCAGGTTTACTTGCGCCGGGACCGGCTGGGGGAAGAAGGGTACCGGCTTTTCAAGCTCCTCGATGTCGGTGACATTGTAGCGGTTAGGGGGCCTCTCTTTCGCACCAAGACCAAGGAGTTGACCATCGACGCCCAGGAAATCCGCCTGCTCTGCAAATGCCTGCGGCCGTTGCCGGAGAAATGGCATGGTTTGGCGGATGTCGAGGCCCGCTACCGGCAGCGGTATGTCGATCTCATGGTCAATCAGGAGGTCAGAGAGGTGTTTGAAAGGCGCTCTCGGATCGTCCGTCTCATTCGCCGTTTTTTTGAGGAGAGGGATTTTTTGGAGGTGGAGACGCCGATGATGCAATCCATCCCCGGAGGCGCGGCGGCCCGGCCTTTTGTCACCCACCACAACACGCTGGATCTGGATCTCTACCTGAGGGTGGCGCCGGAACTCTTTCTCAAACGCCTCCTGGTCGGGGGCATCGAGCGCGTCTTTGAGCTCAACCGCAACTTTCGCAACGAAGGGATTTCCGTGCGCCATAATCCTGAATTTACCATGCTGGAGTTTTATCAGGCCTACGCCACCTACGAAGATCTAATGGCCTTAACGGAGGAGTTATTTGTCGCCGTCGCAAGAGAGATCCTGGGGTCGCTGAAAGTTTCGGCGGGTGATCACGTGATTGATCTCCAGCCTCCGTGGAGGCGGCTGTCGCTAGTTCAGGCTGTCCAGGAATTTGGTGGGGCGAGTAATGAGGAAGTAGCGACCCTCGATGGCTTGCGCGCCTTGGCTCAGGCAAAGGATCTTCGTATAGATCCCGGACTCCCCTACGGGAATCTCCTGGTGGAGGTTTTTGAAAGGGTTGCGGAACCCGAGCTCATCCAGCCTACCTTTGTGATAGGCTACCCCCTTGAGGTATCACCCCTGGCGCGAAAGAACGATGCCAACCCGGCTTTTGTGGATCGGTTTGAGCTCTACATCGGTGGAAAAGAGCTGGCCAATGCCTTTTCGGAGTTAAACGACCCGCTGGATCAGCGCTCCCGTTTCCAGCAACAGGCGGAGGCTCGTAGATCGGGCGATGAGCTGGTCAGTCCCACGGACGAAGATTTCTTGCGCGCTCTGGAGTACGGCATGCCTCCGGCAGCGGGAGAGGGAATTGGCATCGATCGGATGGTCATGCTTTTTACCGGCTCCCCTTCGATTCGCGATGTTATCCTCTTCCCAGTGCTCCGACCCGAGCGTTAAACACGTTGTTCGTGGTCGTGACTCGTGTTCGTAACGAGCACGATAACCGAGCACGAGCACGGAATTGAGCTTTATGAGATATGAACTTTTTATTGGTCTACGGTATCTTCGCGCGCGTCGCCGCGAAACCTTCATCTCCCTGATTACCATCATATCCATCCTGGGCGTAATGATCGGGGTGATGACCCTGAACGTGGTCATGGCGGTCATGACGGGATTTGAGGAGGTGCTGCGGGATCGTCTGCTGGGGATCAATGCCCATGTGGCGGTGGTCAAGTCGGGAGATCACTTGAAAGAATATCAAAAACTCATCGATCAGATCTTGCTGGAAAAAGGGGTCTTAGCTGCGGCCCCATCGGTCTACGGCCAGGTCATGGTGACCTCTGGAGGGCGGGTCTCTGGGGTCGTCGTCCGCGGGATCGACCCGGACCGGGCGAATCGGGTTGTCGATATTGAGCAGTATATAAAGGAAGGGGGCCTCCAGGCCTTGAAAAAGCCCCGCCTTATCCAGGTCGAAGGCCGATCTGTTGCGTTACCAGGGGTGATTCTTGGAGTGAGGCTGGCAAGTCAGCTCAGAGTCAGTGTCGGAGATCCGATTCAGGTGATTTCCCCCCTGGGCACCCCTACGATGCTGGGGGTAATGCCGAAGGTTAAGCGTTTTGTTGTAACGGGGCTGTTCGATTCCGGGATGCATGAATACGATGCCACGCTGATTTATATGAATCTGTCCGATGCCCAGTCGTTCTTTGAAATGGGCGATGCGGTGAGCAGTATCGAGATCCGGGTTCAGGATGTTTATCAGGCCCAGGATGTGGCCCGGAGAATTCAGCAGAAATTGGGATTTCCCTTCTGGACGGAGGATTGGACGCGACTCTGGCCTAATCTCTTTTCCGCTTTGCGATTGGAAAAGACGGTTTACTTTCTTGTGCTCCTGCTGATGATCCTGATCGGGGCCTTCAACATCATTTCGACCTTGATTATGGTGGTGATGGAGAAAAGAAGGGATATCGCTATCCTGCAATCGATGGGCGCGACCCGGCGCAGCATCCGAAGCATTTTCATGATCAAGGGATGCGTGATCGGAATTGTGGGAACGTTGTTGGGGGTGTTATTTGGTTATGCCATTTGCCTGTTGATCGAGCGCTATCAATTTATCGAGTTGCCTAAGGATGTGTTTCTTATTTCCACCGTTCCTGTGCGTATCTATCTCGGCAATTTCGTTGTGGTGGCTGCGGCGTCCTTTTTGATATGCCTTCTCGCAAGCATTTATCCGGCGCGCCACGCCGCAAAATTGGATCCGGTAGAGATCATCCGCTATGAGTAATCTGCTTCAGGTTCGAGAGCTGGACAAATCATTTACCGAAGTAGGAGAGGAGATCCATGTTTTGCGAGGACTGGATCTGGATCTGGCAGAGGGAGAAAGGCTCGCGATCGTGGGAGAGTCCGGGGTCGGGAAGAGCACCTTGCTGCATATCCTGGGGACCCTGGATCGGCCAACCAGCGGACAGGTGATTTATCGCGGTAGCGACCTTTCTTCTCTCAGCGAGGATGCCCTATCCGGGATTCGCAACCGTGAGATCGGCTTTATCTTTCAATTTCATTATTTGTTGCCCGATTTCAATGCGCTGGAAAATGTGATGCTTCCCGCCCTGATCCGGGGTTGGGAGTGGGGGCGGGCGCGCACGGAGGCCGGGAGGCTTCTGGAGATGGTGGGACTACAAAACCGCATGACCCATCGACCGGGAAAGCTCTCGGGGGGAGAACAACAACGTGTGGCCGTCGCCCGCTCGGTCATCTTGGAGCCCAAGCTGCTCCTTGCGGACGAGCCCACCGGAGACCTGGATCCTTCTACGGGAGAAGAGATACAGAATCTCCTGTTTAGCCTTAACGAGGAGCGGCGGGTGGCCTTCGTGGTCGCCACCCACAATCGGCGTTTTGCCGCGAGAGTCGGAAATCAGTTCGAGCTCCGTGAGGGGCGCCTTTTCCCCTTATGAATCCGAGGCAATGTTTTAACTTTACAAAAGTTCGCGAATTTGTTAGAAAAAAGGGGGTCTAGCCAGCCTGTTTGGCGAGGGCGGTATCCAGTCTATGAAAGAAAAAGCCCGGGTTCTTCTAAAAAGCGTAATTTTCTTTGTCCTGTCCTGCTTTTTCCTTTTCCTTTCTGAGCCGTCGGTGGCTCAAGGACAGGAAAAGGTCCAGCTGAAAGAGGTAAGGGTCCAAGGAAATCTAAGGGTCGAGGAGGACGGCATTCGGCTCCATCTCAAGATTCGTCCAGGAGACCTTTTCGACCCGGCTGCCGTAGACCAGGACGTGAAATCCATTTACCGGATGGGTTTTTTCGATGATGTGCGCGCCGATCTCTCTCCCGACGGCGTCCTGACGTACTCTGTAAAGGAGAAGCCCTATGTCCGGGAGGTGAAAATCCAAGGGAACGCTCAGCTTACTAAGGATAAGATAGAGACCGCCATGGGGATTGGGCCGAGAACCATTCTGGACCGGGACAAGGTGGCGGAAGGCGTGGAAAGGGTGAGGAAGCTCTATGGCGAGCAGGGATACTTGAATGCCCGTGTGGATTTCGCCATTTCGCTGGTCGAGAATAACCAGGCCATCGTTCAGCTGGACATCGCAGAGGGCAGCCGGCTCTTGATCCAAAAAGTTTCTTTTGAAGGGAACCACGCCTTTCCGGACAGCGAATTGAAAGGGTTGATGGCGACTAAAGAGAAGTGGTTTCTCTCCTTCCTGACTAACAGGGGGGTATTGGATCGTGACATTCTGACCAACGACCTGGCGATCGTTTCTTCCTATTATTATGACCACGGCTATATCAATCACAAGGTAGACGATCCAGTAATCTTGAAGCAGAGAGACGGCATCGAAGTCGTGATCCGAATCGAGGAGGGTGATGCATACCGGGTGGGCAGGGTCGAGATCGGGGGAGATCTCATCACAGACGCGGAGACGCTTCTTAAAAAGATGCAGCTGACTACCGGCCAGATTTTTAGAGGAAGTCGTTTGCGGGCGGACATCTCGACCATCTCGGATCTCTATTCTGATAAGGGGTTTGCCTTTGTGCAGGTGGAACCCGTCACCAAGATTAATGGCGAGGAAAAAAATGTCGATGTCGCCTTGGTCGTCACCCGAGGTCCCCCGGTATATTTCAACCGGATCATGGTCGCAGGGAATACCAAGACGCGGGATAAGGTGGTTCGCCGGGAGATGGAAGTGGTGGAGCAGGAGCTTTTTTCCGGCGACAAGATCAAAAAGAGCCGCAATGCCCTTCAGCGGTCTGGTTATTTTGAGGATGTCCAGTTAGCGACTAAAAAGACCGATCAGGGGGACTCGGTGGATCTCTCGGTGGAGGTCAAGGAGGGGCCGACCGGGACCTTCAGCGTGGGCGCAGGGTACAGTAGCGGCGACAGTTTCATCTTTAACACCTCCGTGTCGGAAAAAAATCTCTTCGGCCGCGGGCAGTCTGTTAATGCGAGCTTTGACCTTGGAACGACCAGGCAGGATTTTGTTTTGAGCTTTACAGAACCCTACCTCTATGACAGCCCTCTCACCCTAGGAGTTGATGGTTTCAATACCCGCCGTGAATATTCGGATTTTACTTCGAGAAAGACGGGGTTAGGCGCCCGCACCAGCTACCCTCTGAAACGTTTAGATCTTCCGTACTTTAAACGGCCTTCCGGCAACGGTAATGACGGGAAGGATGAAGGGGATTATCTGCCGTTTATAGAGTATTCGCGTGGGGGCGTTGGGTATGAATTGACTCGTGAGAAGATCGGCGGCATCGATTCCATTGCCCCTGCCTCGATCCGAGATGAAAAAGGGAGCTCCTGGACCAGCAGTCTCACCCCAAATCTGTCCTATGATAGCCGGGACCACTTTTTTAACCCTACCGAAGGAACATCGGCCGGTTTTTCCGTTAAGTATGCCGGCTTAGGAGGAGACAATAACTTCTTAAAGGGGGATGCTAGAGGCCGCTGGTACTATCCTGTGCTAAGGGCTCCCGACTGGGGCGGAACTTATACCGTCGCCTTGGGAGGGGCGCTGGGCTACGGGATAGGGCTTAAAGAGCGTCCTAACGGCAAGAAGGATCTGCCCCTTTTTGAACGCTATTTTACCGGCGGCATGAATTCGGTCCGCGGCTTTAAAGAGCGGAGCCTGGGTCCAAAAGAAGCCGGGGATGTCATCGGGGGCGACAAGCAGGCGGTTTTGAGCGCCGAGATGCTGTTCCCGATTATGGAGCAGTATGGGCTTCGGGGAGTGGCATTTTTCGATATGGGGCAAGCATTCAGAAAATCCGACAATCTATTTGATTTTGCCGAATTCAGGAGATCGATCGGGGTGGGTGGCCGTTGGCTGTCGCCCTTTGGCCCTCTCCGCGTGGAGCTAGGATTCCCGCTGAATAAAAAGTCCGGCGACGACACTTCGGTGGTAGGCTTCTCTCTGGGCAGTCAGCCTTAACTGTAGTCTTTCTGAATTTCACCAGTTTGGAGGTTTTGTGAAAAACAAGTATGCGATTTTTTTATTGCTGCTTATTGCAATGCCGGCTTGGGCTCAGGAAAAGCTCAAGATCGGGGTCGTAGATATTCAGCGCGTGATTAGCGAATCCCAGGCCGGCAAAGCGGCCAAGGATAAGTTTCAGACTCAGGTCAAGAAAATCGAGGCGGATCTTCTCAGGGAAAAGCAAACGATAGAGAAGATGAAAAGCGATTTTGAGAAAAAAAGCGCTCTCATGAATGAAGAGGACAGAAGAAATCAAGAAAAAGAGATTCAAAAAAGGGAACGGGGATATGGCCTCGGTATGCGGGATTCCGAGCAGGAGTTGCGCCAGAGGGAAGGGGAGATGACCTCTGAGATCTTTAAGGGTATCGTGAAAATTGTTGGCGAAATGGGAAAGGGGGAGAAGTTTTCGGTCATTTTTGAGCGGTCTCAAGTCCCCTATAGCGATGACGCGATAGATGTCACCAAAAAGGTTGTCGAGCTTTATAATAGTCGCGCTCCCGCACCTGGAAAGGTGACTAAAGGCAAGTGACCAAGGTGCGGAAAACCCTTTCCGAACTGGCAGGTCTCGTCGGCGGTAGGGTGGTTGGGGATGGCGGGATTGAAATTTTTAGAGTTGCATCGATCGAGGAGGCCGTATCCGGAGATATTACCTTCCTCGCCCATCCGCGCTATCGGTCTTACCTTGCCACGTGCAAGGCGAGCGCAGTCATCGTTGGCCGTGAGGTAACGATCCCATCCAGCCTGGGGCCCGGGAGGGGATTTCTCCAGGTCTCGCAACCTTATGTAGCTTTCGCTAAAATCCTCGATTGTTTTAGCCCGCAGCCGCACTACGACGGTCAAGTTAGCTCCCACGCCGGTATTGAGCCTACGGCAGTCCTCGGCGAACAGGTAACTGTTTTTCCCTTTGTCTATGTGGGGAAAGAGGTTCGGGTGAACCGCGGAACGGTTCTTTTCCCCGGAGTATTCTTAGGTGATGGAGTGGAGGTGGGAGCGGATTGCGTGCTCCATCCGCAAGTTACGGTCCGCGAAGGATGTCGCATCGGCAGCCGGGTCATTCTCCACGCGGGCGTGGTGATCGGCGCCGATGGGTTCGGCTACGCAGGAGAGGGAGGAGAACGAATAAAAATTCCGCAAGTCGGGATCGTGGAGATCGAGGATGACGTTGAGATTGGAGCCAACACGACCGTAGATCGTGCGACGCTAGGGCGCACCATTATCCGCAAGGGAACGAAGATAGATAACCTGGTTCAGATCGCGCACAACGTGATAGTAGGGGAAAATTCGATCATTGCCGCTCAAGTTGGCATCGCAGGCAGCACTCGGGTCGGCAACGAGGTGATCCTTGCCGGTCAAGTGGGTGTAGTCAATCATGTCGAGATCGGGGATAAGGCGATGATCGGACCGCAATCCGGGATCCCTCGCTCGGTGCCCCCGGGGGCCGTGCTTTCGGGAGGAGTGGCGGCCGCGCCCCATCAGGAGTGGTTAAAGGTGATGACGCTTTTGCCCCAGTTGCCGAAATTGTGGAACACGGTGCGCCACCTCGAACGGAAGCTCTCTCAGATGGCGCCGAAAAGTAAAAAAGGAGTCAAGAAACATGCTCGACATTAAGGAGATCTTTAAACGGATTCCGCACCGTTATCCCTTTCTCCTGGTCGACCGAATCGTGGAAATCGAAGCGGATCAAAGAATCGTAGGGATCAAGAATGTTACCGTCAATGAGAGTTTCTTTCAGGGGCATTTTCCCCACCGACCCGTTATGCCGGGCGTCTTGATTTGTGAAGCCATGGCTCAGGTTGGCGCCATCTTCGCCTACTCGGTCGGAGGTGGCTTGGACAATGGCAAGGTCTTTATGCTGACAGGCCTGGATCGGGTTAAATTCAAGCGGCCTGTGGAACCCGGGGACCAGCTGCGTCTGGAGTTGACCTCATTGAAGCGTCGAGGCTCTTTCTGGAAAATGTGGGGAGTGGCCACGGTGGATGGAAAGATCGTGGCGCAGGCGGAGATATCAGCCATGGAAGTGCCCGTGGAGTAACCATTTTCATTTTGTAATGCGCCGAAGGCGAGAATGACTAAGATTCATGAGAAAGCCCTGGTTGATGCGCGCGCGGAGCTGGATGCCGACGTAGAGATTGGCGCGTACTGCGTAATCGGTCCAAAGGTCAAAATCGGTAAAGGGACACGCCTGAAATCCCACGTAGTGGTAGAAGGGAATACGACCCTGGGCGAGGGCAACGTTATCTTCCAGTTCGCCTCGGTCGGTTCCGTTCCGCAGGATCTCAAGTATCGGGGGGAGGACAGCCAACTCATCATCGGAGATCGCAACACCATCAGGGAGTTCGTTTCTCTCAATCCCGGAACCGCAGGGGGAGGGATGATAACCCGCGTCGGGAATCATAACCTTTTTATGATGTATTGCCACATCGCGCATGACTGCGTTCTCGGTAGCCATAATATAATCGCCAACGGGGCAACTCTAGGCGGGCATGTGGTGATTGAGGACTATGTGATTGTGGGGGGACTTGTCGGCATCCACCAGTTTGTAAGGGTTGGAACGAGCGCGATTTTGGGGGCGGGATCAATGGTCTCGAAAGATATCCCCCCCTACTGTAATGCTACCGGGGACCGGGCGAAGCTCAGGGGACTCAACCGGGAAGGCCTCAGGCGTAAAGGGTTTACCGGGGAGCAGATCGCCACGTTAAAGAAGGCTTACCGCATCATTTTCCAGTCGGGTTTAAGGACCAAAGATGCCTTGAAGGAGGTTAAGCGGGAGATTCCCGATTCCCCCGATGTAGAGCGACTGGTTGTTTTTATCGAAAGGTCGCAGAGGGGAATATGCCGGTGAAATTTACAGGTTCAAGTGGTTCAAAACGTTCAAAGGGTTCAAAGTTGAACGTCTTAAACGGTTCGAACGATTTCAACGGGATCTTTGTGTGAAAAAGCTTGGGCTTATTGCCGGGAATGGAAAATTTCCGCTGATCTTCGCTGAACAGGCAAAGCTGGAAGGGGTCTCTTTGGTAGCTGTGGCCCATCGCGGGGAAACTCCCAAAGCGATTGAAAAGGTGGTGGAGGCGGTGACGTGGGTCTATGTCGGAGAATTAGGGAAGATTATTCGCACGTTTCATCAGGCCGGGGTCAAGGAGGCGGTGATGGCCGGTGGGATTCAGAAGGTGAAACTCTTTTCCAATTTCCGGCCGGATCTGAGAGGCGCGGCCTTCCTAGCTCGGATGAAAAGCCGTGAGGACGATCAGCTTTTGAGAGGGGTAGCCGGGGAGCTCGAAGGTGAAGGTATACGCGTCTTGGAGTCAACCCTTTTTCTTTCTCAAATCATGCCCCCGAACGGCGTTCTCACCCGGCGCTCACCGACCCCGGAACAATGGGAAGATATCCGCATCGGGTTTGAGACGGCTAAAGAGGTAGGGCGGTTGGGGGTTGGGCAAACCGTTGTGGTCAAAAACCGGGTGGTTTTGGCTATCGAGGCGGTTGAGGGAACGGATGCGGCTATCCGCAGGGGCGGGGTGTTGGGCAAGAAGGGCTTTGTCGTGGTCAAAGTCAGCAAGCCCCAGCAGGACCTGCGGTTTGATGTGCCTGCGGTTGGCGTTGATACGATCAGAATTTTATCGGAGTTGAAGGGCGCTGTTTTGGCTGTTGAGGCGGGCAAGACAATCCTTTTGGAAAAAGAGGAGTTGCTGGGAGAGGCGGATCGGAAAGGGATCGTGGTGGTAGGAGTAAGCGAGAAAATATTTGAGGATAGAGGATAGAAGATGGAGGATGGCGATCTTCGATCTTCAATCCTTGGTTTTTAATGTATGGACGGTGATTCGAGAGTTCCTGTCGGAGTAGTCGGTGTCGGATATGCAGGCCGATTTCATGCGGAGAAGTATGCTGCCTCGAAAAAGGCGGAACTGGTCGGAGTGGCGGATATTAACCAGGAACGGGCCCTGCAGGTCGGGCAAAAGTTGGGGGTCCTTTCCCACACCGACTATCGCGAGCTCTTCGGCCGGGTTCGGTGCGTAAGTATCGCGGTCCCGACGCGTTTGCACTACGCGGTCAGTCGGGATTTTCTCGCGGCGGGAATTGATGTCCTGGTGGAGAAGCCGATTGCGGCCTCCCTGGAGGAGGGAAGCGAGTTGGTGGCCCTGGCCAGGGAAAAAGCGCTCGTGCTCCAGGTCGGCCATCTGGAGAGATTTAACCCTGCGATCCGAAGGTTGGAGGGAGTGATTCAAGAGCCCAGATTTGTGGAGTGCCATCGCCTTGCCCCCTTCGTAGAGCGCGGCACTGACGTGGACGTCGTATTGGATCTGATGATCCATGATATCGACGTGATCGCCAGTCTGGTGCGCTCGCCCGTTGAGAGAGTGGAGGCGGTAGGGGTTCCGGTTTTAACCGACAAGCCCGATATAGCTAATGCGCGTATCACGTTCGCCAACGGCTGCATTGCCAATGTAACCGCGAGCCGGGTTTCCATGAAGCGGGAGCGCAAAATTCGGTTTTTTCAACCGGATGCGTATATCTCGATTGATTACGATCAGAAGCGGGCGCAGATTTACCGTAAGCCGGGAAAAGGGGGAGGGTGGCAGGATATCCGGGCGGAGTCGATTGAGATTAGCGACGGAGACGCCCTGGCGGATGAAATTGATTCTTTCTTGGATTCGGTCCAGAGTCGCGGCGCCCCCTTGGTCAGCGGAGAGGAGGGGCTCAGGGCTCTGGAAATCGCCACGATGATCAGTGAACGGCTGTGATCCCCAGTAGTCAGACCGGCAATGAATCCGTCAAACGACCGAAACGGGTCATGATCGTGGTTGGGGAAGCCTCAGGAGATCTGCATGGGGCTCATCTGGTGAAGGCCCTCTACCGACGAGATCCGACGTTAGAGATATTTGGTGTTGCAGGTGACGGACTGAAGCGCGAAGGGATAAAGGTTATTTTTGATGTCGATCGGCTTACGGGAATGGGTTTCGTCGAGCTGGCGGGGAATCTTAAAACGATCTGGCAAGCCTATAGGCTACTGCGGAAGGCGCTGCGAGAAGAAAGGCCGAACCTTCTGATCCTGGTTGATTTTCCGGAGTTTAACTTGCGTCTTGCGCGGCTGGCAAAAAAATCGGGGATTCCCGTTCTCTATTACATCAGCCCGCAAGTATGGGCTTGGCGGAAGCGCCGGACGCAAAAGATTGCCCGCTGGGTCGATCGGATGGCAGTGGTCTTTCCCTTTGAAGTCCCGCTGTATCAAAACGAAGGGGTGGCCGTGAGCTTCGTTGGCCATCCGCTGTTGGATTTGGCTCATTCCAGCGAACCTCGTGAGCGGACCTTGACGCAGTATGGACTGGATCCGTCCAGGCAAACCATTGCCATCCTTCCCGGGAGCCGGAGGCGCGAAGTTGCGTATCACCTCCCCCCGATGCTCGAAGCCGCCGATCGTTTGGAGCGCCAGTTGAAGATGCAATTCATTCTGGTTCGCGCCACGACCGTCGAGAGGGGTATTTTAGATGGGATCCTGGAGAAGGCCGCAGTGAAGGTTCCTATCGCTGAAGGAAATACTTATAATGTCCTCCATGCCTGTGATCTTGTTTGGGCGGCTTCCGGGACGGCCACCCTGGAGACGGCGCTGATGTTGAGGCCTATGGTCATCGTTTATCGCCTGTCTTGGCTGACTTACGCCCTGGCCCGCCTGCTGGTTCGGGTGAGCCATATCGGGATGGTCAATATTATTGCCGGCGAATCAGTAGTTCCAGAATTAATCCAAAGCGATGTGACGGCGGATAAAATCGTCGCAGAGAGCCGGGCGATCTTGCAAGATCCGGAGTTGCGTAAGCGGATAGTAAGGAAATTGTCGCAGGTGAGGGAAAAACTCGGCTCCCCAGGGGCGTCCGAACGGGTGGCAGAGATCGCATTTTCCATGATTTCGTAAGAGAAGAAAAGGGGGAACCATTTGAAGAATTACCGACGCTTGCTGAGGTATCTCCGGCCTTATGTCTGGCCGTATTTCACCATAGCTATGGTCTGCATGGCGGGGTATAGCGCCACGAGCGGAGTGTTGCCCTTTCTGGTCCAGCGGGTCATTGATGATGTCTTTGCTCAAAAGGATAAAACGGCCTTATTTTACCTCCCCTTCATGATCATAGGAGTGTTTGCCTTTCGCGGGCTCGTGAACTTTGGCGATAACTACCTCACCGATTATGTCGGTCTGCGCATCATTAACGATGTGCGCGACGGACTGAATCGCCACCTGCAATATCTCTCCCTTTCTTTTTTCCAGCGCCATCCGACGGGCACTTTGATTTCACGGGTTACCAATGACGTCTCTCTGGTGCGGTCGGCGTTAACGAATTCGGTTGCCTCGTTGATACGGGATACCACCTCTCTCCTGGCGTTGATCGTGGTCGCGTTCCTCAAGGATTGGGTTCTGGCCACCATCGCGTTTGTTGTCTTTCCCGCCTCGGTTTTGCCTATCATCCGGATGAGCAAGAAGATCAAGCGTTTTACCAAGCGGGGGCAAGTCGCCAAGGGGAACCTCACAAACCTCTTGCAGGAGAGCATTCAGGGCAATCGAATTGTTAAAGCCTTCGGGATGGAAAAGTACGAAATCGATCGATTCCAAGAGGAAAATCAGCGGGTTTTTAAACAATCGATCCGCGGATCTCGCACCCAGTCCGTGGTAACGCCGGCCATGGAGTTCTTGGCCTCATTGGCGATCGGGGCAGTGGTCTGGTATGGCGGTTCTAGCGTGATTGCAGGCGGGCGGACCCAGGGGGAATTTATGGCCTTTATGACCGCCATGTTCCTCATGTACCAGCCTTTCAAGCACCTGACCCGGACCTATACGACGATTCAAATGGGTCTTGCCGGCGCCGAAAGAGTTTTCGAGGTTTTAGATGAGGAATCGGAAATCAAGGATCGAGCGGAGGCCCGGCCCATATCCGGATTTTTCCGGATGATCGATTTCCGCGATGTTAGCTTCGGTTACGGTGACGAATTGGTTTTAAACAACATCAATCTTAAAATCAGGGCGGGAGAAATGGTGGCCTTGGTAGGGATGAGCGGGGTGGGCAAGAGCACCCTGGCGGATCTCATCCCAAGGTTTTACGAGGTGACCTCAGGCAAGATCACCATCGACGGAGCGGATATTCGCGATGTGACCCTCCAGTCGCTGCGTTTTCAAATCGGCATGGTATCGCAACATACCTTTCTTTTTAATGATACGGTGAAGAACAACATCGCCTACGGCGATCCCTCTAAGGATATGGATCACATCGTGGCAGCGGCGAAGGCGGCCTATGCCGATGATTTTATCATGGCCCTGCCACAAGGCTATGACACTATGATCGGCGAGTTGGGGATGAGGCTTTCCGGCGGGCAGCGGCAGCGACTGGCGATTGCGCGCGCTTTGCTCAAAGATGCGCCCATTCTCATCCTGGATGAGGCGACATCATCTTTGGATACGGATTCAGAGAGACTGGTTCAGGAGGCGTTGGAAAACCTGATAGTTCGTCGCACCAGCCTCGTCATTGCCCATCGGCTATCAACCATTCGCAAGGCGACCCGCATCGTGGTTTTGGTCGACGGGTCGATCGTTGAGGAAGGAACGCACGAGGAGTTGCTGGCGCGGAAGTCCGAGTATAGCAGGATTTACACCCTGCAGTTTTTGAAAGATGAGGGAACCTCCCATGGCGAGATCCTTCATTAAGCTGCTATGATCTATTGGATCTATAATTCACTTCTTTCTCTCTCTATCGTACTCTTCCTGCCCGCGCTCCCTCTATTGTTTCTCTCAGGACGGAGATTCCGCGAAGGGTTCTTCCAGCGGATGGGTTTTTATCCCCGCAAAATTTGCCAGTCGGTGCGGGGAACCCGTCCCATCTGGATACATGCGGTTTCCGTAGGCGAGGTTCTCTCCGCGGGACATCTGGCAGGGCAACTCAGGGAGAGATTCCCGGGACGAAAAATCCTGCTCTCCACTTTTACCTCCACGGGAAATGAGATCGCCCGGGAGAGCGGCGCCGCGGATATTGTTATCTTTTTGCCCTTGGATCATCCGTGGATTGTGCGCCGGGCTATAAATCTTTTTGATCCCGCTCTTATGATATTTTTGGAGACGGAGATTTGGCCCAATTTTCTGCGCATGACTTATCGTCGGGGGATTCCCACGGTGTTGCTTAGCGGTCGGCTATCCCCGGGCGCTTTTCGACGTTATGCTTTCTTTCGCGTGTTGTTCTCCCGGGTGGTGCAGCAATTTGTTGCCGTGGGGATGCAGACCGAAGAGGATGCGGAACGCATGAGCTCCCTGGGCCTCGATCCGCGGCGAATCTCAGTGACGGGGAGTCTCAAGCATGCCTTCCGGGGAGCAACGGACGGGAAGGAACGGGCCAACAGTGAAGTGGACCTGCCGATGGCAAGGAAACAGGGCAGGCCGGTATTGGTTGTGGGGAGCACTCACCGGGGAGAGGAAGAGATACTCTTGGATGTATTTCTCTTTCTCAAAACGAGTTTTCCAGATCTCCTGCTGGTTTTGGCTCCGCGGCATCCGCAGCGCTTCACCGAGGTCGAGAGGATGCTGCAAAAGAGGAACCTACGCTATGAGAAAAAAAGTCAGATGAACGGCAGAGAGGGCAGTTCTGCGGACGCGATTTTCCTAGACACGCTGGGGGATCTTCCGGCTTTCTATTCCGTTGCCGACGTAGCTTTTATCGGCGGAAGTCTGGTCGATGCAGGAGGGCATAATCTTATGGAGCCGGCGCGTTTTGGCAAGCCGGTTCTGTTCGGACCGTATATGACCAATTTCGCCGATGTCGCCAAGGAAATGAAGCGAAAGGGGGGAGGCGTTGAGGTTCACGGGCGGGAGGATCTCATTCGCGAGATCTCGGCGCTCCTGACCGACCGGGGGAGGGCAGAGCGTATGGGGAGGATTGCCTACGGTGTGGTGGAAGGAGACCGTGGCGTGATGGACCGGAGTATCGCCTTAGTCTCCCGGTATCTGTATCCTTAGGTAAGCCACGCTGGAATTTAATGAATGGATCGTGGGCTCGAAGAGTTTGGGAGCATAATGATTTCCTGGGGCTTTTCTTTTGGCTTTCGTTGGTCCCGTTTTCTTTTCTTTATGGCCTGGGGATCCGAATCCGTAATCTTCTTTATTTTCTCGGATGGTTGCGTACCCGGAGTTTGCCCTGTGCCGTGGTCAGCATCGGGAACCTGACGGTAGGGGGTACGGGAAAGACTCCCACAACCTTATGGCTGGCGCATGAACTGACGCAGCGGGGATATCGGGTGGCCATCCTGAGCCGAGGTTACCGGAAGACGAAAGCAGAAAACATCATCCTCGAGCCGGGATTTAACAAATCTTCTATAATTACAGAGGATACCTTGGTTGCGGGAGACGAGCCGATGATGATGGCCCGCTTATTCGGCCAAAAGGTGGGCGTGGGAAGGAAGCGGTGCGAGGTCGGAGAACAGATGCTGCGCGACGGGGAGCTGGACGTCATGCTGCTGGACGATGGATTTCAGCACCGCCAGTTGCGGCGTGATATCGATCTCTTGCTCCTGGGTTCGGATTGGAGCGGATGGCTGCTTCCCGCAGGTCCTTTTCGAGAGCCTAAGAGCGGCCTGGCCCGCGCGGATTTTTATCTGATCACCGGCGCAAGGGAAAGGTGGGAGCCCATTTTAAAGGAGCGCCCTAGTGAAAATCTTTTTTTTGGTTCTCTTCAGGCCAAGGCCCTTTTTGGGTTGGAAGGAGAGCAGTGGAAAGAGTACCCGCTGAGTCTATTGTACCGAAGCAAGATCCTGGCAGTTTCCGCGATTGCCAATCCGACCCCTTTCTATCGCATGATCCACGACTGGGAAGGAGAGATTGTGGACACCATGGAGTTCCCCGATCACCATCTCTATTCCGCCAGGGATTGGCAGAGGATCAACCGTGCCGCTCGCTACGCGGATCTTATTGTCACAACCGAAAAAGACATCCTCAAGCTGATCCGCTTCCCTTTTGCCAAAGAGAAATTTTTGGCCCTGCGCGTCGAGATGGTCTTACAAAATGGCAGTTCGTTGGTCAGGGCTGTTGAAGACGCGATTCAAGCAAAGGGGAAGAAGGAATGAATCCCTATGGTAATGGAGTCGACCGGTAATGCGGCGGTTTTTGTCGATCGGGATGGAACCTTGATAAAGGAAGTTGGTTATCTCAGCCGCCTCGAACAGATTGAGATACTACCGTTAGTTCCGGAGGCTATCCAGTTGTTTCATCAACAAGGGCTCAAAGTGGCTGTCATTACCAACCAGTCAGCGGTGGCTCGCGGTATTATAACAGAGGATAAACTCCAGCAGATTCACACGGAGCTCACGGCGCAGCTGGCTAGACGCGGGGCCTTTCTGGATGGGATCTATTATTGCCCCCACCATCCAACCGAAGGGATGGCCCCCTACCGGATCTCTTGTAGTTGTCGGAAGCCCAATGCTGGTTTGGCCGAGCGGGCGGCTGCCGAACTCAATCTGGATGTTTCTCGGTCCTATGTAGTGGGAGATCAGTCGAGCGATATGGCGCTCGCCGCGCGCATCGGGGCCAAGGGGGTCCTCATTAATGCTGAGGGCGGCAGGGGCCAGGGGCAGGAATCCGGAGTCGCGTTCTTGACTGTAGAGGATCTCTGGGAAGCGGCCCAGTGGGTGATCCGAGATCTCCGCGGATTGAAGTGATGGAACGCAGATGAAATCCTTGGTAACGGGCGTGGCCGGCTTTATTGGTTCTCATCTGGCCGAAAGACTGATTGGGGAGGGCCATCAGGTATGCGGCATAGACATGTTCCTAGAGAACTATCCGCGCCGTCTCAAGGAATCGAACCTTTCCGGCCTAACCGGTCATTCTCGTTTCAAGTTTGTGGAAGGAGACTTGGCGCAAATGGACCTGACGGAGTTGGTTCAAGATGTCTCGTATGTTTTTCACTTGGCAGGTCAACCGGGGGTTCGAGCTAGCTGGGGTCGGGAGTTTGATCATTACACGCACAATAATATCCTTGCCACGCAAAGGCTCCTGGAGGTTTGTAAGGGGCAGGGCGTTAGGAAGTTCGTCTATGCGTCCTCGTCTTCGGTTTATGGGGATACCGAGGATCTGCCAATGAGAGAAGACAGTAGGCCTCGTCCCGTTTCGCCCTATGGGGTAAGCAAGCTGGCTGGGGAATATCTCTGCTATCTCTATTGGAAGAGCTTTGCCGTTCCTACGGTTTCGCTGCGATATTTCACGGTCTATGGCCCGCGCCAGAGACCGGATATGTTCTTTCACATTTTTATGCGCGCGCTGTGCAGAAACGAGGAGATTCCTCTCTATGACGATGGGACTCAGAGTCGAGACTTCACTTTTTGCTCTGATATCGTCGAGGGAACGCTTGCGGCAGCGCTCTATCCCGGATGCGGAGAGATATTCAATCTCGGCGGCGGCTCACGGATCAGCCTCTTCGAGGCGATAAAAATGGTAGAGGACATTGTGGGGAGGAGGGCAAGACTGAATAAACTTGCGCGTCAACAGGGCGACGTGCGACATACGGAGGCAGAACTTGCCCGCGCAAGGGAGCAGCTGGGTTATTCTCCCCGGATGGTTTTAAAAGAGGGCTTGGCGCAAGAATGGGAGTGGATAAAGAGGATCGGTAAGTAAACCCCGTACCACGGACTTACGTCCGTGGCTTTGGGGCGCTGCCCTTCGGGAAAGTTCGGAACATTCATCCCCGCACTGACATGCGGGGCGTTCTGTGGTACGGGGTAAAGAGAGATAGCATGTAAGGAGAGATATATGGCCATCAGTCAGGATTTATTGGATATCTTAGCGTGCCCGAAATGCAAGGGGGAAATTCATCTGAACCCAACCGGGGATGGCCTCACCTGCGAGGTATGCCGGTTGATGTACCCCGTCAAAGACGATATCCCGATCATGTTAATTGATGAGGCGATTAAACTATAATCGTTCCGTCCTCCGCGTAGATACGCGGCGAACTCGGGTCGCCTGCCATGGAAAACAGTGTGCATGAAAAGATCCTCGTCGTTCAGACCAGCTTTCTTGGGGACGCTGTTTTGACCACGCCTCTTTTAGCGGCACTCCGACGACTTTTCCCACAGGCGGAATTGGCCGTGCTCTGCACCCCTCAGGCCAAGAGTATTTTTGTGGGCAATTCGAACGTCGATACGATCATTACGGATGACAAGAGGGGGGAGGGGAGGGGATTGGCGGGTATGTGGCGCATGGCCAAAGTTCTGAGGAGCCGAGGGTTTAAGATCGCGCTCTCGCCGCATAAGTCGCTGCGCAGCGCGCTGCTCCTTTTCCTTGCGGGGATTCCCTGCCGCATCGGCTTCCGCCAGAGTGCCGGATGGTTTTTTTACCACCGCCGGGTGGATCGGGATCCAACCAGCCACGATGTAATCAGGAACCTGTCCCTTCTGCGTGCGTTGGAGATTGCTCCGGTAGAGTGTCGAGGGGATCTCCGAGTTGAAACCGAGCCTCGGGCCTGTGAGGATGTGGGGCATCTATTCCGGTCTCTTGGGATCAGGCGCGAGGGAGTTATTTTTGGCATCAACCCCGGATCTGTCTGGCCGACTAAGAGGTGGGCCGTAGAAGGGTACGCGGAGTTAATGGCGCATCTGACGAGGAAATATTGCTGCCAGATACTCCTTTTCGGCGCTCCAGAAGATCAAAAGATCGCGGCCAGGATCCAGGAGCTTTCGGGCAATCTTGGGATCAACCTGGTCGGCAGGATGGATCTTCAGGGCCTGGCATGCGCCCTTGAATGGTGTGATCTATTTATTACCAATGACAGCGGTCCTATGCACATCGCAGTCGCGCGGGGAGTGCCTGTGGTATCTATCTTTTGTGCAACGACGCCTGCTCTTGGTTTTTATCCCTACTCCTCCAGGGCGGTGGTGATTGAGAAGGATTTGCCATGCCGTCCCTGTGGCTCTCACGGCGGCAGGCGCTGCCCTCTGGGCACAGAAGATTGCATGCGTTTAGTGACGGCGGAAGACGTCATGCGGGGCGTCGAGGGACTATTGAATAGTGGCCCCGCAAGCGTTGATCAGCACCTGCCCGAATTTATTACTGTTTAGTCATATTTCATGTCGACTCTTGGTGTTGTGATCTTGAGCCTGCGAGGGATGAAGCATCTCACCCAATCACTGGAGAGCGTGAAGTGGGCGGACGCGATCACCGTGCTTCACGCCGGCGCAGGGGAGCCGTCGATCGGAGGGAATTATTTTCCTTCTCTGAGGCTGAGAAAAATTGCTTCACTGAGGGAACTGGGGGACCCTTCTTGGGAGATCGGGACGGATTGGGTTCTGCATCTCTGGGGGGAGGAGCGGGTAGAAGATGAACTCGGAGAGGAACTCCGGGCGCTTCGCCAGAGAGAATCATCCCAGGTTCCAATGGCTTATCGGATTCCGATCCGTTCCCACCTTCTGGGTCGCTGGGTCAAAGGGAGTCTGTTGGGGCCGAGCCCGGCGCTTCGTCTAAGCCGCAGAGTGGAACATCTCCCCTCAGGATGGTGGGACTCAACAACGGAAAAGTTTCGAGAAGCCCCCCTGTTATCCCACGGGTGGATCGGAGACTATGCTGCGACGGAGCTTAACGATGGCATTGATCGGCTTCAAATCGTCTCCGAGCTTTGGGCCGAGGAATTTCGGGGCAAAGATCGTGGCCTGAACCCGAAAGCTGCGGTGCTGCGCTCGTTTCAAGTCTTCGTAAAAATGCTGCTTATGAACGGTATTATTATGAATGGATTTGCCGGCTTGACATTGTCGACCCTGGCCGCCTACCTTGTTCTCTTGACCGGAGCAAGAGCGTGGGAAGCGAGCAATGTCCGGACGAAAATTAAGAGTGTGGGTTAAGGTATCGTAGAATGATCCGGGAATGGGTCTGGGGCGATGTTCCTGCAGGATTCCGCAGATTTTCTCCAAACCGTATGCAAATGGTCTTAGTACGTGAAGGTCTGGAAATTTGCCTGGATCCGCAACGCTTTACCTCGCATGGTGAAATGGCAAAAGAGACGGCTCTTTATTACGGTAGAGGCAAACTCCTTTCGTTCCCATTGGGAAATGGCAGCGCCGCGCTGGTTCGCGCCTACCGTCACGGGGGTCTTCTGCGGCAACTCACGGGCGAAATTTTCTTTACCTGGCCGCCACGGCCGTTTAGGGAGCTGGCTACCACGGTGGAAGCCCGACGGAGAGGTGTACCGACCTTAGAAATCCTTGGGGCCTGTGTCGAAAGGGTTTGGGGCCCTTTTTACCGAGGCTGGCTGGTTACCCGTGAGCTTAAGGGGGCGCACGATTTTTGGGCGGCGCTGCAAAATGAGGCCTACTCTGAGAAGGAAGGAATGTCTTTGCTGCAGTCTGTCGCCCGAAGCGTTAGATGTATGCATCAGCAGGGGGTTTATCACGGGGATCTCAATCTGAAGAATATCGTGGTCCGCCGGGAGGGAGATGCGATAAAGAGCTATCTTATTGATTTCGATAAGGCCAGGCTTTTCTCCGGAAGGGTGCCGGCGGAAAGTGCCCGGAAAAACCTCAGGCGACTCCTCAGGTCGATTGGCAAATTGGATCCTGACAGGCGGCGCCTTCCACGGGAAGCCTGGGATCTATTTATACGCTTTTATTGCGAGGCCGACCTGGGATGAATCTGGATTCGCATAAAATTCTCATCGTCCTGCACGGTTCTATAGGTGATGTGACACGAGCCCTCCCGCTTGCGAATCTGATCCGGCGGCGCTACCCGAATGCGAGGCTCTCCTGGTCCATCGAGCCGGCGGCCTTTCCGCTAGTGGAGAACCATCCTGCTGTGGACGACGTCATCTTGCTTGACCGGAGCCGCTGGTGGCAGAGCCTTGGGCCTTTCCTGAAACGGATTCGCTCGGGACGGTTCGACCTGGTACTGGACCTGCAGAGGCTGTTAAAGAGCGGCTTGATCAGCTGGTGGAGCGGCGCGCCCTGTCGGCTAGGGTTTCATCGGGATGATGCCAAGGAGTTCAACTGGCTATTTAACAATCGCCATATTCCTCCCGCAGGGGACGGAATATCCAAATTGTCCCATTACTTGAAGTTCGCCCAATGGCTCGGCATTGATCCGTACCCTGTGGAGTGGCGGCTTCATTTGCTGCCGGGAGAGGAAGCTCAAGTGGAGGGGATGCTGCGGGGCGTGGGAAGCCATTTTGCTGTTTTTTTTGTCGGCAGCCGTTGGGAGAGTAAAAAATGGTTCCCCGCCGAAACGACGCAATGCGCGGTAGCGCTCCAGAAGCACTATGGGCTTGAGATCGTTCTTTTGGGTGGAAAAGAAGATGCTAACTTTGCCGAGGAAGTCGAAGGGTTTGGACCGCAGCGGATTACCAATTGGGTGGGCAAGACCTCGCTTCGGCAGGCTATCGGGATTCTTGCCAGGGCCCAGGTCTCGATAGGACCGGATACCGGGTTGATGCATCTTTCAGCGGCAGTAGGGACACCGGTAGTCTCGTTGTGGGGCGCCACGAGTCCGACGCGAACCGGCCCCTATGGCTATCAGGACCTGGCCATTCGGGGAGAAGCCCCCTGTTCTCCCTGTTACCTCAGGAGATGCCGGATCGGACGCATCTGTATGCAGTCTATTGACGTTGAGAAGGTCGTGGCCATGGTGGGAAAAGTACTCTCGCAAAAAAGTGAGGCCCGTGGCGCTCGGAACTAAATACCAATCTTACAAAGAAGGCGAGTGGAGCCTCCTGGTCCTTTCGGAGCGCTGGAGTGAAGGGTTGTGGGGAGAGGTTTTGCGCCACTTGAGAGATGAGGCCAGTGCGGATCATCCGCAGACGCGGCGCTTTCATTACCCGCCGGGAGAAAACGGCCGGGAGTTCTATTTGAAGATATATTACCCTTCCCGTGTCCTGGGGGCTTTCAAAGATCTCTTCCGTCACTCCAAAGCCTTCCGGGCTTTGAAGCAGGGAGCAGTCTTGTCCCAGCGAGGCTTCCCGGTTCCGCTTACCATAGCGGCGGGAGAAGAAAGAAGTCTTCGCTTGCTGGGGAGGGCCTTTCTTTTAACATTGGGAGTAGGCGGGTCTCCGCTGCCACTTTTTCTCCGGAAAAGCAGCTCTTTCCCTTTGGATGGCCCCGCCTTGAGAAGCAAGAGGGAATATATAAAGGAACTGGCGTTGGCCACGCATCGTCTCCACGGATGTGGTTTCGTCCATGGCGATTTGGTCCCTTCGAACATCCTGGTCCAGGCTCAAGATGGGAAACTCACTTTTTTTTACATGGATAACGACCGTACCCGACGCTATCCGGCATGGTTCCCCCATCTTTTATGGAAACGGAATCTGGTGCAGCTCAATCGCTTTGTCTTACCCGGGATTACCCTTCAGGACCGGATACGATTCTTGAAAGCATATTTGGGAGGGAAGACCTGGGAGAGGAAGGGGCGCCGATTGGCGCGGTGGCTGGAGAAGAAAACCAGAAAAAGGCGCCTGGAGTGTGACCGGATAGCCGCCCAGGTCAGCTTTAGGGAGCTCATGCGATGGAATGGGCGCTTTGCCAGGAATATCCAATAGAAAGAAATATAAATATAATGTATAAGATTAGTGATAGAAACGCTTTTGTTCTGCACCTTGTTGCGCTCGTAGCTCTATGCGCGATCCTGTATTTTCCCCATTTAGCTCGAATTCCTTTCTTTGACAAAGGAGAGCCCAGAGAGGCGATTTTGGTTCAGGAGATCTTTTTTCATGGAGATTGGCTCTTTCCGCTAAAATGGGGAGAAGAGGTCCCTTCTAAGCCCCCGCTTTTCCATTGGTTCGCCGCCCTGACCTCTCGCGCTTGGGGCCGGATCGACGAAGCTACCGTCCGGTTTCCTTCGGCCCTGTTTGCGACCCTCGGCATCCTCATTCTCTATTTTTTCGGACGAAGACTCTTTGATCCCAAGGTTGGACTCTATAGCGCCGTGATCCTTGCGACGTCGGTCGTCTACCAGAGCGAGGCCATCGTTGCACGGGTAGATATGACTCTTGCCTTTTTCTTGACAGCGACTTTAGTTGTCTTCTATCTACTCTATCGCGGCTTCTTGACGGGACCGTTCTGGACGTATGGTTTCTATCTCCTTCTCGGAGTGAGCGTTCTGGCTAAGGGGCCTGTCGGCCTCATCTTGCCGGGAATGATCATAGGTTGTTTTCTAGCTGTTAAGAAGAGATGGGACTTCCTATCCCGCCTCTGCTTTCATAAGGGCGTGGTCCTTACCTTGATCCTGGCGGTCTCCTGGTACGCGATAGCCTTATGGAAGGGCGGCGAGGATTTTTTTAACCGTCAGATCATCCACGAGAATCTGGCACGTTTTTTTGTTTCCGGCGAGGGAGGCACAGGTCACCAGAAGCCGATTTACTATTATTTTTCTTACCTCATTCTCGAAGGTCTCCCCTGGAGTCTTTTTCTGCCTTTCGTCCTGGTGGAGCGTTTCAAGAAGAAGGTCTTTTCTGAGGATCACAATCTCTTCCTCATGCTTTGGGCCGGAGTTATTTTTTTCTTTCTTTCTCTTTCCGCCGGGAAACGGGCGGTTTACCTGCTTCCCTTGTATGCTCCTCTTTCTCTCCTGATCGGGTCGTGGTTGGGACAAACCACGAACGGGAAGATTTACGCCGTTGGCTTAAAAACCGTGGGCTGGCTTTTTCTTATCGTGGGTATTATATTGTTTCTGCCAGTTGGAATTTATCTTGCAGGGAAAGATTTTTCATGGTTGCTGTCTTATATCGGGGTGATGCTCAGGCCTGAGGATCAAGCCCAGTTTTCTATTGTTCAGGATGCCTTACGTCGGGCGGGCTGGGTTTTCCCCTTTTTCCTGTTTTTGTCCGCTTTTCTCTGGCTTTTCACATCCCGTTATTTGTTTATTGGGAAGGCGCGGACTGCGATAGCGCTTCTTACAATTCTCTCAGTTCTAACGAGCCTGGTAGTTCAGGGGATGCTGATTTCCTCTATTGCCGAGGCCCGGAGCTATAAATCCTTTATGGCCGAGGTCAACCGCCGGGTGCCGCGAGATGAGGATTTGAACATCTATGGCGAGGGCTGGGATTACACATCGGCGGTTTTTTATCGCGGGGAGCGGGTTTCCATTGTAAAAGGGAATTTCCATTTTCTGCAAGAAAAACTGGGTGAATCCGACAGCTATTGCGTTATGAGCGAAAGGGAATGGAAGAAAATTGTTGCCTCCGGGACGCTGACTTTTTCTCCGGTGCTGAGGAGCCGCGGTACGGGCCCTGAGGGGAAGGACCCGATCGTTTTGGTTCGGGGAATGAAAAGCGGGAAAGGTAAATAAATGAAAACGGTTATTCTCTGTGGCGGGTTGGGGACGAGGCTCAGGGAAGAAACAGAGTTTAGACCCAAGCCTATGATCGTGATCGGCGGAAAGCCGATCCTATGGCATATCATGAGGACATACTCCTTCTTTGGGTTCAAAGACTTCATTCTTTGTCTGGGTTATAAAGGTGAGGCGATCAAGAATTATTTTCTTGAGTACGACTTGGTGCACAGCGATTTTACTGTTCGACTGGGGACCAAGGAGATTACGCGCCATTCTGTATTTCATGACGAAAGCGATTGGCAAGTTACGCTGGCGGAGACCGGGATTCAGACCATGACGGGGGGACGGATCAAGAGGATTGAAAAGTATATCGATGGGGAGGACTTTATGATGACCTACGGCGATGGGCTGGCAAACATTGATGTCGATCGCCTCTTCAAGTTTCATAAGGAAAAGGGGAAGATTGCTACCGTCACCGCGGTACGGCCAGTAGCGCGCTTTGGGGAGCTTGCGGTGAATGGAGATCTCGCGGAATCGTTTCTGGAAAAACCGCAGATCGAAAGCGGTTGGATCAATGGGGGATTCTTGGTGTTCCGGAAAGAGATATTTAACTATTTAGATGAGGACTGCGTGTTGGAGAAGGAGCCGATGGAAAGGTTGGCCCGGGAGAAGCAATTGGCGGTCTATAAACACACCGGGTACTGGAGATGCATGGATACCTACCGGGATTTGGAGGCCTTAAGCCACGAATGGGAGAGCGGGCATCCGGGATGGCAGGACTTACCCAAAGACTCCATAAAGCAGGGACCGGTAAAAAGGGTGCGAGGTGCTGAATGATTCAAGGAGTATCCATTCGTCCGTTGAAACAAATCCCCGATGAGCGGGGAAAGGTCATGCATATGCTACGGCGTGATGATCCTTGGTTTGAAAGGTTCGGGGAGATCTATTTTTCCGTGATCTATCCGGGAGTTATCAAGGCCTGGCATCTTCACAAAATCATGACCTTGAACTATGGAGTGGTTAGCGGGGCAATCAAATTGGTTCTCTACGATGACCGGGACGGTTCGCCTACGAAGGGGGAACTTCAGGAGATCTTCACCGGTGAAGAATGCTACTCGTTGATTACCATTCCGCCAAATATCTGGAACGGGTTCAAAGGGATCGGCGCCAAGCCGGCCCTTGTGGCCAATTGCGCTACGGAACCTCATGATCCGTCTGAAATTGTTCGGATGGATCCTTTCTCTAAAAAGATTCCCTACAACTGGGACATCAAGCATGGGTAGCCAGAGGGCTGCGGTCATCGGTGCGTCGGGTCTAGTCGGTCGGGCCCTGATGCGGGTGCTGGAGAATAACGGATGCGAGGTTGCGGGGACCTATGCAACTCATTCCGGCGACGGATTGCTTCCCCTGGATATTTCCGAGCCCTCTCAGGTACGGGATTGGTTCCGCCTCATCCAGCCCGAGACGGTGTTTTTAACAGCGGCTCTAACCAATGTAGAATACTGTGAAGACCATCCGGAGGAGGCATATAGGGTTAACGTAGAAGGAGTGAGAAACGTGGCAGAGGAGGCGGCTCACTGCCGTTCGAAGCTGGTTCTCTATTCTACTGACTATATTTTTGACGGCGAGAATGGTCCGTACGATGAGGCGGCTCAACCCTCCCCCGTGAGTATTTACGGGAGGAGCAAGGCGGAGGGCGAGAAAGTTATTCGGGAGATGCTGGATGATTACCTTATCGTGCGCACCACGGTTATATACGGATGGGATCGACGGTCAAAGAATTTTGCCATGCAGGTTTACCAGAAGCTTCAGGGCGGCGTGCCCATTCAAGTGGCCGAAGATCAGATTGGCAACCCGACCCTGGTGGACTACCTGGCGGAGGCGAGTGTTCGTTTGGTTCAGCAAAAGACGAATGGGATAGTGAACGTTGTGGGCAAGGATCTGCTCCCCCGCTCGGAATTCGGCAAAGCCCTGGCGAAGTTCTTTGGTCTGGACCCCGAAATGATACAGGCTGTCCCTACCGCCAGTTTAAAGCAACGTGCGCGTCGGCCCCTTCACGGCGGCCTGAAGGTTGAAAAACTCAACCGGTTATTGGGTACGGAGGCCATGTCTCTGGAGGAGGCCTTGAAGCGTCTCCGCAGACAGTGGCGGGGCGATGCCCAGATCACCTACGTTAAGGCGGATCGGAGTGGAAAATCGGCGCGTATTGCCAGGGAGATCTTCGACCGGGTTAAAGAGTATTATGAACTGGTGCACCGGGAGAAGGAGTTTGTGCCCTTCAAAACTCCAATTCCTTACGCCGGCAGGGTATTCGATGAGCACGAGATGGTCAGTCTAGTCGATAGTGCGCTGGATTTCTGGTTGACGCTCGGGCCTTACGGAGATCTCTTCGAGAAAAAGATGAGGACGTTCTTTGCAGCCCGCGACTTTATTTTAGTGAACTCGGGCTCTTCCGCTACGCTCCTCGGCATTGCGTGCCTCATGTCCCGGGATCTTGAGGGCCGTCTGGAGCGAGGGGACGAGGTGATTACCCCGGCTGTGACCTTCCCTAGCACCCTGGCCCCCATTGTTCAAAACGGGCTAATCCCCGTTCTGGTTGATGCGGAGGTAGGCACCTACAATATCAATCCACACCTTATCGAAGCGGCCATTTCTCCCCGCACCCGCGCCCTGGTTATTCCTCATACCCTGGGTAATCCGTGCGATATGGATATCATTTGCGATGTCGCCCGGCGCCACCACCTTTTCCTGATCGAGGACGCCTGCGACGCGCTCGGGTCGACGTTCCGGGAGAAATTGGTTGGAAGTTTCGGGGATATCGGGACTCTCAGTTTCTTCCCGGCCCATCACATTACCATGGGAGAGGGGGGTGGCGTGATTGTTAACAATGCCCGGCTTTCGAAGATTGCCCGCTCCGTACGCGATTGGGGAAGAGACTGCTGGTGCGCGCCGGGCGAGTCCAACACCTGCACGAAGCGTTTCGGGTGGCAGTTGGGGTCCCTACCTGAGGGGTATGATCATAAGTACATCTATTCGAATATCGGCTACAACCTGAAGCCGACGGATCTGCAGGCGGCTATAGGCGTTGTGCAGGCGGACCGGATTCCCGAATTCGCGGCAAAGCGTCGGAGAAATTTTTCGCGGCTCTACGAGGCCTTGGAGCCCTACCAAGAATTCATCATTTTACCCCGACTGGATCCCCGCTCTCAACCGGCCTGGTTTAGCTTTCCCATCACGGTAAAACAGGGAGTCTCTAAAAGGGAACTGGTGCAGTGGTTGGAGACATCCAGGATAGAGACGCGGGCGGTCTTTGGCGGCAACATTCTCCGCCAACCTGGATATGCGAACATTGAATGCCGGGTTTACGGTGACCTTAGGGAATCTGATAGGATTATGCGAGATACCTTCTTTATCGGGGTCTATCCGGGACTGACGCAGGGGATGGTCGACTTCATGGTTGAGCGTCTGAAAGGTTTTTTCTCCCGAATTTAATAAAGCGGTCAAAGTGAATAAGGAACAGTGAGTAGTTCTTCCACCAAGCTCAGGATCGCGATCTATATCCCTACTTACAACGCCGGTTATACGCTTCCGTTGGTCCTGGATCGGATTCCGGAAGACGTGAAAAGCCGGGTAGAGGAGATTTTTATCGTCGATAATGCCAGCCCGGATAACACCTACCTGGTCGGGCTGGGATATAAGAACGAAAAGAGTCTGCCCAATCTGAACATCTACAGGAATGAAAGGAACCTCGGATACGGGGGGAGCCAGAAGGTCGCTTATCGTTACGCGATCGAGAAAGGTTACGACGCGGTAGTGATGCTCCACGGGGATGCTCAATACGCTCCGGAAAAAATCGGCACCCTTCTGGAACCTTTTGAAAAAGGGGAGGCGGACATGGTTTTTGGCTCCCGGATAGCCGGACTCCCACTGAAAGGAGGGATGCCCCTCCATCGCTTTCTGGGTAACAGGTTCCTGACTACGGTGCAGAATTACGTCCTGGATTGGGACCTTTCCGAATACCACTCCGGCTTCCGCGTATTCAGCTGTGCCGCTCTGAAACGGGTTCCCTTCCATTTGTGTTCGGACGATTATCATTTCGATACCGAGATCCTAATCCAGTTCAAGCTGAAGGGGCTGCGCGTCGTGGAAAGGCCCATTCCCACTCACTACGGCACCGAGAGAAGCTACGTCAACGTATGGCGCTACGGCCTTGATATCCTGTACTCTATGGCGGAGTATGTTCTGCATCAGAAAGGAATCCGCAAGGTCGAAAAATTCGACGTTACGTAATATCCGTGGAGGTTATCCGCCCGCGGGTCTTGCTCCGTTAAGGTGATGTTGCGCCGCTTGGAGTCTCATAATCGGCATTGGTTTTTTCTGATTTCCGGGACGGTTAAACTTGATGGTGGGAATAGGCCGGAGATGAAGATAGCCCTCGCTCATAAAAGGCTTGACCTGGCAGGAGGGACCGAGAGGGACTTTTACCGCACTGCCGAGGGATTGAGAGATCTGGGTCATGAGGTCCATCTCTTTTGCAGCGAATTCGCAGTTGAACCTCCGCACGGAACCGTTGCTCACAAGGTGCCGGTCTTGGCTCTAGGCAGAACAGCGCGTCTCGTGAGTTTTGCCTTTCTGTGCCCCAGGATCATTGCCCCTTACAAATGCGATCTGGTTATGAGTTTCGGGAGGATGGTTCAACAGGATATCCTGCGCTGCGGCGGAGGTTCCCACCGAGTATTCCTTCAGAAGATGAGCCAGGGAGAGGGTGTCTGGCGCCGCCTCTGGCATCGGTTCAGCCTCTATCATCGGAGCGTCTTAGCGATCGAGAGGAGGCAATACGACCCCCATAGTTACAAAAGAATCATCGCGGTCTCCCGTGAGGTCAAGCGAGAAATCGTAACCACCTATCGCGTACCCGAAGAGAAGGTTACAGTTATTTATAATGGAGTCGATTCCGGGCGTTTTCACCCGCGCCATCGGGAAAAGGCGGGAGAGAGGATAAAAAGACAATGGGGAATTCCTCTAGAGGCCCGGGTTGTCCTTTTCGTCGGCAGCGGATTTCAAAGAAAGGGGCTCGATAGGCTTCTCCGCGCATGGGGATCGCCGCGGCTGGCAGGGGTCTACCTCCTGGTGGTTGGCGAGGATGCCCAAAAGGGACGTTATATTTCGAGGGCGGAAAGACAGGCCAAGAGGATGATTCTCTTTGCCGGCCGGCAGGACGAGATCGAGAGCTATTTTGGAGCGGCGGATCTGCTTGCCCTTCCGGCCCTTCAGGAGGCATTTGGCAACGTGGTCTTGGAAGCCCTCGCTGCTGGATTACCAGTGCTGGTAAGCGGGACGGTCGGCGCGGCCGAGGTTCTGACGGGAGAGTTAGAGCAGGGAATTTTGACCTGTCCGGATGATCCCTTGGAAGTGGAAGCCAGGGTGCTGGCGCTGCTTGATCCTAAACGCTGGCAATTTATGTCCGAGCAAGCGCGGGGGCTTGGGGAAAGGTATTCATGGAAAAATCACTTCCGCGAGCTTGAGAGTTGTCTCGCGGAGGTGGCCGGACAGGAGCGCCGTGGGTCAGTCGCCTGAAGACGTTTTTCTGAGGATCGGCTCCTCCTGTTTGTGGGTTTGCGCAGATTTGCACGCAGACCCTAAACTCTACTTGTTCTCCGATCCCGACCAGCTCTTTTCTTCTCCGCAGTGCGAAATCATTAAAGACCAGAAAAAGATCAAAGTGGGGCGGGTTCAGCTGGAGATCGGCGGCAAAGCAAGGAGGATCTATTTAAAGCGGTACAACGTATTTTCCCGGCGCTATCGATTGGGTTCGTTGTTTTTTCCTTCAGCGGCTTTTCGCTCATGGGTTGGGGCCAAAATTCTGCTGGGGGCGGGTTTCCATACAGGCCGCCCCATCGCGGCGGTCGAACATCGTTCGCGGGGGGTGCTGGCAAAAAGCTTCTATCTTTCCGAAGAGATCCCCGGAGGCAAGACCGTTGATATCTATTGGAGCGAGGAGCTTATCCCTATCAGCGGGCCGGAAGGCTTTCTCAGGCGGCGTATCTTTTTAAAGGATCTGGCGGTTCTTTTTCGCTCCCTTCACGGGCGAAACATTTATCATAACGATCTCAAGGATGCCAATATCATCGTCGCCCCTGGCGATACGCGCCCGGACAGGTTTTTCTATCTCTTGGACTTGGAAGGGATTCGGAAATATCGGGTTTTGAATCGACGCCGCCGAATCAAGAATCTGGTCCAGTTGAATCGGACGATGGGAACACTCTTGCGTGCGAGCGAGAAGCTTTATTGGTTGAAAGTCTATCTTGAAAAGGTTTTTTTCGATCGCAGGGAGAGGAGAAAATGGATCAAGAGAGTCCTCGAAGAGAGCGCTCGGAGAGATCTGCGCTCGCTCAGAAAAGGATAAACAGTTTTTATTGGGTTGGAGCTCTACTTCTGACCCTTGGGGTCCGGCTCTATCTCTTTAGGAACTACTATACCATCAATAATGACGGTGTCCTCTATATCGAGGCCGCCCGTCATTTCTGGGAGGGGGATTGGGTCGCGGGCCTCGCTTCATTTTATCCGCCTGTCTTCCCGTTGATGATTGCTGCGGTCTATCCTCTTCTCGGCGATTGGGAGCTGGCCGGCCAGTTCTGGCCTCTGCTCCTGAGTCTCGTGATGACGCTGCCGCTTTTTGGTCTCCTTAGCAGTATCTACGGCCAAAGGGTGGCCCGCGTGGCTTTGCTGTTTTACGGCGTGAGTCCGTATGTCGCCCGCTTGTCTCTCGAGGTAAGGACCGAAATACCGTACACTTTTTTCCTGGTCTTGTCTCTTTATTTGTTGCAGCGGGGGTTAGGCGACCGAAAGCCGCTTCTGCTGTTTCTTATGGGCATAGTCTCTGCGCTGGCCTACCTGGTGCGTCCAGAGGGAGCCGGCCTGCTTATTGTCGGAGTCTCGCTTTTGCTCTACCGAAGATGGATCGCCGAACGATCAGAAAGAATCGCGCTGAAGGTGTCGGTTTTAATTCTGGGCTTTGTTATCTCTTCAGCTCCTTACATCCTTTACCTGCGGTGGGACACGGGCGACTGGGCGATCAGCCGCAAGACCGGCCTTGTTTTCTCCATGGCCTTGGCGAGGCAAGGCTGGGACTGGGATGAATCCGCCGCGGGCGATTCGAGCCAAGTCAGGATCGCGGATTTTGTCGCGGCTCATCCTTTGACCTACTTGAGAAAGGTCGTTGCCGACGCCTTCCGTTCCCTCGGTTTCTACTTCGAGGCCATCCACTACTCCTATCTGCCCTTTTTGTTCGCCGGTTGGTTCCTGTTTTTTCACGGAAGCTTCTGGAAGAAGGGGGACTTTCTATTTCTTGTGGTTGTCGTCTTTTATCTTGGGACATTCGCGCTTATCTACGTGACGCGACGCTACGGGGTTCCCCTGGTTCCGCTTTCTCTCGGATGGGTAGCTTCGGGCTTCGTGGCGATGCGCGACTATTTCGATAACCGATGGGGGAAGAGAAGTGTTGTATTGACCGGGATCGTCTTATTTTCCTTCACGGTTGGTACTCTGCCCAAGACGCTCCAGGCGATCGGCAAGGACAAGTTCTACCTGCGCGAGGCTGGAACATACCTTAAAGAAAGACCTGGCAGACCCACTATCGTTACCACCAATGGCCGGGTGGCCTTTTATGCCGAAGGGGAGAACCGTATCGTTTTGAAAGATCCCCGAGACCTCTCGACTCTGCTGGTTTCGGCCGATGGGAGCTATCTCGCTCTGGACAGGGAGTCTTATAAACAGGCGGAGTCTTCCTTTAGGGAACAAGGCTGGGTGTTCGATAGAGAGTTTTCGAGCGGTCGAGAAGGGCTTTCTGTTCTTCGCCGGGCGGCGATGCCATGACGGCGACATGCCCTCTCTGTGGTGCTGTTGAGCCCACTCGCCTCTTTGAGAGCAGAGACCGGGTCCACAACCTTCCGGGAATTTTTACAGTCTTTCGATGTCAAAGGTGCGAGGCGGTTTCCTACCACCCGCGTCTTCAGGCAGGAGAGTTGTCGCGCTACTATCCAGAAACCTACGGTCGCTACCGTTATTCCAAGTCAATCCATAAGAAGAAGTACGGTGGGATCAGACAATTTGTTTTGGAAAACTGGTATGGCTATCCGTCCCCAGAGAAGAGGACCCCTTCTCTCATCAACAAATGGACCGCCTTCTTTCTCTCTTTTGTGATGGCCAAGAATGCCATCCCTTATCGGGGCGACGGAAATATTTTGGATATTGGGTGCGGCGGAGGATCCTATCTTTATCGCCTCAAAAGCTGGGGTTGGAATTCGTACGGAGTCGAGCCCAGTGCCGTCGGTGCGGCTCAGGCCCATTCGCTGGGACTGAATGTGCATCACGGGCAGATCGAAGACGCGCGCTTTCCGGACAGTTTGTTTGATGTCATTCGATTGAACCACGTCTTAGAACATTTGACAGATCCCCACGGGACAATGCGCGAAATCGGCAGAATCCTCAAGCCTGAAGGAATTGTTTATATTACCGTCCCCAACACCCGCAGCCTGAATTTTTGGCTGTTTGGAGAGAACTGGTATGGTCTGGATGCCCCGCGCCATGTCATTTCGTATTCTCCGAAGACACTGAGATTTCTCTGCGACGCAACTGGTTTTGAAATCGTCAGGATGCGCTTTCGCTCGGGCCCTTTTAACTTTGTCAGAAGCGTCAAATATTTTCTCGAGGAGAAGGGGAGACACTGGCCTGGTTGTATCCGCCAGATCGATTGGCCCAGAAATAAGCTCATCCGCCGTACTCTGAAACCTTTTTTCTTTCTGGTAGACGTAGTTGGATTTGGTGACGTGATGATGGCCATACTCAGGAGGGGAGGTTTATCATCAGAATAATTTATGGTATCTATGTTGGGCTGTTACCATGAATGACACACTCTTCACAAGAATAAGAGACGCCCTAAAAGAATCTCCTTTTCGTGGAGTGGTCGGTGCGGTCATCTTTGGGTCAAGGGCCAGGGGGAGGGAAACAGCATCTTCGGACATAGATCTCCTTTTGGTTTGTGATGGCATCCCCACGAAACCTCACAGGAGAGGAGAGGAAATCGCTAGTATCAAAAAGCATCTACCTGCCCTTGCCTTAGACATCCTCTTACTAACGCCCCCGGAGGTGGAGTCAAACTTCAGGAATCATAATCCGCTCTTTTTGGACATTGCAGTAGAAGGCGTTGTCTTGATTGATGATCGTGAGTGGCTTCAGAACCTGATCCAGGAAATACGGCAATATATCCAACAAAAAGGTCTAAAGAAGACCGACCACGGCTGGGTCTTCCCAGTAACTCCTGGTACCCCAACTTATTTATCAAAGGTCACCAACAAGGACTTTTCGCTGGCGATGATGAAAGACGGAGAGAGAGATTACTCAATCGGTCAGAGCCTAATGGAGGGTAACTATTTTGATAAAGCAGTTTATCATTTCCAGCAGGCGGTGGAGAAGTGCGTTAAGTCCATTTTGATCGCCATGGGGATTTTTGAAAAAACTCACTTTGTGGGGGGAGTGCTTCGGGCAAACCTGTCTGCAAACATTGTCCCTTCTGAGTGGCGAGAGGAATTAACCAAACTGGCGGAAATCTCAGAAGGTATAGAACCAGAGGTTAGCCTAAGTCGGTATCCAGGCATCATCCAGGACCGCCTGTGGCTGCCCTTTGAGGAATATGAAAAAGAGGATGCTGAGAAAGCCAAAGAAAAGGCAGCTCATGTTTTGACTACGGCAAAGAGGTTTATAGATCAATGGTTTTCTGGCGGTTTGGAACCCTAAGATGATCCGGCGAACGCTTAAACCGTTCTTTTTCTTCATCGACCGAGTTTGCTTTGGTGATGTCTTACAGGCCACGTTACGGAAGATCGCCTAGTTGTCCCGCCTTGATTGAAACGTGGCGAGTCTTGATGCTATAAATCCAATTTGAAAGTTGCTGTCTTTGACATAGGATGGCATTCGGAGAGCTTTGTGGGTCAATCGTTTAAAATAGGAGATTTCGTTCTATCCCGGGATGGCTTGGATTGCTTCGTCGTCGCGGAGATCGGGCATAACCACCAGGGCAGCCTGGAAAAGGCGAAGGAGTCTTTCCGGCGCGCCAAGGAATGCGGCGTCAATGCGGTCAAGCTGCAAAAACGCGACAATCGCTCCCTGTACACCCGAGAGATGTACAACCTGCCCTATAACCACGAAAGCAGTTTCGGCCCTACTTACGGCGCTCATCGCGAGGCGTTGGAGTTTGGCCACGACGAATACGTCGAGCTGAAGCGGTATGCGGGGGAGATTGGCCTAACGATGTTCGCTACGGCCTTTGATTTTGCCAGCGCCGATTTTCTGGCGAAACTGGAGATGCCGGCCTATAAAATCGCCTCGGGCGATTTGAAGAACAAGCCTCTCCTCAAATACGTGGCCGAGATAGGCAAACCTATATTCGTGAGCACGGGCGGTGGTACGATAGAGGATGTGCAACGTGCCCACGACGCCATCATGCCTATCAACTCGCAACTCTGCCTTCTTCAGTGCACGGCAAGCTACCCGGCGGAGGCGGAGGAGATGAATCTCCGGGTGATTACCACATTTATTAAGCGGTTTCCCGGCGTAGTCGTCGGGCTCTCGGATCATCAGAATGGCATCGCCATGGCGGTCGTTGCTTATGCGCTCGGGGCGAGGGTCATTGAAAAGCACTTCACATTGAACCGCGCCTGGAAGGGGACGGATCATGCCTTTTCGCTCGAGCCTGCCGGGATGCGCAAGATGGTGCGTGACCTTCGGCGCGCGGAGGTCGCTCTCGGTGACGGGGTCAAGCGGGTTTATCCGTCGGAGGAGAAGCCGCTATTCAAGATGGCGAAGAAACTGGTAGCGGCCCGTAACCTACCGCCCGGTCATATCCTGGCATTAGAGGATATCGCCATCAAATCTCCCAATGACGGGCTGGCGCCATATGAAATGGAGCGGCTTATCGGAAAAGTAACCGTTCGTCCTCTGCGTGAGGATGAGAACATCTCCTTGGATGATCTGAGGGAAGACCGGTGAGAGAGAGTAGGCGTGGTCTTGACGGATCGGCCCTTGAACAACTGCTGCGGAAGATCCGTCTTATCGTCTTTGACTTTGACGGGGTCTTTACTGACAATCGGGTCCTCGTCGGTGAAGATGGCAGCGAGTATGTTTTTTGCAGCCGCGCCGATGGGCTAGGTTTGGCGACTTTGCGGCAGCGCGGGATTGACTGCATGGTCCTTTCTACTGAGACGAACCCCGTAGTTGCGAAGAGATGTGAAAAGCTGAAGCTGGAGTGCTTCCAGGGTTGTGCCGACAAGTGGAAATCCCTGAGAGGGATTCTCCAGAATAAAAAAATAGATTTATCCTACGTGGGATATGTGGGCAATGATATTAACGATCTATCCTGCATGGAGAATGTGGGCGTCGCCATTTGTGTGGCCGATGCCGTGCCGGAAATCAAGGCGGTGGCTCATCTGGTTACCTCTCGGCGAGGCGGCGAGGGTGCTGTCAGGGAAATATGTGATCTTGTGATCCGGGCCAGGAACACGGAGAACTGAACGGCGCGTATGGCTGACGAACCCACCTATCTGGAGCATATCTTCAGTTTAAAGGATCGGATCGCTATCGTGACCGGCGGCATGGGACAGCTCGGCACGGAATACGTAGGTGCTCTGGCGCGCGCGGGCGCAAGGGTGGCGGTGTACGATATTCTGGAACACCCTAACGACGTTCTGAAGGGTCTGGCAAAACGATCTCCGGTGCTGTTCTTCGCGGTGGACATCACTAACCGCAAGGGTCTCGCGGAGGCGACTGAGCGACTGGAGAGTGCCTGGGGGGCGCCGACGATATTGGTGAATAATGCAGCTGTGGATTTTCCTCCTCAGGCCTCCGGGGAAACGTTTGAGGATGCCTCTGTCTCTCAGTGGCGGCAGGTCCTGGAAGTAAACTTGACGGGCGTTTTTCTCTGCTGCCAGGTTATTGGGGGGCGCATGGCGCGGGCCGGGGGGGGAAGCATTATTAATATCTCGTCCGTCTATGGTTTGGTTTCTCCCGACCAACGAATCTATGAGAGTCCAGGGAAGGGGGAGAGTTTTATCAAACCGGCAGCCTACGGGGTGAGCAAGTCTGGTTTGGCAAATTTGACGCGCTATCTCGCTACTTATTGGGCGGACCGGAATGTCCGGGTCAATGTCCTCTCCTTGGGCGGGGTATTCAATAATCAAGAGGAATGGTTTGTGACCAACTACTCGAAGCGCACTCCCATGGGTCGAATGGCCCGTCAGGATGAATATAACGGGGCTGTTGTGTTCCTGGCATCAGATGCCTCTTCCTACATGACCGGGGCCAACCTGGTTATCGACGGAGGTTGGACGGCGTGGTGACGAAGGAAGATGACGATGGAGAAGGCAGTTTTCCCCGCGCAGATTCCAAATTGGATTCAAGGCCAGGAGCGTCCCGCGCTCGCCGGCGAGATGTTTGACAAACTCAACCCTGCTACCGGCCGGCGCCTGTGCCGAGTAGCCCGGTCCCGCGCCGGGGATGTATTGCAGGCGGTTCGTAGCGCTAGAGAATCACAGCCCGCTTGGGCCGAAACGCCGCCGGTAATACGCGGTGAAATCCTGCATGAAATAGCAGAAAGGCTAAGGAAGCGTCGGGAAGAGGTCGCACAAATTGTGGCTCTGGAAACCGGCAAATCTTTTAAATCGGCATTGGCGGAGACCGATGGGGCGGTGGCGTTGGGATTTTTTATGGCTGGTGAGGGGCAGCGGCTCTACGGCCGGACTACGACCAGCGGTATCCCGAACAGGTATGCCATGACTGTCCGGCAGCCGATTGGCGTGGCCGGTCTTATTATCCCGGCAAATACCCCTATCGCGAATGTTGCTTGGAAAGTATTCCCGGCGCTGATCTGTGGAAATTCGGCCGTACTCAAGGCGGCTGAAGACTCTCCGGTAACGGCTTGGCTGTTTGGCGCGATCGCGCAGCAAGGGAACCTCCCCGCTGGAGTGCTCAATGTCGTGCAGGGTTACGGCGACGAGGCCGGCGCGCCGCTGGTGGAAAACCCTGATGTGGGCGTTATCAGCTTTACGGGTTCGACGGCGGTGGGGCGTCGGATTGCGGCCACCGCCGGAGAGCGGCTGGCAAAGGTATCCCTGGAACTGGGCGGCAAGAATCCCCTGGTTGTCTGTGATGATGCTGATCTGGAGAATGCCGCTAAGTGGGTTTTACTTTCAGCGTTCAGCAACTCCGGGCAGCGCTGCGCCTCGGCAAGCCGCATCATTGTCTTTGACGCTATCTACAACGAGTTCCGGAATATGATCGTCGAACGGGCAAAGAAACTCAAGGTGGGGCCGGAAGATGATGACGACTTCGGCCCGGTGATCAATGAAGATCAGCTCCGAAACATGGTGCAATGCGTAGAACAGGCGCGGCAAAGAGGTGCGAATGTTCTGACCGGCGGGCGCAGGCTGGTCGATCCCGAACACCGGCCCGGCTTCTATATGGCGCCCACGATTCTTGAAAACGTGAAATCGGACGGCGAGATCTCCAAGACAGAGCTTTTTGGCCCGATCGCTTGCCTGTATCGTGTCAAGGACTTTGGCGAAGCACTCGCACTTGCCAATGATTCTCCCTATGGGCTCACGGCCTGTATCCATACACGCAGCCTCGATCGGGCAATGGAGTTTACACGGAAGGTCCAGGCCGGTGTGGCAGTGGTTAACGCGGGAACTTATGGGAGCGAGCCTCACATGCCTTTTGGCGGCGTGAAACAGTCGGGGAACGGTTGGCGAGAGCCTGGCACGGAAGCGCTGGATGTGTACTCGGACCTAAAAGATGTCTACATCAGCATTGACCCCGACGCGCTGTAGCCCAGGAAATCATGCTTAAGCTCATGCTGATTCCAGTAGAGGAGTTTGAACGAGTCCGTGCGGCGCCCGCTGAAAAATATGAGAAGTTGACGCTGCTCTCGGACATGTGTCGCGCCAACACGCTGGCCTCGGTAAAACTGGCGGGGTCGGGACACCTCGGCTCCAGCTTTAGCTCGTTGGATATCGTAACCCTGCTTTACTACCGGGAGATGAACACGGCTCAGTTGGGCGTCAACCACCCGGACCGAGACATCTACTTTTCGTCAAAGGGGCACGACGCCCCGGGTCAGTACGCGGTCTTGTTTTCCTTGGGGATTCTGCCAAAAGAAAAGTTTTTGAAGCTCAGACGGTTGGACGGGACCTATGGCCATCCGGACGTCGGCACACCGGGGATGGAAGCAAATACAGGCTCGCTAGGAATGGGAATTTCGAAGGCGAAAGGAATGGCGTTTGCTAAAGTTTTGCGGAGACAGGGAGGACGGATCTTTGTGATGACGGGGGATGGTGAGTTGCAGGAGGGCCAGATCTACGAGGCCTTGCAGACGGCAGCGCACCAAAAGATCACTAACCTGAACGTGATCATCGACCATAATAAAGTGCAGTCGGATAAACCCGTTACGGAGATTGTTGATTTAGGGGACCTGGAGGCCAGGTGCCGCACCTTTGGCTGGCATGTGGCACGCTGCGATGGACATGATTTTAGGCAGTTGGAAAGGGTGTTTGCTGAGTTCAAAGCAATCGCCGATAAGCCGAAGATACTCATCGCCGACACGGTAAAAGGACGGGGCGTGTCGTTTATGGAGCACCCGACGGCTTTGAAAGCCGGCGGTGGAATTTACCGTTGGCACTCAGGGGCTCCGGATGATAGGGCCTATGCGGATGCCTATGGGGAAATTGTTACACGCATCAACAATCGTTTGATGCGCGCCGGGATGCCTCCCTTGAGGATGGAAGAGGTTCCCCGGGAAGAAAAGGGGACAAGCAGTGCGGAACGCGAATATGTGGCCGACGCCTTTGGGCAGGCACTCGTTGAAATAGCAGCGGAGCGGGAAGACTTAATAGTCCTGGACGCGGATCTCTCTGCGGATTGCCGGCTTCGGGCATTTGAGCTCAAATATCCCGAACGCTTCATCGAGAACGGAATCGCCGAGCAGGACATGGTTTCGATGGCAGGCGGTTTGGCGCTTCAGGGGCTTCTGCCGGTGGTCAATACCTTTGCCAGCTTTCTCGCGGCCAGGGCCAACGAGCAGATCTACAACAATGGCTGCGAACAGACCAAGATCATCTATGTCTGTCACTATGCGGGGTTGATTCCGGCCGGCCCGGGTCAGTCCCATCAGAGCGTTCGCGATATCTCATTGTTCGGCGCCCTGCCCGATTGCGTCATTATCGAGCCATGCAACGGCGACGAGACGCGCATGGCCCTTAGATATTGCGTCAACGAAGAAAAGGGAAGTTGCGTGCTGCGGTTGATTATCGGTCCCTCGCCGCGCGCGATCGCCCTGCCGCCGGGCTATTCGCTTACTCCCGGCAAGGGCGCCGTGCTGACGGAGGGGACGGACGCCGTGCTGTTCGCCTATGGTCCCGTTATGTTACATGAGGCCCTGCTTGCGGCTGAGATACTTAAGGACGGGGGCTTTAAGCTCAAAGTGGTTCACATGCCTTGGCTCAACAGAGTTGACCCCAAGTGGTTACGGGATATCGTAGGCTCCTGTAATAATATTTGTGTGGTGGATGACCATTCTCCCATCGGAGGATTAGGCGACACGATGCTGAATGGCCTGGCGGGCCTGGGGATTTTGGAGGGCAGGAGATTCAAGAAATTCGCCGTCGAAGGATACCCTGCCTGTGGGACTCCTCAGGAGGTGCTCAGATATCATGGTCTGGACGGCGCTTCGTTGGCAGCACGAATGCGATTAGAATGAGGCTGGAGAAAGTGATCGGTCAATAGTATGGAGGTCCTGGGGTTGATAATTGCGCGAGGCGGTTCGCAGCGTGTTCCCCATAAGAACATCAAACCTCTGGGTGGCCGGCCATTGCTTGCCTACACGGTCGAGGCGGCCAGGGGCTCACGCTATATCACTCGGGTAATCGTGTCTACGGATAGTGAGGCGATCGCGCAGGTAGCGATTCAGGAAGGGGCGGAGGCGCCGTTTCGAAGGCCGGCGGAGATCTCCCAGAGCCATTCCACCGAGATCGAGGCTGTCGAGCACACGCTTAGTTGGCTCCGTGAGCATGAAAGCTACGAGCCTGATCTTGTCGCATTGCTTCGACCGACTACACCGTTCCGCAAGTCCGAGACAATCGACACCGCTATCGAGCTGCTGCTCAAGGATCGTTCCGCCCATTGTGTGCGTACGGTCAAACTGTGCTCCGAGCACCCCCATAAGATGTGGGTTATGGAACGCGATGGACAACGCATACGCTCGTTTGTACCCCTGGAGCATAAACTTCCTGAGGCCCATACGCTATCGTACCACTTGTTGCCGACGGTTTATGTCCAGAATGCTTCGATGGATGTCTTGCGACCATCCAATATATGGCAGCTCCGCTCAACTACCGGCACAGAAATCATCCCATTGGTTATGGATGAGATGGAATCCGTGGATATCAATTCGCCGGTGGATTTTTTACTGGCTGAAATAATAATGGGTCAAAGAACCCACAGCGATCAGAAAAGCCAATTTCTGAAATAAGGGTCAAAAGGGTGAAAACGGTCTTTCTCTTTCTCCGTCAGGGGATCTCCAATCGGAATTTGCTCCGCACGGACTTTTTAAAAACCCTACAGGAGCAACCAGAGGTGCGGATAGTGATCTTATCCCCGATCGGAAATGAGCCCGAGTTCCGTCAAGAGTTTGAGTCAGGGAATGTGTGCGTAGAGGTGTGGCCCCGGACCAAAGTGGGCTTCTGGGAAAAGAGACTTAAAAACCTTAAAGATTATATATGGGTCAGCCGTGGCCTTACGCAGGCCATCAGGGTGAGGCGCCTGAGCCAACTAGGCAGGTGGGGTTTGGCTTGGCGTGATATTGTTGGACGCCTGGCGAGAGCAATAGGAGTTTCCGAAGAGCATATCAATCAATGGGAAATTAATATCTATAAATCTAATGCATTAGTTAAGGCCTTATATGATAAATACCAGCCAAACCTGGTTATTTTTACCAGGCTATTCGGCACCAACCTGCACGTCATTAAGGAGGCCAAGAAAAGGGAAATTCCGGTTCTGTGCCTTGTGGAAAGCTGGGATAACTTAATCAGCAAAGGACCCCTCTCAGTGATTCCAGACAGGATGGCTGTTTGGAATGAAGGCATGAAGATAGAGGCGGATGAATTGCACAATTTTCCTATTAGCGAAGTCGACGTCGTTGGGGTCCCGCAGTTTGATCTGTATGCTGATGCTAAGTGTCTCGTTGAACGCAAGCAATTTTTTTCCACTCTTGGGATGGACCCGGGGAGAAAGCTGGTGGTCTATGCCGCGTCGACGGAGGGATTAATTCCCAACGAGCCGGACATTGTGGAGACGGTATGCAGAATCATTCAGCAGGGCCTGTTGGAAAGGCCGGCACAGCTGATAGTGCGGCTGCACCCGATCACTTCGCCTCAACTTCGGTCGGAATACCAACGGCGTTTTAGCGGGCGGCCACACCTGTTTCTTCAGAGCCCCGGACGCTTGTCCAGCCTCCACGATGGCTGGGACCCTACGTGGTCCGATATGTTGATGTTGGCTTCCACTCTTTTTTATGCTGAAGTAGTCGTGAACGTTGCATCCACCATCACGATCGATGCGGCGGTTTTGGACAGGCCGATCCTATGCATTGCTTTTGGGGGTGGAGGGGAAAAACATTACAGTACCGGCTTTGGAGGGATTTTTGACCGCAGTCATTATCGGAAACTGGTTGAGACAAAGGGTCTGGAATTGGTTTATAGTGAGGAGGAGTTAGTCGATGCGCTCAATGGGCATATGGCGAATCCCAGTCTCGGTAGTGATGGTCGGGAGCGTATGAGACGGGAACTTTGTTACCGCCTGGATGGTCAGTCGGGTCGACGGGCTGCGCTTGTTGTCTTGCGGCAGTTGGGTATTTCTATTTCAGCGGCTACTGATGCCGGAGGGGGGAAGCAGGTCTATCAAGCTTTGGATGGCAGGTGAATGAAGGTATGCGGCTCTGTCTAATCTTTCCTAAATCGACTTTTCTTGAAGATCCCATGGTTTTTCCTCCATTGGGGCTTTGGTGGCTCTGGTCCGTGCTGGAGAAGGCGGGGCATGAAGTCTCCTTTATCGATATGTCTGAACATAACCTGGAGCCCAAGGATATTCCGCTTGGGTTTGATGCCTATTTGGTGTCGGGAACCTCGCCTCAAGGGCGAGAGATACGCAAGCTGGGGATAGAATTTCAACGGCGAGGAGTACCGGCAATTTTAGGCGGGCCGCATGCCACCAATTATCCGCGTAATAGCCGAAAGTACTATCCCCTCGTGGTTCGCCGCGAGGGAGAGCTCGGGGTTCTCGAAGCTATTTCTTACTTGGAAAGAGGCAGGCCTCTCGAATGTCTTTCCGATGAAGATTTGCTCGCGTCTAGAAATGGGGACGGCAGGTCAGTGGAAAAATACCGCCAGGGGATCATTGATAAACCTTTTATCGCGGATCTCGGGACCATACCCATCCCCAACCGGTCCTACGCGCACCATTATCACTATTATCTTGCGGACGAGAGGGGAGAGAAGAGGCGGGGAACAACCATGTTCACCTCACGCGGTTGCCCCAAGCGCTGTGATTTTTGTGATTCTCCTAATCTCTGGTCCCGCGTCGTGCGTAACACTCCCATGCCGAGGCTTATCGAAGAGATTCAGCAGATCAAGGATCTTGGGTTTGGCGCCATACAGTTTTACGATGATATTTTACCCATCAATCCACGACGGGTACGAGAAATGTGCGGTCACTTGAAGCGGTTCGGGCTTATCTGGCGTTGTTTCTGCCGTGTAGACATCATTACCAAACATGGGGGGAAAGAGTATCTCCAGTTGATGTATGACCACGGGCTGCGCGAAGTCCTGATTGGAGCGGAGTCCGGTTCCCAGACGATTTTGGACAATATCCACAAGGAGACGACAGTAGAGCAAAACGCGACCGTACTTCAGTGGTGTGACGAGGTTGGCATACGCTGCAAATTGTCCTTTATTATTGGTCTTCCTGGTGAGACCCACGAGACCCTGGAAGAAACGCGAAAATTTCTACGCGCCCACCTGATTGAGGCCAACCGGCGCATGCATCATAAAGTAGACTTGTGCTCTTACATCCCCATGGCGGGGACGCCGATCTATAAGGCCGTCATGCGGATGAGAAACAATGGCCCGGATAATGAGGAGGACTTCGATACCTATGGTTACCATCCAGGAGAAAATGTCTCGGACTTCGACTTGCAATGGGATGTAGATGCAGCACTGATGGATGACTTTTTCTACGAACCGGAGGCGCTGGACGGAGGGCCGAAACCCGATGAGGTGTTTTACAAGGGCAAGGCCGGATCGGTTCGCCAAATTGTGACTACGTCGTCTCTCAGTCGCCAAGAGTTGCAAAGGGCTCGAGACGCGATGGAGGCCGAAGTACGAGCAGCAGGAATTTCCTATTAATCTTTCATCGTACGGATCTCACCTAACTCTTCCGCTATCAGGAAGATCTCGCATGGGATTTAAGAAAGGAATCAGCGAATGGCAGCAGGCGAAAATCGCCTCGTTTCAGTGATTATCCCTACCTACAATAATGCCGGACTTCTACCCTATACCCTGGAGTCAGTGATCGGGCAGTCCTATTCGCCGCTGGAAATTATTGTAGTCAATGATGGGGCAACCGACGAGACTGCCGAGGTCTTGGAGAGGTTCCGTAGTCACGGATCCCTAAGGATTTGGAATCAGAGCAATCAAGGGGATATCGCGGCCCGTAATAAGGGCATTGAACTCTCCAAAGGCGATTATGTTGCCTTTTGTGACAGCGACGATCTTTGGAACAAGGATCATGTGAGATTCCTGGTGGACAAGCTGGAACGACATCCGGAAGTAGGCTTGGCCTTCGATAACGTCATGTATTTTGTTGACGAAACAAAGCATGAGGAGGCCGTAGGCGCCGTTGTCCCTGAGGAAAAGTGGCTTTTGGTAAAGAGCTCCAAAGCAAAACAATTGGCTGCGGCTCCAGTACCGGTGCAAGATATATACACGGAGAACTTGATTACGACCTCCTGTTTTATGGTTCCTAAAGGGGTGTTCGGCCGCGTTGGAATGTTTGACAAAAATATTTATCTAATGAATGACCTGCATTTATTTTATAGGATTGCGGCCTATTACCCGATTTACTACGTGGATTACGTGGGAGTACAGAAACGGGTCCACGCTGCGAATTTGAGCGTCGTGAACCGTCACTACGAGTACGGCGTAAAGTGCCTGGAAAATATCCGGGAGTGTTATCCGGAAGTCTATCGCCGAATTGGGAAGGGAACGTTTGACAAGAAGTTGGGAAGGAAATACTTTCGGCTGGGGCTTTACTACGAGAAGAACGGCGAAACCGATAAGGCGAAGGAAATGTACAAAAAGGCTCTGTTAACCAGGCGCCTCAGTTTTCGTTACTACTGGGATTATTTCCGGTTGGGCCTGGGTGGCAATCGTTCTCGCCGATAAATCCCTCCTGCCATAAATAAGGTTAGGTTTTTAAATCCTGCCTTATCGCACCGAGGCGATGGCCCTCATCGCGTGTTTGGCGCATTTCCGTATTGCCCCAGGCAGGGTGTGCTGGCGGCCGAGGATATAGAGTCGCCGGATGAATAACAGGAGCCCATTTCTCATCTTCCTCGCCGGCGTCAACTTTGCCACTTTTCTCACCGCCGTGATCCCGTCGACAAAGCCAAGGATAGAGAAGCGATTAGATCGGAGAACGTACTCCTCAACAACCCTTCGAGGCCCGTCCCAGGCGAAAGTGTCATGGAACGCGATGACTCCTCCCTCTACGACATGAGGCTCCCACATCAAAAAGTCGTTTTTTACTCCTTCATATCTGTGGTCCCCGTCAATCCATAACAGTCGGATCGGCTTCTTCCAC
>Ga0082335_1000809_pt1 | contig 73726 bp, 85 predicted proteins | sample Subgrocontami58m_FD_72375 | JGI IMG/M metagenome (GOLD analysis project Ga0082335, IMG submission 72375) | Subsurface groundwater microbial communities from S. Glens Falls, New York, USA - GMW37 contaminated, 5.8 m (SPADES assembly) (version 2) ... | reverse complement strand
AAAAAGTCACAAGAGGCACAAAAGGGTGCAAAGGTTATGTTTTCTTAGAATTTCTTTTTGCTTCTCTTGTGTCTTTTGTGCCTCTTCGTGGCAGTAACAATGGTATGCGTAACATCAGTTATTTAGATCTTTACAAATTCCACTCTTCTGTTGTTCGCTTTCCCTTCCGGAGAAGTATTGCTGTCAACAGGTTTGCTTTCTCCCCAGCCTTTTGACTGCAATTTCGATTCGCTAATCCCCAGCTTCACGAACTCGGCTTTCACCGCGGTGGCGCGCTGATCGGAGAGCTTTTGATTGAATGCATCATCACCGTCGCCGTCTGTATGACCTTCGATGCTGAAACCGATATCGGCATGATCCTTCATGAGCTGTACGATTTCGTTAATCACTCCCATCGATTCCGGTTTGATCGCTGCCTTTCCCGATTCGAACAAGATGCCGCGTGTGACGATCTTTCCATCCGTGAGCATCTGATCATACAATCTTACGCCTCCTTCGGCAACCCTTATGTTCTTGATTATTGCCGGGTCTCCGGCCTTCGCACCATGACTCAGCGCCGAAATCGAGAATTCCGTTGGTTTATCTTTTACGTTTGGGATATTGAGAACCCGATCCTGGTTGAAATATACTTTCAGCGCCCTCTTGTTGAACGAGAGAGCAACGTGATGCCATCCGGGTTCCTTGTAAACCGCTTCGGGACTTCCATAGAAATCGCCCATGCTGACTTTGTTCAGTCGAATGTCGATCTTATTGACCATCTTCAAGGTTAGAGCGTACGCCTCGTTGTACTTGGTGTAGAAGTACACGTCGAATTCTATCGTGAACACTTCGGGAAGGTAATTCGGTTTCTTCATGAGTGGGGCAATCTCCGTACTACTTTTCACGAAGCTGATGACATTCTCATTTCCCAGCGCAGCGTTCTCTGCATTTCCTTTTAGCAGATTCCACTTAGAAGGGAACTCCCCATTTTGCTCCCCCGTCAGATTATCTTCAAAAATGATCCTGTCGCCGGGAACGAAATCATACTTTGACCACGCTTTCAGGGTTTGATTGGGAGATTTGTTCTCAGAGAATTTGCCTTCAGCATCTTTGTTTTCAGGATCCTTGCTTACCGCATCCTTGATTGCTTCTTCACTTTCATCCAAACCTTTGTCTATGGTCTTGTCCACTCCCTTCTTCACTTTCTTCTCCACTTTCTTTTTGACCATCTTGCCCACGTCGATTTGTGCATTTGTGTCAACAGAAAAAATCAAGAAGCAGATCGGCATTATGAGGAACAGCAATCGTTTCATGGTAAGTCTCCTTTGGTGCTATTTCATTAGCAGCATCGTTCGAGTTAGGGTTCCATCGCCTGAAGATAGTCTAGAGAAAAACACGCCGCTCGCAAGTCCTTGTGCAGAGAAGGTCGTTTGATAACTTCCTGCCTTCAACTCTTCATTTACCAGCGTCGCCACTTCACGCCCCAGCACATCGTACACCTTCAACGTCACGTGACTGACCGCTGACTTCTGACCTCTGACCTCTGCTATTTGAAATCTGATCTCTGTCGTTGGATTGAACGGGTTCGGATAGTTCTGGTCAAGACTGAAATGCGTCGGCAAGTCGGTCGACCCGCCTTCGGCGGGCACCGAGGTGATCATCTCCGACAACGGTCGTCTCCAGACGCCGCCGGCATAAGTCCCGGCAAAGAGATTCGTGCCGGAGATGGCAAGAGCATAGACATCAGTGTTCGTCAAGCCGGTACTCGCCGCAGTCCAGCTTGTGCCGTTGTTGGTGGAAAGAAAGACGCCGCCGCCATAGGTCCCGGCAAAGAGATTCGTGCCGGAGACGGCAAGAGCACGGACATTAGTGTTCGTCAAGCCGGTACTCGCCGCACTCCAGCTTGTGCCGTTGTTGGTGGAAAGAAAGACGCCGCCATAAGTCCCGGCAAAGAGATTCGTGCCACTGACGGCAAGAGCAGGGACAATAGTGTTCGTCAAGCCGGTACTCGCCGCAGTCCAGCTTGTGCCGTTGTTGGTGGAACGAAAGACGCCGCCGCCAGTCCCGGCAAAGAGATTCGTGCCGCTGACGGCAAGAGCACCGACAGAAGTGTTCGTCAGTCCGGTATTGACTCGTGTCCAGCTTGTGCCGTTGTTGGTGGAAAGAAAGACGCCGCCATAAGTCCCGGCAAAGAGATTTCCCGACAAGTCGGGAGCAAGAGCAGGGACAAAAGTGTTCGTCAAGCCGATACTCGCCGCAGTCCAGCTTGTGCCGTTGTTGGTGGAACGAAAGACGCCTCCGAGATAAGTTCCGGCAAAGAGATTCGTGCCGGAGACGGTAAGAGCATAGACATAAGTGTTCGTCAAGCCGGTACTCGCCGCAGTCCAGCTTGTGCCGTTGTTGGTGGAAAGAAAGACGCCGCCGCCATCAGTCCCGGCAAAGAGATTCGTGCCGGAGACGGCAAAGGTAAGAACGCCGCCGCTCGTGCCATTGGTTTGGATCCATTGGGCATGCAATGGATTCGTAGTGGTGAATAGGCAAAACACCACAAAGAGGAATCCGCTCAACGAGTCGAGTCTTCGACCACAGCGGACAAGTCGGAAAATGTTTTTCATCTGTTACTCCTTTCGTGAAATAGTGAAGGGCAATCGCAACTAACGTTTAGCAAAACACAGCATTCAGCGGCAACAATAATTTTCTAAAAGAAACCCTTTGAGACATATCAAAAGATGGAGCGTTGGTGTTTTCCTTGTTAGTTGCAGTTACCCGCCTGCGGGCCGAAACGCCGCCCTTCGGCGTGCAGGCCCGTCATCTTAGCAAAATAAGTTTCTTCGTCTCGATAAATGAACCCGCCTGCAAGCGGTAGAAGTAAACGCCACTTGCAAATCGGGTTGCATCCCAACGCACCGTATATGCGCCCGGCCGCTTAACCTCATGAACAAGTGTTGCCATCTCTCGTCCAAGTATATCATATACGTTCAACGTCACGTGACTGACTTCTGATATCTGATATCTGATTTCTGTTGTGGGGTTGAACGGGTTCGGATAGTTCTGTGAGAGAGAATACTCAGATGGTACGTCATCTGGCGGATCGTTCACACCGGTCGTCTGAGAGTATTTGACTGTAGCGTAATCATAGGCCGTCCCGACTCCTTGGCTGCGTCCTGTTACATAAATATTTCCTGCAGGGTCAAGTGCTATGGACACGGGATCATCTTCGAGTCCTGCAGGGCCATCGTAATACGCTGCCCATTGCTGTACGCCTGATGAGCTGTATTTTACTGTTTCATAATCACCGCTCGTCCCGGTAACAAACACATTACCAGAGTTATCAACTGCAAGCGAAGCTGCGGCATCGCTACTTGTCGTGAATCTCCCAAGGAATCTGCTTGCCCATAGAGAATCACCGTTCGGACTGTATTTGAGCGTTGCATAATCTGCATTGGTGTTTGAGCTATAGCTTGTGCCGGTAATATATGAATTCCCGGAGGCGTCAATTACAAAGGCTGCCGCTCCGTTACCGTTACTGGTTCCTCCGTTATACCTTCTTGCCCAGAGAGAATCTCCGTTGGAGGCATACTTTATTACAACATAATTGCTACCAAAACTGGCCACCGAGGCTGTTCCTCCAACGTAGACATTTCCCAAGCTGTCAACGGCAATACCGACAGGGTAATCACTCGCCCCGCCCGGTCCGTCATAGATTTTTGCCCAGCGTTGTATGCCGGTTGAATCATATTTGACAGTCACAATATCTGTGAATGGGATGAAACCGCTGACAACGCGTGTTCCTGTGACGTAGACATTACCGAAGCGATCAACCGTGACTTTGTAGCCAATGTCATCATTGTTGCCAGGCCCGTTGTAGTAGGCTGACCAAACAAATGTTCCGTTCGAGCGATATTTTAGAGTTCCGAAATCATAATTGGAATTGGTTACTCCGCCGGTAACATAAACATTCCTTGCTGGATCAACGAACAGATCGTTAGCTCCATCAAGGAAGAATGCAGGACCGTTAAAAGTCTTTGCCCAAAGAGAATCTCCATTCACACTATATTTTATGGTAGCATAATCTGCATTGCTTACGCCGGTGACATAGACGCTTCCCTGATCATCGACATGGATCGCTCGAGCAACATCAGAACTGAATGGAGCGCTTTGATATCTCTTGGCCCACAAGGAATCACCCGACGAATTGTATTTCACCGTCAGGTAGTCCAGAGTCCCGTTAGTCCCAGCCCCAGTGCTTTGGCCTGTGACGTGTACATTTCCAGCTGCATCGACGGCCATTGCTTTCGGTTCATCTGTATCTCTGGGCCCGTTGTATCTCGAAACCCATTGCTGGGCAACTTGCGCATTGAGCGTTGAGATCGACACAAAGAGGATGACTGCAATGATGGATTTCATGGTGACTAGACTCCTTTCCATTTTTGTCGATATTATTTTACAAGCATGAGTTTTCTGGTTTCAGAAAAACTTCCCGCCGATAGGCGATATAGGCACACACCGCTCGCCTTGCGACAACTGCTATCTATGCTTTCATATGTTTTCCGCCTCTACTGGGAAAGGGCAATTGCACATAACAGGAGAGACGAAGAACACATCCCTGAGTGTATCCTTGTAGCCGCCAATGTTGTGATGTGCTGTCCACGTGGCACCTCCATTTGTTGAGCGAACGAATGTTCCATGATCTCCGACAGCGAAGAAATTTATTGCGTCGTATCCGCCAAGCGAACGCAAAGTGTTTCCCTGCGGGTTGGGACTGGTGAATCTCCACCACACCTCTCCGGGCGGCTGTGCGTGAAGGCGGAGTGAAAGCAGCATAATCCCGGCGACGGGAAGGCAACAGAGTGAACGGTTCATTCTATCCTCCTGAATGTTGGTGTGTATTGTAACAAGGAACGGCTGGAGCGTTTCGGCACTCTGAGCAGTATTACACGGACATTCCGGGGTTGGTTCTTTACCGGGAGACGAATCTATGGCTTGCCCGTTAGCGTGAATGCCGCCCAGTAAAAGGGGTGGGATTTTGATGGTTGGGATTTGAACCCGCGCTGTGCCCGGTTCAGGGATAAAGCGAGCAGATTAGGCTTGCTCCAGTCAGCCTGTTGGCTGGCATTGGGAATCGTCTGCCGGGCAAGTTCCTCGTAGAAGAGCGCAACGAGCTCGGCTGTGGATCTATCCTCAACCAACCATAACGGCGAGATGACAGACGCAGCGCCTGCCGTGATGAACGCGCGGGGGAAACTCACCATGTCGTGGCCGTCAGGAATCTTGCCGCTTGATCCCATTGTCCGACCCGTCTCACATGCGCTGAGGAAAACGAAGCGAGCCTGAAATTTCGTCTTCAGGATTTCATGCAGCTCAAGGTTGCGGTCGCTGCACGTAATTGTGGAGTAGAGGGGATAGAGCGAGTTGACGGAACCATGCGAAGCGATGTGGATTGCCCCTGCATACGACGATTCCTTGAACAGATTACCGGTCGTTGCATCGGCTTTAGATAACGAAGTGACTGAATGAAAGACCCGTTCGGGAATTGCGGCAATCTCCTCCCGAACAAACGGGAGCGATTCATCGTCGGGTGCAAAGGCGAGAAGTGATGCGGGACTCCGGAGAGGCCCGTCTGGCGATCTCATAATTTGTGTTGCAGAAAGTGCATAGCTGATTGTAATGCTATCCACAAGCAAAGTTCCGTTCTGCGAAAGGAGTGCGGCAAACGGTATGAGATGCAAGCCTCGATGCGGTGAGATGATCAGGTGATCGCCATTGTGAAGCAATCCACGCTCAACGAGTGGATGAATGAGCAATGCGTGCAGGAACTGCGCTGGCCCTTTCCACAGATCATCCGTCGGATTATCCTTTCCGCGCAGAATTGTTTCCTGAAAAACATCAATCACCGACCGGACATCACGGACTGAAATTCGTTGTTGGAGTATTTCGGAGCGATTCCTGCGAACAACCAGAACACTGAGGGTGCTGTCCGAAACGTGAAAACTTGTGTAGACCTGATGCGCAGAGAGAGACGATTGAAAGTTCTTAAGGTCTACGACCCCGTAGGGGATGATTGGGGATGATAGAGTCAGATGGGATGAAGACGATGAAAGGGCGTTATGCTGCGAAAGCAGGTCTTGATAGATTTCTCCTACTCTCGTTTGCAGAGATCGCTGCTCTGTTCGTGAGCCGTTACCTTTATCATAATCCTGAATCAGCCCGACAAGTTTTGAAAGAATCCGGCTCTTCTCACCACCGGCTCGCTCACCCCAGAAGGGGAGCAACCGCTCTCGCTCCATGACTTCGAATAGATTTTCCGCATTGCCTGCCTCCGCCAACATTTCGACCAGCATTGCATACGCACGCCCCCTCGTCAAGTGTGCCTCGGCAGCGGCGATCTCGAACGCAAACATCGGATGAGTACTGGAGAGGGTGTTGATGTACATCGAGTCCAAACTGCGGGTGAGCCTTTCCAGCATCGACCGGGCATCGGATGTTCTTCCGGCTGCACGGCGAATGGAGGCGAGCATCAACTCCGATTCGACTTCAGCCTGACGACGGTTGTTTGACCGTGTGTACAGCACAGACCTTAGTGCCATCTGTTCTGCACGCTTGTGCTTGCCAAGTATCGAAAGAACCTCGGCATAGTCGAGAAGATTCATTTCCATCCCGGTGCGGTACTTGAGCGAATCGAGAATCCGAATTACCTCCTCGTAGCCTCTCGCTGCTTCGTCCCATCGTCCTAATTTCTTGAGCCTGATCGCCTTCCTGTTGAGTGCGTTGACCTTCGCCTCAGCCGACGACTCGAACAGCGAATCATCTTGGAGCGACTCCTGTTCAGCCATCGTCGTTGCGGCAAACGCGATGTCACGCAAGCCGCGATAGGCGATCTCGGCTCCCCATGTGTATCCGGTGCGTTGAGCGAGCCCATACCCTTTCTTCAAGTATGAATATGCGAACGCCCTTCCATGGTCAGAGCGCGGAATGAATGACGTGAGGAAGTAGTAGCTGTCGACGAGTCCCTTATGGTCTCCAATGCTTCTGCGTATGTCAAGCGCAGTGAGCTGGTGTTGCAGATTGGTTTTCCAGTCCTCTCGTGTTCCGTAGATGAGCCCGATGTTGCTGATCGTCGTTGCTTCGCCGATCCTGTCGCCTGCTTTGCGGTAGAGTTCAAGAGCCGGAAGATAGAAACGCTGCAGTGCGGAATCGAGATGACCACGATACCATAACAGAACACCTATTTGTCGCATTGCATCGGCTTCACACCGGAGACTCGCCCCTTCGCGTCCAAGATTCAGGCTCTGGATTTGATGCAACAGAGCCACATCGTAGCGCCCGTTGGTGAATTCAATCAGTCCACGAATGTTGTAGGCTTGAGAGAGTAGAACATTGTCCGGGCGAGCACTTGCCGAATCAATAATGAGTTGAATGAGACTGTCTGACTCGACAGTTTGACCAAGACCGAGTTTGATCCGCGCCATGTGGTAAAGGATTTCGGCCGTTGTGTGGGCGCCGAGGTTGTTGAAGATTCTGAAGACGGAGTCGGCGCGGCGAAAATCACCTCGGTCCACAAGGACTTCCCCGTACAAACGCAAGGCAGAAGTATTCCCGGTCTGTTCCTCGATCAGGTTCGTGAGTATTTCTTCTGCTTCAATGAATCGAGACTGTGTAGCAAGCTCCGCAGCTTTGTTCAGCCGGTCGGAGGGAGAGGGAGTGCAAGAACCAAAGCATAACAGCCCGACGACGACGAGAGACAGGACGAAAGGGTTATGGTGTGTAGGTGAACGCATTCAATTGCGATCGCTGAGTCGATTGGTCAGGGAAGAGCGATTCAACCCGCCAGAAGTAACGCTCACCCGGCTGAAGGTCGAGATTGTTCGGAAGCGTGATCGTCGTTTCGGACAAGTCAGTCTCCCACATTATCAGACCGACATGATCGTGCAACGTGAAGCGATACGCGATGGCTTCCTGCGTTGCTCTCCAGCGAAATGCATTGTCCGGTTGGACCTTCGAACCATCGGCGGGGTCAAGCAGTTGCGTGCTTGACATGCGTGTTGAAGATCGATACCGGGAAACCTCGGAGCGGTCTGGCTGTAGCATCACAACCAGTCCCGCCGCAACCACTGCCAATCCCCCCAGCGCGAACCGGAGCCTTGGGACACGGAGCCACCACCATGCCGAGTCACCTGAAGTGCTTCCCTTGACGATCCGTTCAGCCTGTTGCACTGCTTCCTTCGGGATTTGCGGAGACGTTGTGCCCGGCAGTTCGTGCTTCAGTCGCGAGATTGCGGTGAGCTGCGAAATGCACCCGGCGCAATCGGCGAGGTGCGCTTCGATGCTCTTTCGTTCATCACGTGTCAGTCTCTTCTCAAGGAAGAGAAGTATGTCGGCTTCAGTGAGATGCATTCTTGTTTCGCTTTGCCTGTATTGCACGGACATCTGGGGTGTTTCCTTTACGATTCGATGCGTGAGCACGAAGTTTTTCCAGAGCATTGTGCATGATGGAGTATACCTGTTGTTCAGATTGAAGGTCGAGAACCTCAACAATCTCGCGGGCAGCCATATCCTCCCAGAACCTGAGTCGAACCACGAGACGCTCCTGCTCTTCGAGCACCGTCAGCCAATCAGGGTTATCTTCTGAGAAACCATCTTCGATTTCATGCGTATGCTCGACATGCACGTTGTCGTCAAATCTCACAAACTCGGGAGGTACTTGCGTCGGTCGTTCCCCTCTACGAGGTCGTAGACCGATACTGTTGTGGATTCGGTCCAGCGCGTCCGGAACGCTTTCGCTGCCGTTCCGTCGTTCAAGCATGTGCTGGATTTCGTCAATGGAATATCCCTCCCAGTAATAGAGACGAAAAACATCTCGTTCGAACTCCGACATGCGAAGGAGGGCAGCGGGATAGCGGCGACGGCCATGTGCAGCCCTGTGCGCATCGATGCAGAGGTTGCGCGTGACCGAAACAAGCCATGTGGAGAGCTTTGGAGCGCGGGTGCCGTACTCTGTCCGGAACTTCCGCAACCTGGCAAAATCATTCTCGGCGAATTTCGTGCACACGAACAGGTACTTTTCTACTGCAGCGTCATGGTCTCGTTCATGCTGCCAGATGACTTTGAAAAAGAGATTGGAGTAGCGGCGCAGAAATTCAGCCCACGGCTCGGCGGGCGACTGCGAGTTGAGCAGCCGGTCGAGGAGCGACTTTTCGTCGAGGAGCTTGTAAATGAGCTTGGGCGCCACTGGCGTTATGGGATTGAGAACACGATAATAGTATACGCAGTAGGATGAGCCATTGCAACAGGTTCATCATCTATTTTTCTGGAAGCGAGGGGATTGTCTTTCTTTTGATTGGAAATCACACAGTTCATTGTAACTCACGTTACGCATACCGAAAAACAAAACTTAGCCACAAAGGGCACGAAGGCTTCACAAAGTTTTTCTTTTTCTTGGTGAAACCTTAGTGTTCTTGGTGTCTTAGTGGCAAATTTTTTTACCGTGCGTAACATCAGCTGATAATGAATCGTCAATGTTCAACGTTCAATGTTCAACGTTCAATGTTCAACGTTCAATGTTCAATTGTCAATGATTCAACAACACAAGGCATGACCATGAACTACCCGCTAATACCGAACCGGCTGTGAGAAGGACAGGCGGCTGAAAGAATTGTGGGGGGAGTGCAGGTCACCGACTGATCCCATCGCGAGCTCTCGAGCCCGGCATGGTTTATCATGTCTACTAACTCGGGTCAGCATTCAAACAAGTGGCTTGAGATATGAACTATGCGTATATTTAACAGGTGAGCATTCAGTTTTTGCCGAAAGATCGATCTGCCAACCAAGCCGGAGAAGGGAAATGGATTACAGAAATATTATCACAATTGAACCAGGAAAGCGTGGGGGGAAACCTTGCATTCGGGGGGATGAGGATTACGGTACAGGACGTCCTTTCGTATCTTGCCGCTGGAATGACACAAGAGGAAATCCTCGATGACTTTCCCTACCTCACAAAAGAAGATATTCTTGCTTGTCTCGCCTATGCCGCTGATCGCGAGAGGTTCACATTGACTGTGCAGGGATGAAACTCCTGTTTGACCAATTTCATACATATAGAGTTACAATGGAGCATTGCTAATTGATGATTGAGATTCGAACATTCGGAAATTTCAGATGAGCACAAAAGCAGAATTAGAAGAGCGGCTGAGGTCGTTGAAACCACACATCGCACAGCAGTTCAATGTTCGGAGCATCGGCTATTTTGGTTCGTTTGCGCGTGGTGAGCAAACAGAACAAAGTGATATAGATTTGCTTGTCGAGTTCTCTGTAACTCCTGGCTGGGAGTTTGCTGATCTCAAAATGTATTTGGAAGAACAACTGCAACGTGAAGTTGATCTTGTGACATATGGTGCGCTACGTCCGCAAATGCGTGAGTCTATCCTTAGTCAAGTGCGATATGTATGAAGAGTCAGCGCGACTATCTTCTGTATCTTGATGATATGACGAAAGCGATTCGTTCGATTCAAGAGTTTTTGGCTGGCGTTGAGTTTTCGTCTTTCATCTCGAATCAGATGATGAGAGACGCCGTCGTGAGGAATATTGAAATCATCGGAGAAGCTGCCCGAAAAATACCGCTGTCGGTGCAAGATCAATATCCTGAGATTCCTTGGAAACAAATGTATATCATGCGCAACATAATTGCCCACGAATACTTCGGAATAGATTACGATGTTGTTTGGAAGATTGCTCGTGACTATTTGCCTAAGAACTTAGCTGATCTTGAAAAGGTGATAGAAACAGAAAACAAGAAGCGCTGAACGTGACATGAAAAAATTCTTCTCCTTTGTTAAAATCGAACACACGCTCTTCTCTCTGCCGCTGATTTATAGCGGAGTGATGTTGGCGGCAAAAGATACAGTTCCACCACTCAAGGTTCTCATCCTTGTTCTTACGGCGGCAACAGGCGCTCGCACTGTCGCATTTGCTCTCAACAGAATTATTGATCGAAGCATTGATGGTCGCAATCCCCGCACGGCAGTTCGAGAATTGCCAAGCGGCAGAATGACTGTTTGGGAAGCATCGTGGGTGATGGTTGCAGGACTTGCGCTGTACTTCGGCTCGGCGTATTACATTTCAGATTTTTGTTTCTACATGTCGCCAATTCCTCTCGCTGTCTTCATTATCTATCCGACCATGAAGCGCTACACACCCCTTGCGCATTTCGGTGTGGGAATGGGTTTAGCAATGGGTCCGCTTGGCGGATGGTTTGCACTCTCACCATCGTTCGAGCACCTGCTTGCACCAGCGTTGCTCTCACTCTTCACGCTCTTCTGGGTTGCGGGCTTCGACATCATTTACGCGACGCTCGACGAGGAGTTCGACAAAAATGAATCGCTGTATTCGTTCCCTTCACGCTTCGGTCGTGAGCGAGCGTTGGAATTCTCCGCTCTTTTTCACTTGATTGCATTTGGATTCTTGACTGTTCTGTTCTTTTACTCGCCACTTTCACTCATTGCAATGCCGCTCCTGTTGCTTACAGGGTATCTTCTCTATCTCGAACAAAAGAAGGCTGAAGATGTTGAGCTTGCATTCTTTAGAATCAATGCGTTTGCCGGCGTTTGTGTGTTTGTGATGGTGCTGATTGGGGTGTACGCATGAAAATCGTCGTCGGCATCACCGGTTCATCCGGCGCAGTCTATGCATTGGACTTCCTGAAAAAATGTCCGGCAGATAAATATCTCATCGTCAGCTCATGGGGGAAAGTCCTGCTGCGGGATGAGCTGAATATGAGCGACAAAGATTTGAAGCCATACGTCATGAAGAGTTTTTCGGATGATGACCTCACCGCGCCGATGGCTTCCGGCTCGAACTACTTTGATGCGTTCGTCGTTCTTCCTGCATCGACTTCAACTGTTGGCAAGATTGCTTCAGGTATTGGTGATACGCTGATAACCAGAACAGCACAAGTCTGTTTGAAGGAGCGCTATAAGCTTATCATCTGCGTTCGTGAAACCCCGATGTCAACGCTTTCGCTTGAGCAGTGTGCAAAGCTCTCAAGCTACGGCGCCATCATCATGCCCATTTCTTCTCCGCTCTATTTTGTTCCGAAGACGGTAGATGAATACGTTTCAGCGTTCACCAACAAAGTGATGGGACAACTTGGAATTCGAGCTGCGAAAGGATGGAGGGCGGAGGAGTTTGAGTGATTGTACCGCTGCTCGTGCTTGTAGCACGCTCGTATAGAATCGACTAAGGAGAATGCACATGTTGCTAAAAGAAATTCGGTTGGAAAACCTTCTTTCGTTCGGACCCGACGGAGGAATTCTTCCGCTTGGCTCGCTGAATGTCCTCATAGGTCCCAACGGGTCGGGGAAGTCGAACCTAATCGAAGCGATCAGTTTGTTACAATCAGCACCTCGAGTGCTTGCATCACCGGTTCGTGACGGCGGAGGGATTCGTGATTGGCTGTGGAAAGGTGCTGCCCGTCCAACTGCAACTCTGAATGTTGTTGTAGAGAATCCTCAAGGAAGCGTCCCGCTCCGACATATCATTTCCTTCACTGAATCCGCTCAGAGATTCGAATTGGTTGATGAGAGAGTGGAGAACTCAGTCGCCTATCCTGGTCACGTTCAGCCGTATTTCTATTATAGGTACGAGCATAACCATCCTGTCCTCAACGTCAAAGGCGAAGAGCGATCGCTGCGCCGGGAGGACGTCGACCCCGAGAAATCGATCCTAAGCCAGAGAAAGGACCCTGACCAGTATCCCGAACTCACCTACCTCGGTGAGCAGTTCGACCGCATACAGATTTTTAGAGAATGGGTTTTTGGGAGATACACAGCACCGCGTCAGCCCCAAAAGGCCGACCAACGAAACGACTTCTTGATGGAGGACTGCACGAACCTTGGATTGGTACTTAACCGCCTGCGTCGTGAGCCGGGGGTCAAATCGAAGTTGCTGGATTCACTTAACAAACTGTATGTCGGTATTTACGACTTTGACGTGAGTGTTGAAGGGGGGACCGTTCAAACGTTCTTTCAAGAAGGCGATATGGTAATACCAGCGACACGGCTCTCAGACGGTACACTTCGATATCTGTGCTTGCTCGCGATTCTCTGCCACCCACAGCCGCCACCATTAGTGTGCATCGAAGAGCCTGAACTTGGCTTGCATCCCGATGTTTTGCCGGCGCTTGCCGATCTTCTCAAAGAAGCATCTGAGAGAACGCAGCTTATCCTAACGACGCATTCAGACACTCTTGTTGATGCTCTGTCCGACAATCCCGAAGCGGTGATCGTGTGCGAGAAGGAGAATGGAAGAACTCTCATGCAACGTCTTTCGGCTGAGAGGCTCAGCGTCTGGCTTGAGAAGTATGCTCTCGGACAACTCTGGAGGCGCGGCGAGCTGGGGGCAACCGATGGTGAACGTTAAGGTGTATGTGGAAGGCGGTGGCGACACGCGAGAACTCGGCACGCGATGTCGAGAGGGCTTCTCACGATTCTTTCGCAATGCAAGCTTCAAAAATAGAATGCCCAGGGTTGTCGCTTGCGGATCGCGCAAAGATGCATATGACAGCTTTACCACCGCGCTCGACGTGGCGAGCGCTGGTGAGTTTATTGTTTTGCTGGTGGATAGCGAAGCTCCAGTTGACGATACTCCGTGGGATCATTTGAACAAACGGGATGGTTGGGAAAGGCCCGGAAATGCTCAAGACGAGCATGCTCACCTCATGGTGGAGTGTATGGAAATTGCCCACGAGAGTAGAGAAAGAGAAGGTTCCCAAAACCGATGTGTTTGATGGACTCAAGAATGCCACACGTTTGACAAAGACGAAAGGTAAGTACGACAAAGGAAGGCATTCGTATGCCATCCTCGGTCTGCTCGATGCAGGTGAAGTCGTTGCTGCAATGCCTCACGCGTACAGACTTGTTGCAACTTTGAAAAACAAGGTTGGTATTCAGTGATATGTTGGAGCGTTCACGGAAAAGGTGCTAAGGCAACTGGGAATTAGAATCGCGAAAAGTTGGAGGGCTGAGGAGCTTGAATGAATTCGCGTGGATCCAAGTTTCAGGATTCAAGAGAAACCGTTTGCTAAATGAATTGGAGAGAGAATTATGCCCCAGCGTTGGATACATGAAACTTATGACCTAATCATTTTTGGAAAATCCTATCCTGCGATTCACCATCAGAAAGATGCAGCATGGAAAACGCTCGGAAGTAGTCATAGGAGTAAGAACCACGAATTGTATAACCTCTATGGCTTCGAGTGGGATTTCAATGATTTGTATTCTCCAACACTCAAATCATTTTTCAAAGCAATGCAAAAGAAATACTTTGATCAAGGTGATAAAGCAGAAGAGGATCAGGTGTGGGTAACACACGACATTCTCGATAAGATATGGGATGGCTTCGATTGTGAGGAGAGAAGAAGGTGGGCTTCAGATTTCAAAAGTTTACTTCTAGATCCCTTACTGCTGAAGGAATGGGCTGGAGTGGATGTCTTGGGAGGCAAAATAAAAAGAAGAAAAGATGAACAATATGGCTTTAGTGAGCCGATTGATTATTGGGAAAAAGAAGCTTCGATTATTGATTCATACCGCCGGCTTCGAGGATATGTGGAATCAAAGAGCATCGATGAGTTGCTGTATTTGAAGAAGCGCAAAGGCAAATGAGTTTGAGAGAAAAACTTTGGTTCAAAACAACACACTTTATAAACTCTCAAACTCTATGAACTCTACAAACTTTCAAACCTACGGCGACTTCGCCCGCTACTTAGAATCTGTTGGCGAACTTCATCGCGTCAAAGTTGAAGTTGATTCGTATCTGGAGATAACCGAAATAGCAACGCGAGCCATCAAAGAAAAGAAGCCCGCGCTTCTTTTTGAAAATGTGAAAGGCTCCAAATATCCGCTCGTCATCAACGCAATGGCGAGCGAGCGTCGTTGCGAACTCTCACTGAATAAACATCCCGAACAGCTTGGCGAAGAGCTGATCAATTTCATGCTGGATGCAGTTCCGCCGAAGCTTTCCTCTCTTCTTAAACACAAACCTCTTGTCAAGCGTTTTCTCAAAACTCCCACAAAGACAACATCGTCAGCAATCGTTCAGCAAGTTGTTGAGCAACCCAATCTCGATGAGCTTCCGGTTCTCACCTGCTGGCCTGAAGACGGTGGGCGCTTCATTACGCTTCCGCAAGTGGTAACGTACGACCCGCGCAACGGGAAGCCCCAAGGGGGCAAGCGCAACATGGGCATGTATCGCATGCACGTGTTCGACAAACAGACGACTGGAATGCACTGGCAGATTCAGAAGGGCGGAGGCTTTCATTTCTATCAGGCGGAAAAGCTCGGGCAGGATCTCGAACTTGCCGTTGCGTTAGGAACCGACCCCGCGTTGCTGCTTGCAACCATCGCTGCGCTTCCCGAAGGCATTGATGAGGCGATGTTCGCCGGTTTCTTGCGCAGCAGGCGAACTGAGTTTGTGAAAGCGAAATCACTTTCGATTCAAGTCCCGGCAAATGCTGAGTTCATTCTTGAAGGCGTTGTGCCTGCGCATGAGAGAAGAATGGAAGGTCCGTTCGGCGACCATTTTGGGCATTATTCACATGCGGCAGAATTTCCAGTCTTTCACATCAAGACAATCACACATCGGAAGAATGCGATTTATCCTGCGACAGTCGTTGGCATTCCGCCGATGGAGGACAAGTTTCTCGGCGATGCAACACAACAGATTCTCGGCCCATTGGTGAAGCTGATTCATTCCGAGATCACAGGAATGTGGGCATACTATGAAGCAGGCTTCCATAATCTCCTTGTTGTTGCAGTCGACCAACGCTATGCAAAAGAATCGATGAAGACAGCGTTGGGGCTGATGGGATTGTCGCAGCTCTCACTCACGAAGTGCATTATTCTTGTGTCAGAAGGTGTAAACGTGCGGAACTTCGATGAAGTGATGAAGCAAGTACGCGACAACTTCGACCCGCACTATGATTTCGTGATGATTCCTCGCGTCCCGCTCGACACGCTCGACTTCACGAGCTTCAAGATGAATTTGGGTAGTAAAATGATTTTGGATGCGACGCGGAAAGCGGTTCAACCTGCCCGTCCGCTAGGCGGGGGTTCAAGGTTCAGGGTTCAGGGAGAAGCGGAATTGCAGTCTCGAATCTCAAGTCTCAAGTCATTTGACAGACGAATAGTTGATGTCAATTGTGTTTACGATACCTTGTTGTTGGTGAAGGTCGAATCACCGATGAATAAGAAGCTTGAACCTTTAACCCTGAACCCTGAACCTACTGTTGGAATGCAGATAATCCAAAAGCTGGTTGCCCTTCCAGAACTTGCCGCCATCAGACTTATCGCCGCCGTCAGTGACGACGTTGATATAGGAGACAAAGAGAGTTATATTTGGGGAGTCTTTACCCGCTTCGACTGCGAGCGTGACATTATTTTCACCGAACAAAAGCTGATTGGCATCAGCCCGATTTACAAAGGCATCATGGGCATTGATGCAACGTGGAAGGAAGGGTATCCGAAGCCGCTGCGGATGACGGAGGAAGTTGTGAAGAGGGTGGAAGAGAGGTGGGATTCATATTGGAAGTAGTCAAGGCAAAATGAAAAATGAAAAAGGAAAAAGGAAAAGATCATAACGCTGGCATAGTGCGGGAGAGTGTTGCGTCTTATGCTGTCAAGAAAAGTGTCAGTGGAGATGTCGGGCGTTGGCGTTACGATCCCCGGAAGCTGATTCCGTTGAATCAAATTCAGGAAGTTGCGAAGCGTATTGCGGAAAGATACGTGGTAGAGAAGATTCTTCTTTTTGGCTCGTACGCTTATGGCACACCTGAAGAAGGAAGTGATGTGGATCTGTTGGTCATCATGAATCATGACAAGCCTTCAAATCGAAAACAGAGGTTGGAGATTTGCGGAGCATTGTATCCCAAGCCGTTTCCAATTGATATTCTTGTCCGGACGCCTCGCGACGTTGAAGTGCGAATAGCTCAAGGTGATTGGCTCTTGAAGGACGCTTGGACGAAAGGCAAAGCCCTTTATGACCGAGCTTGAACAATGGATTCGCAAAGCCGAGGGAGACTATGAGAGAGCCATCAGGCAGATGGAGTTTGGGGATTCGGCTGCTCACGATGCTGTATGTTTTCATGCACAACAATGTGCGGAAAAATATCTGAAGGCTTCTCTGGTTGCTCGTAATATTGAATTCAAGCCAAGACACGATCTCATTTACTTGTTAAGTCTTGCGCTCACTGCTGAACCAACATTTGAGCTTATTCGAAGCGAGCTTGAATTCTTGAACGACTACGCTGTTGACATCCGCTATCCGGGGGATTTTGCTGTCAAAGAGGAAGCGGAGGATGCGATTAGGCGAATGAAATTGTGAAGCGGGTGGAGAAACGATGGGATGCGTATTGGAAATGACATTTTTACAACAGATCTTTCACATTAGGGATTTCCGCGCAATTGATATGCGAGGCAAAGAGAGTTATATTTGATGTGTCTTTAGCCGAATCAATTGCGAATAAGGTATCATTGGTATCATATACATCGCAAGGCGGATGAAGTTCAAAAAAAAGGTTGAGGAGCGTTGGGATTTGTATTGGAGATGACCGTGGATTGGTTAACGGTCATGTGGCCGAGTGGTTAGGCAGAGGTCTGCAAAACCCCCCACAGCGGTTCTCCCGAAGGGACTCCTTCGGGGGAATCCGCTCATGACCTCGACAGTTGTTTTTCAAGGTTCTCTTCTGAAAGACAGGAGGAAAAGCAAATTGAAAAGGGATAAGTTAGAGGAAGGGAGACCGCCATTCGATCCAAACAACTGGAATCTGTATGGCTGGGACGATGGACGTCTTTACTTCTCTTCAAAGGGGGTGAGATATGTGTGAATGATTATCCTGACTTGATGAAGAAGTTGATTGCCGATGTTGAAGACTACCTGGAGATCGAAGGTAGTCGAAGAGAGGAAAAAAAGTAGTTGACCCGATAATCACGATGATGATGAATCAAAAGACAAATAGCGGACAATCAAATGTGGTCCGAGAGCAAGTCGTCGAGTTCGAAGTGCGAAGGAAGGACTCTGTTCAATGGAAGTACGATCCTCGCCAACTCATACCATTCGATCAGATCGAAGCGGTCGCAAAGAGAATTGCCGAGAAGTTTCCTGTAGAGAAGATTTTACTTTTCGGATCCTACGCATACGGAGAACCTGAAGAGGGAAGCGATGTTGATTTGCTCGTCGTAATGGAGACTGACAAGCGACCAATTCAACATACGCTCGACATAATCCGTTCACTCTCCCCTCTGAGATTTTCCGTTGACGTGATTGTACGAAGCGAGAAAGAAATTCAAAGAAGAATTTCACAAGGGGATTGGATGTTGAGGGACGCGTACGAGAAGGGCAGACTCCTGTATGCAAGATGAGAATTCTGAAGACTGGGTAAGAAAAGCTGAAGGAGATTTCCGAACCGCGACACGCGAACTTCAAGTCAAAGATTCTCCAAACTTCGATGCTGTATGCTATCATTCCCAACAATGCGCTGAGAAATATCTCAAGGCGTATTTGATTTTACAGCGACAAGCGTATCCAAAAGTTCACAAGCTCATTGAGATTCTGAATGTCTGTCTAACTGTGGATTCTTCCTTTGAATTCATCCGTCAAGAATTGGAAACACTGACCGGTTTGGACACGCTGCGATATCCGTATGACTTTGCAATGATTGAAGAAGCAGAACTGGCAATACAGCAAGCGACAGTAATCAGAAGGTTTCTTCGTCAAAAACTGAATCTTGAACAATAGAAACGACATGACACACGAAATCAACTTTAGAGACAAACAACTTCATCCGATCTGGAATAAACTCCAACGCGGCGAACGGCTAACGTTGCAGGATGGACTGACGATGTATAAGTCGCCAGACTTTCTTTCGTTAGGAAAGATGGCGCACTTCGTCCAACAGCAGAAGAGCGGCGATGCCGTGTACTTTGTTCTGAATCAGAAAATCGAACACACCAACATCTGCGTTCTCTCGTGCAAGTTCTGTGACTTTGCAACGAAGAAGGGACGACCCGACGCGTATGAGATGACCACGGAAGAAATCCTCAGCAAGCTTACCCCTGATATTCACGAAGTCCACATCACCGGCGGTATGCCCGCTGATTGGCCGTGGGAACGCTATCTCGACATCGTTCGCTCGATAACGGAAAAGTTTCCGAACATGGACGTGAAGGCGTTCACCGCAGTGGAGATTGATTTCTTCCACAAAAAATTCAAGATGCCGGTTGAAGAAGTATTGCGGCAGTTGCAGGCGGCAGGACTTCGCACAATGCCCGGCGGCGGCGCTGAAATTTTTTCTGAGCGAGTGCGCAAGCTTCTCTTCCCGCAAAAAATTGGAGCAAAAGGTTGGTTCGGCGTTCACAAAGCGGCGCACAAGTTAGGCATTCCGACCAACAGCACGATGCTGTACGGACACATCGAGACGCTGGAAGAGCGCATCATTCACATGATGAAGCTGCGTGAAGCGCAGGATGAAACGGGCGGATTCCTCACGTTCATTCCGCTCGCGTTCCAGCCGGGCGATACGGGCATCAAGCCGAAGAACCAATTTACTTCGGCGATTGATGACTTGAAGACGATTGCAATCTCGCGTCTCATGCTCGACAACTTCCCGCACATCAAAGCCTACTGGGTGATGTTGACGGAAGAAGTAGCATCCGTAGCACTCAACTTCGGCGCCGACGACATGGACGGAACAGTTGGCGGCGAGAAGATTGCGCACGACGCAGGCGCCATTAGTCCGATGGCCTTGGCAAAAGACCAGCTTATCAAGATTATCGAAGACGCCGGCAAGATTCCTGTGGAGCGAGATGCCTTTTACAATCCGCTTAACATTTACACCGACAATGTTATTGGCAAGATTCCTTATCTCAACTCAGTTCCGTTTTATGCAAACTTGGAGAAACGGCAATTCAAGATTCTTCCCGTCGCTCCGCGGCGCATGGGCGTGTTAAGCAAGCAGGCACTTATTGATGCCGGGCTCTTCTCGCTCATGGATTACTTCGAGCAGGAAGCACAACTTGAGCTGATGGGCTGGTGTATTGCGACCCGTGATCAGGTGAAGAGTGTGATGCTTTTCTCTAACGAAGGGTGGAGAGACTTGAACGGGAAAACAATCGGCATCACCGACGACACAGCAACATCAGTGAAACTGTTGCGAGTGTTGTTGGAGAAGAAGTATGGAGTGAAAGCAACGTTCGAGCGATTACATTCCGGGGTCAATGATTGCTCGAAGTATGATGCTGTGCTTTTGATTGGTGATGAAGCGTTGCGCCGCAACAAGACCGGTCTGAATGGCTTCGAGCTTGTGTATGACCTTGCAAAAGAATGGTACGATTGGCAAAAGCTGCCGTTCGTGTTTGCGGTTTGGGCAATGAAGAAATCGTTAGCGGATGTGACGAAAAAGGAATTGAAGAATATTCTCTCACATTCTCTCGTGGCGAGCGAAGAGAATTTTGCCGCGGTTGGCAACTTGCATGGGAAACAAATTGGCTTGTCATCGGATGAAGCGCACGAATATCTTGCCGGGTTCAATTATCGTCTTGGTGAGAGAGAGCGGGAGGCAATGGGGTTGTTTCGAGAATTGATTGCGGAAGTTGAATTGGTCATTGTCAAATAGGAGGCAACGATGCCAAAAGTGAGAGAACCAATAGCCGTGTATTCTCCAAGCCAGCGCCTGAGGTCAAGGAAGCAACTCACTCCAGAGAGAAAAGAATTTGTCTTTGATGACCGGGGAAATCGCGTCGGCGTCATAATCGACCTTCCGAGTTATGAAAAACTTGTTGAAGCACAAGAAGAGTTGGAAGATATCCACGACTTTGACGAACTTGTTAAGCGAGCAACCGCTGAATACAAAAAAAGAGAGTACGTTACACTTCAAGATTACAAACGCCAACGGAAGGCGAAGAATAAATGAACTACAAAGTCATCATTCCGAAAAGTGTGCGGAAGATGATGGACGGGCTTCCTGCCAACATCGTAGCAAGAATCATTAACCATCTCGAAACTCTGGAAAGTAATCCGAGACCTGACGGGGTAAAGAAGCTAAAAGGAAAAGACGGATGGCGAATACGAGTGGGAGGATATCGAGTCGTTTACAAAATCATTGATGATGATAGAGTAGTGTTGCTAACGAAAGTCGGACATCGAAAAGACGTTTATCAATAGAAATGGAAATGAAAAGTGCAACTTTCAACCATCTATATGAAAGTAAGAAACGCCGAACGCCTCGCTCCCGAAGAAGGTTTGGCCCTTTTTCAAAAGGGCGAGCTTCTTGATCTGGGCGGCATAGCGAGCCAAATCCGCTTCAGGAAGAATCTAACAACCATGTCGCGTTTGTAGCATGAAAAACTCGTGAATATTTCGTGGGCTTCAACAACAAACTCGGCGAGCGCGAGAGAGAGGCAATGATGAAGTTTCGGGAGTTGGTTGCAGAAGTTGAACATATTGCAATGGAGGTGAAGTAAGATGCCAAAAGTGAAAGAACAAACCGCGACCTATCGGGTAAGGAAACAAAAAAAGTTGCAGGTCGAGCGCTTACATCCACGAGAAACCACACTCAATCTTGTTCAGCGAATGAACAGTAACGCCACCTACGAAGACATTATGTATGGCGTGTACTTCCTTGAGAAAGTTGACAAAGGTCTTCAGGCTGTTGAGGAAGGGCGGGTTCTTTCACATGAGGAGGTGAAAAGGCGACTGGGCAAATGGTTGAAATAATCTGGACGGATCCAGCACTTGGCGACCTTGAAGATATTGTTGAGTACATCTCTCAAGACTCGTTCATGTATGCTTCAAGAGTGGCTGCCAAGGTTGTTGATGCAGTAGATCGTCTTCATCAATTCCCCCGCATTGGGAGAATGGTCTCTGAAGTAGAAAGAGATGATATCCGGGAAGTAATCGTTGGTAACTATCGGAACAGTGTATTTTCTTGCCGATGATAGGTGTTTCATCATCGCCGTCATTCACAGTAAAAGAGATTTTCTGAAAGTCTTGTCTGAACGAATTGCAGTATAGGATCGTATGCAACTCTCAACCATCTACAAAAAAATAAGAGCAGGCAAACGCCCCAATCGTGAAGAAGGTTTGTTCCTCTTGCAAAAGGGAGAGCTTCTTGAACTCGGCGATTTAGCAAGCGACATCCGCTTCAAGAAAAATCCATACAATCAAGTCACGTTCGTGATTGATACGAACCCGAACTACACAAACGTCTGCAACGTCGATTGCATTTTTTGTGCATTCTACCGTCATCCCGGAGAGAAAGGTGAGTACACGTACACCGTTGACCAGATGATTCAGAATTTCAAAGAGGCGGCGGCGAAAGGCGTAACAACAGTGTTGTTGCAAGGTGGCGTGAATCCCGCGATTCCGTTTGAGTACTATGTTGAAATGGTTGAGCGGACGATCAAGGAAGTGCCGGAGATTTATCCGCACTTTTATTCAACTTCTGAAATCATCGGCATGGCGGAAGTCTCCGGCTTGACGGTTCCTCAAGTGTTGCAACGCTTGTGGGATGCAGGTCAACGCTCGATCCCCGGCGGCGGCGCTGAGATTCTTTCCGACCGGGTGAAGAAAAAAATCAGCAGCAAGAAGGGAACAAGTGCTGATTGGTTGAACGTGATGCGTGAAGCACACAAGATTGGCTTCAAGTCAACGGCGACGATGATGTACGGCCATCTTGAGAAAGATGAAGACATTGTTGAACACCTCGAAGTCATTCGTCAATTGCAGGATGAGGATCACGGCTTCACTGCGTTCGTGCCGTGGAGTTTCAAGCCGGGCAACACGCCGCTGGAAAAAATCATTCCGCACTACGCAACGCCGACTCGTTACTTGCAGATGATTGCGTTCTCCCGAATCTATCTCGACAACTTCGACCACATTCAAGCCTCGTGGTTCTCGGAAGGGAAGAAGACTGGACAGATCGCGCTGCACTTTGGCGCTGATGATTTTGGCGGAACGCTGCTCGAAGAGAATGTTCATGCAGCGGCGAATTTTGTCAACAAAACAAACACGGAAGAGTGCATAGATTTGATTCGCGCTGCCGGATTTTCTGCGGCACAGAGAACGACATTGTACGAAATTCTCAAAGAGTATCCGCTCATTGAACAAGCGGCGGCGTAACTAACAGACAAAGCAACCACAATGAATTGAGGAGAGCGATGGAAACCGCGGTAGAGAAGAGAGTCTGGACGGAAGAAGAGTTGATGAGGGTTCAGCATGATGGGAATAAATGTGAACTTATTGATGGAGAACTTGTCATGAGTCCTGTAACGTTTCTGCACGACCTGTTGGTTGTTCGTTTCGCATCTTTGCTCGAGTGGTTTGTGCGTAAGAGGAAACTCGGGGCTGTGGTCGGTTCAAACGCTGGGTTCATCATGAAGAGCGGAAATGTGCGATGTCCGGATGTTTCATTCGTGAGCGCGGAGTGTATCAGGAGGGCGAAGCGGCCGTTGGATAAATTTTTTGAGGGGGCGCCTGATTTAGCAAGTGAAGTGCTCTCGCCAAGCGACACCCTCGAAGGATTACACGAAAAAATCCTCGAGTATTTCGAGAGCGGGACAAAGCTGGTGTGGGTTGTGAACATGGTGGAGAAAACCATTCTCGTCTATCATTCTCCAACTCCCGATTCGTTGCTAAAAGAAACCGACATCCTCTATGGTGAAAATGTAATCCCTGAATTTAGCTTGTCGCTGACCGAGTTGTTTGAAGCGATTGCTTTGTAGATTTCATCCGTCAGCGTGAACACCTAACTCCGTGCATGCCTCCTGAGTTCAAACCAATCATGAAATACTTCATCACCGGCGCAACCGGATTCATTGGCGGATGCGTCGCTCGCCAGGTTGTACAAGCGGGTCATCAGGTTGTTGCTCTCGTTCGCTCAACGTCGAAAGCACATGAGTTGGAGCGCTTTGGCGTGCAGCTTGCGGAAGGCGACATCACCGACAAAGAAAGCATGCGCAAACCGATGGCTGGCATTGATGGCGTCTTCCATATTGCAGGCTGGTACAAAATTGGAGCGAAAGATAATTCGATGGCGGACGCTATCAACGTGTTGGAGACGATGATTGTGGACGAGTCATATCGATACGACGGTAGACACGTCAGCAAGTACGATGAAACAAAGTGCGTACTGCTGGGCGCATGTTGATGATGTCGCACGAGGACATATTCTTGCGATGGAGAAAGGAAAGGCGGGAGAGAACTACCATATCTGCGGTCCTGTTGTTTCGTTCGAGGAGGCGATGAAGTTGTGTGAGAAGATTACTGGAATCAAACCACCGTCCATGCAGGCCTCTCCCGGAATGTTGAGAGCAATGGCAAGCTTGATGGGAGTTGTCGGAAAGATTATTCCGCTTCCCGAATCCTATCACGAAGAGAGTCTGCGTGTGATTGCGGGAATAACATACACGGGCACTGAAGAGGGATTGCGAGAGACGCTTGAGTATGAAATGAAGAAGCTGGGAATGAACATGTAGAAATCAGAAGTCAGAAGTCAGAAGTTAGAAGCAAGAAACTCAGACCCCGAAACTCAAAACCCGAAACCAACAAGTGCCTTCCTCGCCAGTCTACTTCGTCCACATCAGCGACACGCATTTCGGTCCGACGCGGGACTTTGAGTTGTACGGAAATGTTTCCTACAAGAATGCAGAGCGCCTCGTTGAGACGATCAACTCGCTTCCAACTCAGCCGGATTTCGTCGTTCACACCGGCGATGTTGTTTCAAATCCTGATGTGGAAGCGTACAAACTTGCTGCTGGAGTCTTCTCACATCTAAACGTTCCCATATACTTCGTGAATGGTAATCACGACACGGCAAAAGGCATTCATGCTTTTTTGCCGATGGGAAAGAAAGAAGAGTTCTCTGCAGACACGAGTTTTCTTTCTTATTCTTTCGAATTGAAGGGCCACCGTTTCATCACGCTCGATGCCCGCGGTCCCGATGAGATTGACCCGCACGGAGTGTTGAGGACGCATCAGTTTGATTTTCTTCGGAGAGAAATTGAAAGAGATAGCAAACCATTTGTCGTCTTCGTTCACTTTCCTCCGCTCAAACTCGATTCCATCTGGCTTGATGAATCGATGCTCTTATTGAATGGCGAGTTGCTGCATCAAATGCTCGTGACGGTGAGAGACAAGGTACGTGGCGTGTTTTACGGTCACGTGCACCGTGGGATTCAGATTCTAAAGGATGGAATTCTCTACTCAAGTGTTGCGAGCACAGGATGCCAATTCTGTGCGTGGCCGTCTGATAAAAAGGTTCAGTTTGATTTATACCATCCGTCGTGTTTCAATTTCGTTACTCTCACTGGTAGTCAAACAATTATCAAAGAACATACAATCATGAAGCCCTGATTGTTTGTAGAGTTTTTAGAGTTCATAGAGTTAAGAACGATTCGTCTGACGCTCAACTCTATGAACTAAGCCAAGCCTAACCAGCGCAGAACGCATGCACCTCAACTACAAGGCATACGGACATTCCGGGCATCCGATAATCATTTTGCACGGCTTGCTTGGAATGCTGGACAACTGGCAGACGCAGAGCAAGAAGTACGCAGAGCATTTTAAAGTGTATGCAGTTGACCAGCGCAATCACGGCAAGTCGCCGCACAGCGATACGCTCAATTATGAAGTGATGGCTGAGGATGTGAAGAACTTTATGCGAGAGCATTCTCTGTCATCCGCCCACGTGCTCGGACATTCGATGGGCGGGAAGACGGCGATGCAGTTTGCACTTACCTATCCAGAGTTGGTTGATAGATTGATTGTGGTTGATGTGGCTCCCCGAAGGTATCCGAATGTTCATGATGAGATTTTGGACGCAATGTATTCGTTGAAGCTGAAAGACTTCAAGACCCGACAAGAAGCCGATAACGAAATTACGAAGAGAATTCCAGAATATGCTTTGCGGCAATTCATTCTAAAAAATCTCACCCGTACTGAAAGCGGCGAGTTGAAGTGGAAGGTCAATCTCTCCATCATCAAAAAACACTACCCTGAGATTGCTGATGATATTACTATCGCTGGAGTTTTTGAGAAACCAACCTTGTTCATCAAAGGAGAGTGTTCGAGATATATTCAGAAAAGCGACGAGCCGCACATTCACAGCTTGTTTCCCCTCTCGAAGATTGTTAGTATTAAAGGTACAGGCCATTGGGTACATGTAGATAAGCCTGAAGAATGTGGGAACACAGCCCTAAAGTTTTTGCTTTCGTAATAATACACAGCGTAGTTAATCTTTATGCGAAGGGTCGTGAGTTAATAACTGATCTTACGCAGTCAGTGATTGTGTACCCAACTCCGACCCAATAGACACAAAGGCACCAAGACACGAAGGTTTATTGCGTTCTACAAACAGATCGCCCCCCTACGGGGTCGTAGACCTAACGGGGCTTTTTCATCGAGTCGAATTAGTATTTAGCACCGTAGGTGCGACCTGTTTGTGGTCGTTCACAAAAAAGGGAATTCCAGCTCCGTTAGGAGCGACCTGTATCCGGTCGTGCGTAACATCAGTTGATAAGAAGATTCAGACCTGTCCTAAATACTTCTACTTGTGTGAAGGATTCTTGGAAACCGTTAAAACGGTTTGCTCTGTGAACCATAGTTCTCATTAACACCCGACTTAAGTCGGGTGTTAATGAGATTAGATAACGTAGCCTAACCGCTTGAGCGGTTTCCTGAAGGGGGCTGCCCCCCAACAATCTGCCGTCGGTCGTAGACTCGACTCGTTGAGCGGAAAACAGTTCAAATCAGGTGTGAGATCAGCGGTTCTCAATGAGTCAACGAATTATTTAGGAGAGCAGTGAAGAAGATTATTTGGTTTTAAACTATGGCAAAGAAAAAACAACCCTCAAAAGAATTTGTCCCAAAGGGATCCGTACGGACTGAAGCCAAGCAGTCCCGCGCACAGCAAATCTTCAAACTTCTGAAAAAAGAATTTCCTCTTCCTATCACGGCATTGCATCATGAGAATGCCTTTCAGCTTCTCATCGCGACAATTCTTTCCGCGCAATGCACGGACGAGCGAGTGAACATGGTGACGAAGGAGTTGTTTAAGAAGTATCGCAACGCAAAAGCGCTTGCCGCCGCAAACCCCGCCGAGCTTGAGCAGGAGATTCGCTCGACGGGCTTCTACAAAATGAAGACGAAGAGCATTATGGGTTGCAGCACGACACTGATGGAACGGTTCGCCGGCGAAGTGCCGAACAAGATGGAAGATCTCGTTACGCTTCCCGGCGTTGGGCGCAAGACTGCAAACGTCGTGCTCGGACAAGTGTTCGGCATTGCATCAGGAGTTGTGGTGGATACGCACGTGCATCGTCTCTCGCAGCGGCTTGGCTTCACGGACGCTGACACGGCGGAGAGCATCGAGGAAGACTTGATGGCGCTCTTTCCAAAGAAGCAGTGGATTGAATTAGGCACGGTGCTGATTCTTCACGGCCGCAAGACCTGCAACGCCCGCTCGCCGAAGTGCGCGGAGTGTGTGGGGAGGGAGTTGTGTCCGAGCGCGGAAATATTTTTGGGAAAGGCAAAAGGAAAAAGGTAAAAGGGAAAATTTGTTCCCAGCGAATGAGAACACACCCCGTCCCGACTCACTCCGTTCGTCGGGACACCCCTCTCGAGAGGGGAATATGTTATCAGCGTGCTTCAGGGCGCTTTGTTCGACTTAGCGTCACCGTTTACGGTTTTGCTGCTTTCAAGGATTTCATGACCAAACAACCAGACGTAAACCAACAAAATAAAACCCGCATCATCCTCGGGATCATATGCGGTGCGTTCCTTGCGGCGCTTGATACAACTATTCTTGCAACCGTCATGCCGACAATCGTCGGAGACCTTGGTGGATTGAGTTTGTACAGTTGGGCGTTCTCAACGTACATGATTATGACCGCGGTCTCCATGCCGCTGTGGGGAAAAATGAGCGACATGTTTGGGCGTCGGAATTTGTTTGTCGCTTCGGTAACGATGTTTCTTGCCGGTTCTTTTCTTTGCGGACTTTCTCAAACGATCGTACATCTGATTGTGTTTCGCGGAGTGCAAGGCGTTGGTGCTGGAGGGCTTGCAGCGATTCCGTTTGCGCTTGCGAGCAGCGTGTTTCCGCCGAACGAGCGGGGGAAAGCCATTGGGTTCATTTCGTCAACCTGGGGAATATCGAGTGTGCTTGGTCCGCTGCTCGGCAGCTTCATTGCAATGAACATGAGCTGGCGATGGGTTTTCTACATCAACATCCCGCTCGGCGTTATTGCAATACTGATCGTTGCTCGATACTACAAAGATTTCCTTCCACTTCACGAAGAGAAGATCGATTACCTCGGAGGCGCACTACTTGCTTTGTCAATTGTCTCGCTCTTGATGACGAGCATGAGGTTTAGCAGATCAGGGGCTCACGCTTCGATAGAATCATTTGCCTATCTCATTGTGTTTGTTCTTTTCACTGTTCTGTTTGTCATCCATGAACGTAAAGCTGAGAATCCGGTTCTTCATATCGAGTTCTTCGGGCGTCGCTCGTTTTGGTTGGGGAACCTTCTTGGTTTCCTCTCAAGCTTCACAATATACGGAGTGATTGTGTTCATGCCCCTCTTCTCACAGAGCATGCAGGGAGGAACGGCGTTGCAGGCGGGACTCGTCATTACGCCGATGTCGCTTGGCTGGTCGTTGGCGAGTTTGGTTGCCGGAAGAGTTGCGCACAAGGTGGGAGAGAAGAGCCTAATTCGTTTCGGGTTGTTTGTGATGTCCGTGGGATTTCTTTTCGCAACATTCATTCACGCAAACTCTTCTGTCTGGTATTTGATCGCCTGTGTTACGATCTGTGGAATTGGGATGGGCTCTCAAACGCCGGCGTTGCTGCTGGTTGTGCAAAATAGTCTTGGCGTGAAAAATCTCGGCGTTGCAACCTCGAGCCAGATGCTGGCGAGGACGATTGGCGGAGCGGTTGGCGTGAGCGTGTTAGGCGCAGTGCTTGGTGGATCAATGGTGAAACACTTTGCGGACATTTCAACGAGCAACGGTGTTGTCCACTTTTCAGAAAGTGTGAGAACACATCTTACAGAGCCGCAAGAATTGTTAAGTCAACAAATGCAGTCGACAATGTCGAGTGATGAACTTGTATTTGTTCTCAAGACATTTACTGATTCGCTGCACAATGTGTTTGTCATTGGCTTGGGTGTGATTGTGTGCAGTCTCATGCTAACGTTGGTCCTTTCGAAGCCAACTCCTCATTCGGTTCCAACTACGCCGGCTGAACCCGACCTCGTGTAGGAGAAAGATGGACCCGGGTGGTCTGCCATGTTTGTTCAAGCAAGACCTCACGGGGCTGACAAACTAATTCTTACTCACCATCTCGTTGTGCAAGCTGTTAATGCACGAAGGGCAGAAGAAGAGAAGTTTGTAATCTCCAATCTGCCGCTCGACGAGCATGGACTTGTTGAACTTCTCGCGACAGATGGAACATTTCTCTGTGTTCAGCTCTTCCGGCGCTTTGCCTTGCTTGATGACGGCTTTGAAGCCGATGAGTGCGATGAAGAGGATAAAAGCGATGAAGATGGATGCGAGGACGGTGACGGTCATTGATTTCGTGCCAACATTATATCGAATTCATTGCCACGAGCTTCACAGTTCGTGGATACAAGAGATACAAAACTGTTTCGGGCTTTAGCCCCCAACGTTTCTGGCTGTTTGTGGCTAAAGCCACAAAGAGATTTGCTAGGATTTGTTCCACGACCTATCCCGAAGGTCTACGACCTCGTAGAGGGATGGCTTCGCCAAAGGTCGTGGCAATACTCTGCAAAGTGTTCATCAGAGTTTAAGACTTATCGAAACCCCATCCCGCAGGGGAATGATTGTCGTGTATACATCCGGCATTGAATAGAGCATTCGATTGAGCGTGAGAACCCCTGCTGTCGCCTCGTCCGGTTTGTCGGCGAGTATTCGCCCCTTCCACAAAACATTGTCAGCGATGAACAACCCGCCTTTGCGAAGCTTCGGTATGCTCATCGTCAGAGCCTTTGGATAGTCATGCTTGTTGATGTCATTGAAGATGATGTCGAACTCGCCGCTCGCCTCGGCAAGCACATCAAGTGCGTTCCCAACTCTAAAATCAATTTTCCTATTTACCTTCCCTCGCGTTAGCCAATCCTTAGCTCGTTGAGCGTTTTCTTCTTTTGTATCAGTGCAAATGATTCGTGCATCATCGGACGTAGCTTTTGCAAACCAATACGCTGAGTAGCCGAACCCTGATCCGAGTTCGAGAATTCGATTTGCGTTGATTGACGAAGCGAGAACATATAACAGTCTTCCCACAAGCGGACCGACAATCGGGAAATTCTTTTCCGTCGCATACGTCTCCATCTCGACGAGGACTTCGTCGCGTTCCGGTGTAATGTCGAGAAGATATTCTTGGATAGCAGGTTGAACTATGTCGAGATCGTTGGGAGACATGTTGAACAAATATACGTGTTCAGAACCGATTTTCAAATCTGAGAACTCGACCTCTCTTTATTCTCAGAAGTAGGAATTCTCCCTGTAGCCCCAACAAATCTGAATGGTTTATGGTCAATTACACGAACTGTTCGTGGCATGAAATCTGCGTTTTCGGTATTATGATTTACATCTGTTCCTTCCAATTTCATTGCACCTGCTAAGGTTAGTGAATGTATATCATCGAGTTTAAGAGATTTGAGAGTTTGTTGTCCGCTTTACACAAAAGAGCTTACACGATAATTGGACCGACGGTACGCGATGGTGCAATCGTTCTTGACGAGGTGCGTTCGACAAAAGATCTCCCGCAAGGATATCAGGATGAGCAAGCCCCCGCTTCGTACAGACTGCACAACAATGGGAGCGACTCGCTCTTCAATTATGTCGTCAGTCCACAATCATGGAAGAAGTTTTTGTACCCGCCGCGTCTCAAGCTCTTTTCTGCCAAGAAAAATGGAAAGGGATTCGAGGTCGGGGCAAACACAATGGCAACGCCGCCGAAGTATGCCTTCCTCGGCGTCCGCTCGTGCGAGCTTCACGCAATCGCCATTCAAGACAAAGTGTTCTATGAGGGACAGTATGTAGACCCCAACTACAGTGCAGTGCGCAAGCAGATATTTATCGTTGCCGTAAACTGCACGCAGCCCGGCGGCACCTGCTTCTGTGTTTCGATGAACACCGGGCCTAAAGCGACGAGTGCGTTCGATCTTTCGCTTACCGAAATCGAAGCGGAAGGCGTACATCATTTCGTCGTCGAAGTCGGCACTGCAGCGGGCGAGAGTCTGATGAACGACGTGGAACATCGAACAGCAGAACAAGAAGAAGTCGGGCGTGCGAATGAGCTCTTGTCTTCAGCCGTCGCACACATGGGCAAGTCGCTCGATACGTCAAACATTGTCCGGCTGTTGAATGACAACTACGAGCATCCTGAATGGGACGACGTGGCGAAGCGATGTCTTGCCTGCGCGAACTGCACGATGGTGTGTCCGACCTGCTTCTGCTCAAGCGTTGAAGATGTAACGGATTTGGCGGGTGATCACGCGGAGCGGTGGCGACGTTGGGACTCATGCTTCACATCGGACTTCACAAAAATTGCCGGCGGCAATATTCGCATGTCAACGCGTACCCGCTATCGCCAGTGGATGATGCACAAACTCGCGTACTGGCATGAGCAGTTCGGAACATCCGGCTGCGTTGGCTGCGGGCGATGTATTACGTGGTGCCCTGTAGGTATTGATATAACGCGAGAAGCAGTGGTAATTCGCGAGAACAGTCTTTCAACAATTACTCCAGAAGGAGATTCATCATGGAAAAAGAAAACCTAAGTGACATTATGCAGCAACATCCGTTTCTTCACGGCTTGTCGGATGACCACATCGAGACGTTGGTTGGCTGCGCGTCCAACGTTCGGTTCCCGGAAGGGAATTATTTGATTCGGGAAGGCGAGATGGCAAACAAGTTCTTTCTCATCCGCACAGGACGAGTTGCGTTGGAGATAGATGTAAGCGGACGCGGCGGACTCCGAATTCAAACTTCAGGTCCCGGCGAAGTGCTTGGCTGGTCGTGGCTCGTTTCGCCGTATCGTTGGCACTTCAGCGGCATTGCGGTGATGGACACGCGTGCGATTGCGTTGGATGCTGAATGTCTGCGCAACAAGTGCGAGAGCGATCCGAAGTTCGGATACGAAATGTTGAAACGTCTAGCACTCGTGATGGAGCGGCGGCTTGAAGCGACTCGTTTGCAATTATTGGATATGTACGGCATGTCAACCGCAGGAGCGGCGACATGAAGGACGGAACAGAAGTGTCACATGCAAATGTCGTTGACCCGATGCTGACGCATCCGGTAACGATTCGTAAAGTCATCTGGGAGACCGACGACACATTCACACTCACGCTCGAAATGAATGGAGTGTTGGATGGCTTCACGTTTCTGCCGGGGCAGTTCAACATGCTCTATGTGTTTGGCGTCGGCGAAGCAGCAATTTCCATTAGTTCGGACCCAACGAAAGCTAAAACGCTTGAGCATACAATTCACCGTGTGGGAACGATTACAACAGCGTTGGCACATAAGAAGCGCGGCAACATGATTGGGATTCGCGGCCCCTTCGGCTCCGGTTGGCCGCTCGATGTCGCGAGAGGAAAGGATGTTTGCATCGTGACTGGAGGAATCGGCATTGCGCCGTTGCGACCTGTCATCTATTCGTTATTGAAGAATCGTGAGGACTATGGTCGCATCATGATTCTCTATGGCGGACGCAGCCCGTTGGACTTGCTCTATCGCGTAGAGCTGGAGAAGTGGGATGACGAGAAGAATGTTGAAGTGCTTGTGACTGTTGACCGCGGCGATTCATCGTGGAAAGGAAACGTTGGCGTAGTGACGACGCTGTTGAATTACATCAAACTCGATGCACGTAACACTGTTGCGTATGTCTGCGGTCCCGAAATCATGATGAAGTACACGATTGAAGAGCTTGGGCGACGCGGTTTGTCGCAACACCAAATCTATCTCTCGCTGGAGCGGAACATGAAGTGCGCAGTCGGATTCTGCGGGCATTGCCAGTACGGACCGACATTCATCTGCAAAGATGGCCCCGTGTTTCCGCTCCCTCGTGTACGCTCGTTGCTCGACAAGAAGGAGTTGTAACATGCCAAAGAAAAAACCTAAAATTGCCGTTTTCAAGTTCGCTTCATGCGATGGCTGCCAGCTTTCGTTGCTTGATGCGGAAGACGAACTGCTGTTGATTGCAGGCGCGGTGGAGATCGCCAACTTTCCTGAAGCAAGCCGCCGGGTGGTGAAAGGTCCCTATGACATCGGTCTCGTGGAGGGGAGTATTACAACCCCGCACGATGTTGAGCGGATACGAGACATTAGAAAACAATGCAAAGTCCTCATCACGATTGGCGCGTGTGCAACGTCGGGCGGCATTCAAGCTCTGCGTAATTGGAAGGATGTGAAGGAATTCACGAAGCTTGTGTACGCTTCCCCAGAATATATCTCAACGCTTGACCGCTCGATGCCGATTGGCTCGTATGTGCATGTTGACTTCGAGCTGCGCGGCTGTCCCATCAACAAATATCAGCTCATTGAAGTTGTCAACGCGTTTCTGAACAAACGGAAGCCGAACATCCCAACCCATAGCGTGTGTATAGACTGCAAGCTGCGAGGAACTGTTTGCGTGATGGTTGCGAAGGGAATTCCCTGTCTCGGTCCTGTAACGCAAGTTGGGTGCGGCGCAATCTGCCCGTCATACGATCGGGGCTGTTATGGTTGTTTCGGACCGATGGAGAACCCAAACCCCCCGTCGCTGAGCAAGCAGTTCAAAGAGCTTGGTCTCGGCAATCACGACATTATGTTGATGTTCCGCGGGTTCAACGCGTATGCAGAAGCATTTCGGAAAGAGAGTGACGCTCATGAAAAATAGTTTAGTGTAGAGCGGAGTGGCACTCCGCTCACTCTGTTGGAATGCTGGGCGGTGAATTAGATATACATGAAAATGAAAGGCACAGACGAATGAAGAATAGAGTAATCAAAGTTGACCAGCTTGCGCGCGTGGAAGGCGAAGGGGCTGTGTTTGTGAAAATCAGCGACGGCAAGGTTGCCGACGTAAAGTTGAAGATATACGAGCCGCCGCGGTTCTTCGAAGCATTCCTGCGCGGACGCAATTACTCCGAAGCTCCCGACATCACTGCGCGCATTTGCGGCATCTGCCCGGTTGCATACCTGATGAGCGCCGTTCATGCGATGGAAGATGCATTCGGAGTTACCGTTGATGGGCAATTGCGCGAATTGCGGCGATTGATTTACTGCGGCGAGTGGATTGAGAGCCACGTGTTGCACATCTACATGCTTCACGCTCCGGATTTCCTCGGCTACGAAGATGCGCTGCTGCTTGCAAAGGATAAGCCTGAAGTTGTGAAGAAGGCGTTGGAGATGAAGAAGATTGGGAACGAGATTGTCCGCGTGCTCGGCGGACGTGAGATTCATCCTATCAATGTGAAAGTGGGCGGCTTCTACAAAGTGCCGACGAAGTTGGAGTTGATGCGTTTGCTGGAACCATTGAAGTGGGGACGTGACGCTGCAGTTGACACCGCAAGGTTAGTAAATACGTTCGAGTTTCCCGATTTTGAGATTGATTATGAATTCGTCTCGCTCCGATCTCCGAATGAATATCCCTTCAACGGCGGGCGATTTGTCTCAACCAGCGGACTTGACATTGCCATCAAAGAATTCGAGTTTCACTTTGAAGAACGCCATGTTGCTCATTCGAATGCTTTACACTCAGTTGAGAAAGGTAAAGGAGCGTACACGGTTGGCCCGCTTGCGCGGTTCAATCTCAATTTCGATAAGCTCTCGCCACTTGCACAACAAGTTGCACATGAGATTGGGTTGAAACGGCCAGTGAAGAATCCGTTCAAGAGCATTATTGTAAGAAGTATTGAGACGATTTACGCGTATGATGAAGCGATTCGCATCATCGAGCAATACGAAATGCCTTCATCGCCGTCGGTTGAGATTCCGGTTCGGGCGGGCATTGGTTTTGGTGCAAGCGAAGCGCCGCGCGGAACGCTCTACCACCGTTATCGCGTTGGTGACGATGGGACGATTCTCGATGCAAAGATTGTCCCGCCAACAGCGCAAAACCAGCCGACGATTGAGAACGACTTGCGCCGGTTCGTTGCCGCAAACATTGATATGCCTCGCGAGCAACTGACGTGGAAGGCTGAACAAGCGGTGAGGAATTATGACCCGTGCATTTCGTGCGCGACGCATTTTGTGAGGCTGGAGGTAGAATGAGATTTCAGCTTTGCAATAATGTTCCTTTATGATAAGAATAGTCTTCGCATTCATTGTTATCGTTCATGGACTCATTCATCTAATGGGTTTTGCGAAAGCATTTAATCTCGCCGAAATCAACCAACTTACTCAAGACATTTCTAAACCAACAGGTCTGTTGTGGCTGTTGTCTGCTTTAGCATTCATCATCGCGGTATTCCTCTTCTTACTAAAAAAAGAATGGTGGTGGATGATCGCAGCTCCTGCTTTAGTGCTTTCACAACTGCTTATCATTATGTATTGGAAGGATGCCAAATTTGGAACAATAGCCAACGTCATACTGTTGGCGGCTACCGTTGTTGCGTATGGAATCTGGAGTTTTAATACAATGGTAAGAAATGAATTGAAATCATTTCTTCCTTCTACAACTGCCCCGAACAAAGTAATAGCAAAAGAAATTCTTAGCGGGCTGCCGCCCATTGTTCAAAAGTGGCTCAAACGTTCAAATGCTTTTGGCAAGGAAACCACGCAGACAGCACACCTGAAACAAAATGGAGAGATGCGTACAATTCCGGACGGCAAATGGATGCCAATTGAAGCAGAGCAATGGTGTACAACTGAAAGACCCGGCTTTATCTGGCTAGCAAACGTAACAGCCGCACCAGGAATACATCTTGCCGGAAGAGACAAGTATGAGAATGGGAAAGGATACATGCTTATCAAATTGCTTTCGCTCTTCCCAGTTGCAGATGCGAAAGGAAAAGAAACCGACCAAGGAGCACTGTTGCGGTATCTTGCTGAAATCGTTTGGTTCCCATCGGCAGCTTTGAGTGATTACATCCAGTGGGAACAAGTTGACTCTACGACAGCGAGAGCCACAATGAACTATGGCGGAGTTACCGCTTCAGGTTGTTTTAGGTTTGATGCAAATGGTGATGTTGTGAGTTTTGAAGCCAAGAGATACTACGACCGAAAAGGTGGAGCTACGTTAGAAGACTGGCTTATTCAAATTGAGCAAAATGGCTACAAGGACTTTGAAGGAGTAAGAATTCCTTTCAAGTCATCTGTGACCTGGAAATTAGGAGAACGTGATTTTACATGGTTCAAATTAGAAATCACGGATATACATTACAACAATGTGAAAGATTGAGCCGCGGTATTCGATGGATGTGGCCCGGTTGGCTCTACAATGTGTCTGGCACAGATGCGGTGGAGTTGAAGATGAAGAATGGTAAGCGCTACCGCATCGGGACTGATGTACCGGGTGAGCTTGCGGAAGCAATCCGACAAGCGATTAAGGGAAACGGACTGAAGCCTGCTTAATAAAGTGATTGGAATGATGTCCGAAGGACTCCTTACGGAGGAGTGGATGAGCATGGAGCTTTTCGAGCCGCCCGCCCAAGAGCGGCGGGATTTCGCACAAGGCGCTCAACAATCGACAATCTGTATTCCGAAATCAACCCAAGGGGAAGTTGCAGTGGCAACGAACAGAAACGATATAAGTGAATCAATTCTCCTGATTGGAATCGGCAACGAGTATCGGAGCGACGACGGATTAGGTGTATGCGTGGCGAGAGAAATCCGCCGTCGCTTACATGATGGAGTACGAGTCGCCGAACAAAGCGGAGAAGGAACTTCGTTGATGGCGTCGTGGAGCGGAGCCGCACATGTGCTGGTTGTTGACGCAATGGTATCGGGTGAATCTGCAGGAACATTGCATCGGCTTAACGCGATTGAAGAACGAATACCGAAGCACTTGTTCAACTCATCGAGCCATACGTTTGGTGTTGCAGAGGCAATTGAGATGGCAAGAGAACTCAACGAACTTCCGCAGTCGTTAGTGTTGTACGGCATCGAAGCGGAGTCGTTAGAGCCGGGCGTAGGGCTGTCGGAGTCAGTCGTGAGAAACATTCCGGACCTTCTTCACATTATTGAGCACGAGATTGAGACGCTGACAGCTCATCCAATCTGTCTTGAGCCTTTGCGTTTCTAAACTTGTTGCGCAAGAGGAAGATTCATGAAGCGCCTGGTTTTTTGCTGTTTCGTCAGTTGCAATCATTCTTCTGTATTCCTTTTGGTACTGCCTTCGGCATTTACTCCATCTGGGTTCTGCTGCAGGATGAGACGCTGAAACTTTTCAGCACGCGGCTTGTGCCTGCACCAATGGTGTATGAAGGAAAGAAGTGGGCGAATGGGCGAGCACAGGCGGATGATGTGACGTTCGTTGTAATGAAAATGAAACAATGCGTGGTCTTGAGCCGCGTGTTTTCTTGTTCGGTGAACTAAAGCCCGGGTATTGTCAATAGCGCGGTGCGCACTTTCTCCAATGATTCTTCATCGAGATGACCTCGCACCTTGAGCACTCTCCGTTTGTCAATGACACGAATCTGCTCACAAAGAACCACCAGAACCTGCAGGCAGGAAAACGTGTGAAGGAAGCAACGACTTGCGAATCTTGGTTGTACACGGAACCATAATCGCTGGTCTAACTCCTGCTTGTTCTGTTCCAAACACTGCGTACAGGTCGCAAAGAACGACATCGCCGCGCCGGACTTCTACCACTTCACTTCTCCACGAGTCAGTCGCGTTTCATAGTCTTCGAGGTTCTTCAGATAATCAGCGAAGTCCCCATTTGAAAGGGCATCCGTGGCGGTGGACCGTTGCCGATGTTGCGTCGTTTCGTTCTCATTCTTCATCAATAAGAAATCGATGAAGTCGTCCACTTCTTGTGCCAGCGGCTCTGGCAGTGCTTGAATCTTTTCAATCGCCTTTTCATGAATGGTCATTTTTCTGCCTCAATGTCTGATGGATGCTGTCTTAATGTAACGGAGGAAACCGTTCCATTGAAACTTCCCTGTGAGCAAACGTATCAGTATGTGTAAGAGTGGGTATACAGTTCACAATTGAATGGAGGAAATAATGAGCACGCAACATCGAGCACTTTTCGTTCTTGGAATTCTCGTCTTGTGTTATGGAGTGATTCCTGCATCAGGATGCAGCTCCGAAAAGGCGCTATGGGTTGAAGTGAGAGAGAAAGGCGAGGGGAAGACAACTATCGCAATGACCGAAGGGATAGCAAGACGACTTCTCGAATCGAAAGAGCTGAAAGTCAACTTCTCGGGAAAATGGAAAAAGGAACTCGTCACTCTGGAAATGTTGCGCGCCGTATTGGATGGACGGGAAGGGTCTGTAGAGGTACACGATGGTAAGAGTGATTCCGAAGCAAAGGTGTTCATGAAGCAGTTGACTGTTCCGGGGAGCGGAAAAGGGAAGGATCGATTAGTGTTGGAAACGTATGAGTCAGGGAAGAAGAAATTCCGCATTGCTCTTCCCGATGTTGCAGTGGAGAAGTCTGATGAAGAAGGTGGAAGCGATGAACTCGTAAAGATCAATTTTGGTTGGAAGGCTTTGCTGCCGTTCCTTGCCAAGGAAGGCGGAGCGGTGTACATCAACGATCTGCAGAAAGACTCGGAGGTTTGGATATACGTAGAGTAACACGGTGAAGCGAAGCCGGAACCAGATTTGTTATCCACAAATCTACACGAATAAGAAGTGAAAAGATTAGTGTAGTGTCCTGTCCTGCATCCACAGAATCGTTGCACAGCGCGTTGATGAAGACCATGACAACTGAGAACACACAGTCAGAACAAGAACCCAAAATCTTCAGAACACTTCGTGAAGATGTAACGCGAGGCGACTTTAAGCGTTCGGTGAAGCGCGAGTACAGCGAGATGAAGGAATTCATGCTCGATGAACAGCGGAAGAAGCGGCTGAATGAGATGAGTTCGTTGAGACGATGGTTCTATACAGTGTGGTGGTTATTCAAAAGTTTGTTCTTCAAACTCACGCCTGCGCGACGAATACTTCTTGTTGTCGGAATCCTCCTTGTCGTTGGCTCCAGAACCATCACGTACACTGATGATCATGTTCGAGTTTCGAGCGACACAAATAGTTTTGGAATTCTCTGCATCCTTTTCGTTCTGATGCTCGAACTCAAAGACAAGTTGGTCGCCAAAAAGGAATTAGAAGCGGGTCGCGCAGTGCAAGAAGCGCTGATGCCGGAAAGAAGTCCGAGCGTTCCGGGCTGGGAGTTGTGGCTCTTCACCCGTTCAGCCAACGAGGTCGGCGGCGATTTGGTGGACTTCATCAAAATTGACGGGAACAGGTTTGGCGTAGCTTTAGGCGATGTCGCAGGCAAAGGATTGCGAGCGGCACTCCTTTCCGCAAAGCTGCAAGCGACGCTCAGAGCAATCGTCCCGGATTGTACTTCGCTTGCTGAACTTGGAACGAAACTGAACACGATTTTTTGTCGAGGTAGCATTGCAAGCATATTTGCCTCGCTTGTTTATGCCGAGATTAAACCGAACTCCGGTGCATTGCGGATGTTGAATGCCGGGCACATGCCGCCGTTGATTCTGCGACGGAATGCTCTTGAAGTAATGGAGAAGGGTGGAGCTGCGTTAGGGATTATGCTTGGAACGACGTTCACAGAGCAACGAGTCGGGTTAGAAAGTAATGATTTTCTTCTTGTTCACTCAGATGGGTTGACCGAAGCGGAGAACCCACAAGGTGAGTTCTTCGGCGAGCAGAGGTTGCGCGAGCTGTTGCCACGACTTGATTCACTTACCACCGACCAAATCGGAGAGAGATTGGTTGAAGAGGTTGACCGATTCGTCGGCGAAGCCAAAGTTCATGATGACCTGTCGATTGTAATTGTCAGACGAGCGTAGCCTTCGAGGCACACTTCGCCTCAAGGTTTTTTCATCTCTGCAAAACATTTCTCACAAATCGGAATAGGTGCTAGAGACGTGGACGAAAAGTTGACTGCGTTTCGGTTTCTGAAAGATAATGACAATAATCCAAACCGGTTCAACACAGAATCAGGGGTTCTCGTCCACGTCTCTAACAGGGTGTTGAAAAACTTGGATGAATTGCCACGAGCTTTAGCTCGTGGAAAGAATCAAAGAAAAAAACGTGACCGGGTTTCAACCCCTTCAGAACCCGCGCCAATGTTGGGCTAAAGCGCTATAGGTTTTCTGGTTTCATTACCCACGACCTGAAGGTCGTGGCAATTCAACAATGCGATGTTGGCTCAATGAGTTTTTCAACATCCTGCTAATACTGATCGATGCAACGATGGGCGGGAAACCGGCAGACACTGTTACGCTCACGCATCCAAAGTTCGCAAGTGACTTTCCGCGAACGCTCGGCGCGCACGACATTGGGCTGCGAGATTTGTTGGAGTCTGCACAGCTTGTTGGTCCCCTCCCGAAGCTTCATCTCATCGCCATCTCTATCTCTGAAATTCAATCTATGCAAATGGAATTGTCTGAGCGGGTAGAGAAATCCCTTCCAAACATCGTCAAGGTTGTACTGGATATGGTTAACCCTTCAGTGGAGGAGAGGGCGTAAACGCAGTAGTCATTCTCTCAAATCTGACAAAATATGAGCCGCCAAGTCCTATTTCTGAGAAACAGCAATAAGAAATACTGAGGTTTCTAAGGTTTTTCGACGCCTACGTGAGGCATGGTTGTTGATTCACATACTGCAACTACCCGCCAACAAACCTAAAGCATCACGATGCATGAGCTTTCGATTGCACAGAGCATTGTCGAGATAGTCGAGCAGTACGTTTCGCCGAACGATTGCAGAGCAGTGCGAGAAGTGAAGGTGAAGGTCGGTGGAATGGCTGGCGTCGTCCCCGATTCGTTGGAGTTTTGTTTCTCAGCAATTATTGCCGACACCTTCCTCCAGGATGCTAAGCTACTCATCGAACAAATCCCATTTACAATTAAGTGCAAAACCTGTGGCGATGTTGCTGCAAGTGCCATCGGGTTTGTCGTGTGTCCGCGATGCGGCAGTACCGATACGACTGTAGTTGGAGGAACGGAGTTGCAAGTGACAGAAATTGAGCTCGCAGAGCCAGCGGAGATTGTATGAGCATCATTACGATTGAAAGAAAAGTTTTAGAGAAGAACGACGAACTTGCCGGACGAAATCGTGTTTTGTTTGCAGAGTACGGAACGTTCGTTATCAACCTGGTAAGCTCGCCGGGTTCGGGAAAAACATGTTTGCTGGAGCGAACACTTGAACATCTGAAAGGTCAGTTGAAGGTTGCAGTTGTAGAAGGAGATGTGCAAACGGATTTGGATGCGCAGCGTGTGGCGAAGTTCGATGTGCCTGTTGTGCAGATCGTAACCAACGGTGGCTGTCACCTTGAAGCAAAATTAGTAAGTGATGCGTTGCAGAACTTGTCGCTTGACAATGTTCAACTGCTCATCATCGAGAACGTGGGCAATCTTGTTTGCCCGTCAAACTACGATCTCGGGGAAGCGATGAAAGTGGTTATTGCAAGCACAACGGAAGGAGACGACAAGCCGCTGAAATATCCGGGCATGTTCCGCAACGCATCGGTTCTTATCATCAATAAAATTGATCTCATTCCATATCTCAATTGCAATGTGGCGACGTTGCGTTCAAACGCGTTAAAGATCAACCCTTCACTGAAGGTCTTTGAGACATCTTGTACTTCAGGTGCGGGTATTGCCGACTGGTGTGAGTGGCTGAAAGAACAATCAATCGTAAAACAATGAACTCATTTCCTGAATCAACTACTGCTTCTGTTCAACGGATGAAGTGCACTGTGCGAGGCGCCGTGCAAGGCGTCGGATTTCGTCCGTTCATCTACAGACTTGCTAAGAGATATAATCTCAACGGATGGGTATCGAATTCTTCGCAAGGCGTTCTCATAGAAGTAGAGGGAAGGAAGGGAACGCTTGACCAGTTCCTGCTGCGAATTGAAAAAGAGAAGCCGTCGCATTCGTTCATTCAGGGAATGGAAGCATCGTTCCTTGATTCTCTCGGCTACAAGAATTTTGAAATTAGAGAGAGTGTTTCTGCAGGAGAGAAAGAAGCAATGGTTCTCGCGGACATAGCGACCTGTGCTGAATGTCTCGACGAAATATTTGATGTGACGAACCGTCGTTATCTTTATCCATTCACCAATTGCACACATTGCGGTCCTCGCTTCAGCATCATCGAATCGCTTCCGTACGACCGGCACAACACGACGATGGCGAAGTTCGATATGTGCGATGATTGTCGTCGAGAGTATGAGAATCCGCTCGACCGTCGTTTCCATGCTCAGCCAAACGCGTGCCCGCGCTGCGGGCCCCATTTGGAGTTGTGGAGTGATGGAGGAGAAATGCTTGCGTGTCGTTATGAAGCGCTTCTGAGGGCTGCGGAGTACATTCGTACCGAGAAAATTGTCGCAGTGAAAGGTCTCGGCGGGTTTCATCTGATTGTTGATGCGAGAAACGAAGAAGCTGTTGCACGACTTCGACATCGAAAACATCGAGAGGCAAAACCTCTTGCGGTAATGTTTCCATCGCTTGATGCGATACAAGAGGAATGCGAGGTGTCGGAGTTAGAAGAGAGACTGCTGAAGTCTTCAGAGTCTCCGATCGTTCTCTTGAAAAAGAAATTGACAATTGAAAATTGGTCGCCTGCCTGCCGAAGTGCACGCCTGCGAGCCGAAACGCCCTTCGGCGTGCAGGCTCGGCACGCAGGCAGGTTGAACATTGACTATTCTCCTGAGTCAACGGTCAATGGTCAATTGTCGGTTGCTGGAGCGGTTGCTCCGAACAATCCATATTTGGGTGCGATGCTGCCCTACACTCCGCTCCACCACATTCTCATGCACAAGCTTGGCTTTCCTGTTGTGGCAACCAGCGGCAATCTTTCGGACGAGCCGATCTGCACGGATGAGTATGAAGCGCTTGAAAGACTTAAAGACATTGCTGATGTGTTTCTTATCCATAATCGTCCCATCGTTCGTCATGTTGATGATTCGGTTGTGAGAGTTGTGTTGGGGCGTGAACAAGTTCTGCGTCGTGCCCGCGGCTATGCGCCGCTGCCCATTACACTGAAAGAACGAATGCCGGAGTTACTCGCAGTGGGTGCTCATCAGAAGAATACGGTTGCCCTGACGAGGGGTGAGAATGTGTTCATCAGCCAACACATCGGCGACCTTGAGACGAAAGAAGCGTTTGATGCATTTAGTAACGTTACGACGGACCTTCAGAAACTCTTTGATGCAAAGCCTGAAGCCATTATCGCCGACTTGCATCCCGATTATCTTTCAACGCAGTATGCCAAACAGTCGGCTCTTCCAGTTACACAGATTCAACATCATCATGCTCACGTTGCATCGTGCATGGCGGAGAATGAGTTGGAAGGTCGAGTGCTTGGTGTTTCGTGGGATGGAACGGGCTACGGACCTGACGGAACGATTTGGGGTGGAGAGTTCTTGCTGACGGATGACTCATCGTTTCATAGAGTCGCAACGTTTCGTCAGTTCTGTCTACCAGGAAGCGCGAAGTCTGTGAAGGAACCAAGACGAACTGCGTTAGGATTGTTGTATGAGATTCTTGGCGACGCACTTTTCAAGATGAACGACCTTGCTCCTGTTGCAGCTTTTTCCGAATCGGAATTGTCTCTTCTGCAACAAGTGATCAGCAAGCGACTCAACTCGCCTATGACGTCAAGCGTGGGACGACTGTTCGATGCCGTCGCTTCAATCGTGAACCTGCGCCAATGTGTAAGTTTCGAGGGTCAAGCGGCGATGGAACTAGAGTTTACGATCGGGAAAGAGTGTAGTGATAAGGTGTATAGATTTGAGATTGTAGAATGGAGCTTGCCGATTGTCCGAAGGGACTCCTTGGGAGAAAAACAAAACGAACAATCCTCAATCCTCAATCGTCAATCGACAATCATCATTGATTGGTCTCCCATGATTGTTGAGGTAATCCATGATGTGAATCAGCGGGAGACGATTCCCACTATCTCAATAAAATTTCATAACACACTTGTGGAAATGATGGTAGATGTTGCCAAACTCATCGGAGAAGAACGTGTTGTGCTGACGGGAGGATGCTTCCAGAACAGATATTTGACCGAGCGTTCAGTGCTGCGTCTGCAACAAGAAGGTTTCCGTCCCTACTGGCATCAGCGAGTACCGCCGAATGATGGCGGGATTGCGCTTGGACAAATCTATGCGGCAACACGAGTAATGAACAGAGAAAGACAAGAGCTTGACAGCCATACAGAGAAAGGGTCGGAATATGTGCTTAGCGATTCCCGGTAAAGTACTCAGCATTGACAAGGACGTTCAACCGACAATGGGGAACGTGAACTTTGCTGGCATCAACAGACAAGTTTGTTTGGAGTGGCTGCCTGATGTACAGGTTGGCGAGTATGTGCTTGTGCATGTCGGCTTTGCGTTGAGCAAATTGGATGAGAAGGAAGCGCAGGAGACACTCGATATGTTGAGCCAAATGGAAGCAGCTGAGCTGGCTGAACTTAAATCCACGGATGAAATTCCAAATCACAAGTTCAAAGCTCCAAACAATACCCAAAACTCAATTATCAACCGTAACTCGATGTGGTAGCGGATGCGTGACGAACACCTCGCTCGGGATTTGGCTTTTGAGATTTGTTTGGAGTTTGGAGCTTGAATACTGAGATTTCGACGAAGGAGAGAGATGCGATACATAGACGAATTCCGTGATGGCGACACCGCTCAGCGTTACGCCTCGCTGATCAAGAAGATTACGACTCGTCCATGGACGCTTATGGAAATCTGCGGCGGACAAACTCACACGATTGTGAAGTTTGGGATCGAGTCGCTGTTGCCGGAGGAGATTACGCTTGTGCACGGTCCCGGTTGTCCCGTGTGTGTGACGCCGCTTGAGCTAATCGACAAGGCGATTGCCATCGCATCTCGACCTGATGTTATCTTCACCTCATTTGGTGATATGCTGCGCGTGCCTGGATCGAAGAAAGATTTGCTCTCCGTGAAAGCCGAAGGCGGCGACGTTCGCATGGTGTATTCACCTCTTGATGCATTGAAGATTGCAAAGGCGAATTCAGAGAAGAAAGTTGTCTTCTTTGCAGTCGGGTTTGAAACAACCGCTCCGCCAAATGCCATGGCTGTCCGAGAAGCAAAGCGGCAGGGCATCAACAACTTCTCGATTCTCAGCTCGCATGTTCTCGTTCCCCCGGCAGTCGAGGCGATACTCTCCTCACCGACAAACCGCGTGCAAGGAGTGCTCGCCGCAGGTCATGTCTGCACCGTGATGGGATTTGAGGAATACATTCCGCTTGCCGGGCGTTACAAGATTCCGATAGTCGTAACGGGGTTTGAGCCTGTTGATATTCTTCAGGGCATCTACATGACCGTGAAACAGCTTGAAGAAGGACGATGTGAAGTGGAAAACCAATACGCTCGCTCAGTACGTCGAGAGGGGAATGTCCCAGCGCAGATGTTGTTAAAAGAAGTGTTTGCAGTGACCGATAGAAAATGGCGCGGCATAGGAACACTTCCAGGGAGCGGCTATCGATTGAGTGATGCGTATGAAATGTATGATGCCGAAAAGCTCTATGGAGTTGAGAGCATTGAAGTGCAAGAGCCGTTGGTGTGCATTGCGGGACTAGTTCTACAAGGAATGAAGAAGCCGCATGAATGTCTGGCATTTGGAAAAGAATGTACACCAGAACATCCGCTTGGTGCGCCGATGGTTTCGTCGGAGGGGGCTTGCGCGGCATATTATCATTACGCAAGAGTTGATAACTGACGTTACGCAAACCAATTAATTCTGCCACAAAAGACACAAAGAACGCAAAAGGAATACACTGAAAACTCTAAGAAACTGAGAATCTCTAAACCGTTTTGTGTCTCTTGTGCCTTTTTGTGGCAACCTCTTTGGTCATTTGCGTAACATCAGTTAACAATAATTGACGATTGTCCGAAGGACTCCTCTACGACCTACGGTCTCGTAGAGAGGTCGTAGACCTTCGGAGAAGATTGACGATTGAAGATTGGAGATTGGAAATGAAATCTCATGAGAACATAAATGTCGAGTTGGGTCTTGCGTGCCCTGTGCCGATTACTGAGTACAAGAATGTTCTTCTTGCGCACGGAAGCGGTGGAAAGCTAACACATCAGTTGATTCAGAAGATGTTTCTCTCACAATTCAAGAATGAGCTGCTTGAGCCGTTGCATGATGGAGCAGTCTTCGATGTGAACGGTACCCGACTTGCATTCTCGACCGATTCCTACGTTGTTAGCCCTATTTTCTTTCCGGGTGGAGACATTGGTGAACTAGCAGTAAACGGAACGGTGAACGATCTTGCAATGTGTGGCGCTACGCCAATGTTTATTTCAGCCGGGTTCATCATCGAAGAAGGTTTGCCGATGGAAGACTTGTGGCGGATTGTAACGTCGATGCAACGGGCAGCGGAGCGTGCAAATGTAATGCTCGTAACAGGCGATACTAAGGTCGTTGACCGCGGGAAAGCCGATAAGATTTTTATCAACACATCGGGCATTGGTGTTGTACAAGATTGTGTGGACATCAATCCGAAGAATATTCGAGTTGGGGACAAGATTATTCTGAGTGGGCAAATTGCTGACCACGGCATTGCAATCATGTCTGTGAGAGAAGGATTAGAATTCGAAACGCAACTTGCAAGCGACACGGCGCCGCTCAATGATTTGGTCAGTAAAATGTTTGAGGTAAGCAACAACATCCGGGTTCTTCGCGACCCGACGCGCGGCGGGGTGGCAAGTGTTCTGAACGAGCTTGCTGAAAGTGCAAACGTTGGTCTTTCAATAGTCGAAGAAAAGATTCCGCTGAAGGACGAAGTGCAAGGCGCGTGCGAGATATTGGGACTCGACCCGCTCTATGTTGCCAACGAAGGGAAGTTAATTGCAATTGTTCCGACAGAAGATGCAGATAAAGTTCTTGAGGCAATGCGTTCGCATCCGCTCGCTAAAGACGCAGTTATCATCGGCGAAGCAGTGGCTGACCATCCGAAAACAGTTGTCATGAAAAGTCGGATTGGCGGAACGCGCGTAGTTGATATGCTTTCGGGGGAACAGTTGCCGCGGATTTGTTAGGTGACCGTCACCTTCCCGCGCGTTCTCCCGCAGGTGACGGTCACCTGCAGCATTGAATTTCCATCCAATTCTCGTATCTTCTATCCAACCTAAATCACCATCCATACAAAACAAACATAGAACGTTGAACCGACAAGACGCGCTCAACCTGCTGTTCGAGTACACAAAGTCCGACAGCTTACGCAAGCACGCGCTGGCTGTTGAAGCCGCCATGCGTGCATACGCAAATAAATTTGGAGAAGACGAAGAGAAATGGGGGATCGTTGGTTTGCTGCACGACTTTGATTACGAAATGTATCAGACCGTTCCTGCTCATCCAATGAAAGGCTCGGAGATTCTCAAGGAACATGGTTACCCTGAGGATGTTCGTACGGCAATTCTCAGCCATGTTCCGGATATGAAGGTTCCTCGCGATACAATTATGGCAAAGACGTTATTTGCTTGCGATGAGCTTAGTGGCTTTATCGTTGCCTGCGCGATGGTGAGACCCAACAAGCTTGCCGACTTGCAAGCATCATCGGTGAAGAAGAAGTTGAAGGACAAAGCGTTTGCTCGAACGGTAAGTCGGGAGGATATTCAGCAGGGGATCTCAGAGATGGATGTTAATGCTGATGAGCATATTCAATTTGTTATTGATGCTCTCTCTAAAGTCTCTAAAGAAATAGGATTGGGCTGATAAGTGTTGAGTGAGTTCTTTGCACATCCTCAGAATAGGTGACCGTCACTTGCCAGCGAAGTACTTGAGAAGTGACGGTCACCTCGCCTACCAAAAATCAAACGCAAATCCAAGTCCCCAGTTTTCTCTTCTCACATCGTAATATTGGCTGAAGATATCAAGCCCGTTGTAGTAGCTGAGATAAATCTTAAGGCCTGTTGATGACCACTCGCCGAATTTCACACCAAACTCCAAGTTGTTCGTGCCGATGAAACTTGGAATCCCACGTAACGTAAAGTCATTTGCCAGATAGAGATTGAACGGTTTGTCAAAAACTGATTTCACTGCCTCGGAAGTATGGAGCTCAAATCCACCGTGCACTTCAAATCGGTTTATGTTTGTTGGGCGAACTAACGTAGCGTAGCTGAATCCACCATAAAGTCGCGAGTCTATTTCAGCAAAATGGAAATCAAATATCCCCAACAGCTCACCGAAATCTCTTGTGAAGGGAGTCGGTGCCCTGTTATCTTTCCATGTTTGAGTAACGTTATTGAAATGTCCGTCGAGGAAATGTGCGCTAAGGTGGAGCAAGCGAAGCCGAAGAATAAATCGCGATGCATTTTCCAATTTATTCAGATAAGCAACATGTCCACCGAAGTAGCCATCAACGGCATCGATCTGAAGTCGGAGTCCCTCCGAATTTGTTGAGAGGGCGTACGTGAAGAAATCGATCCCCACTCTAAGTTTCTCCGTTGAATCTGTCGATGGTCGAAACTCCACCATATCAACTGATGCGCCGATATCAACTTTCAATCTTGAGCTTCCCATTTCTTTTCGCAAGCCGACACGCGGCTCTCGATACGAGGCTGTGAGAGGAGAAACAGCGAGTTTTCCCGGGAGAAAGGTCCAACGTGATTCGGATTGGTTCTCTTGCGGAGAAGAAATCTCGACAAGAACAAGACGACAAAGCGACAAGGTAAGCAGAAGAAAAGGACGCATCCGCATTCTCAATTTTTTTTTTGGCGAAGAAATATAGGCAAGTAGTGAGGGACAATCAACGATTGAATCTCAAAATGTATTTGACTAACTTTGTTCGATTTTATTTCACACCCAATTCACATCGGAGGAAGAAAATGAAACGCGCACTCGTTGCGATGCTGTTCTGTGCATTTGCATTCACACTTGCATTTGCACAAGAAGAACCAATTCCCCCAAAACGCTCGAAGGCGGCAAAGATTGGTGGGCTTGGCGGCTTCACACCCGGCTGGCTGTTTGTTGATGTGAAGGAGATAAACAATTTTCTTCAAGCGGGCAAAGGAGCTCCATTGAAAGACAATGGCGTGTTTCTTACCGGCGGTGCCGGTGCAGCATACATCATGGTCGTGCCGAACCTCCGTGTGGGTGGCTTGGGAATGAGCGGTTCAATCAAAAGCTCATCACTTGATGGTGCAGGCGTGCGACGCGATGCTGAATTGCACGTAGGTTTTGGCGGAGCGACTTTTGAGTACGTTGTTCCCATTGTAGAGAAGTTTGACGTTGCGTTCGGTGCAATGTTGGGCGGAGGAGGAATTGACTTAACGGTACGACAAAACAATGGCGGTCAAAACACGTGGACTGGCGAGCAGGGCTTACTGTTAAATGGCAGCGGCAATGCCCCCAACGTGACTCGTAAGTTAAGCGGTTCCTTCTTCGTTGCAATACCTTCGGTAAATCTGGAGTACGCAATTGTGAGCTGGCTTGGCGTTCGCCTGGGTGCAAGCTACGTTACGATGTTCGTGCCTTCATGGAAAGTTGATGATGAGTTTGAGCTGCTTGGCGTGCCGGGTTCGGTGAGCGGCAAAGGGTTTATGATTAACGCGGGGTTGTTTGTGGGGACGTTCTAACGATCCTCTACTAAGTAATGCAAGCCCATGCAGCTCAGGTTCGATTGGGACGAGGCAAAGTCCGCGAGCAATCTTCGCAAGCACGGAGTTTCATTCGTGGAAGCCTCCACAATCTTTTACGATGAGGTTCGTTCGATGAGGAGCATTCAGAACGAGGACGCTTGCTTGTTGCAGCATTCACAGAGCGAGATGAGTTGATACGAATAATTAGCGCCCGCAAAACATCGCGCAAAGAAAGCAGAGGCTATGAAGAAGCGGAAGAAGCAACGTAAGATTGATATGAGTGAAATATCAGAGTTTGATTTTTCCAAGTCGTGGGCAAATCCTTACTCGAGGCGACTGAGAGAAGGGACTAACATAGTAAAGATTGAGCCGACGCTAATGAAGTTTTTTCCTAACGCGAAAGCGGTGAATGCAGCGCTCCGGTCATTGGTGCACGAAGGAAAGACGAAGCGAAAACGTATTGCGGCGTGAAGCGGAATGAGGATAGATGGATTCTTTTGGTTGGATGATGTCGTAGATAAAGTCATCTCGAAGCATAATGTCTTTCCTAGCGAAGTTGAAGACGTGTATTATGCATTGGGAAGAACTGATGCAGGAAGGTATTTGATAGTATATTTCATCTACAAATTAGATCACCGCGCTTTGGTGGTTTCTGCGCGGGGTATGGACTTAAAGGAGCGAAGAGATTATGAAAGGAAATAGAACATCAATTTCGAAAGCAAGAACATATCAGGAGATCGGAGAGTTCTGGGACACTCACAGCGCTTCTGATTTCTGGGATAAGGGATTTGACGTTGATGCCGAGATAAACATAAAGCCAAGCAAATACTATTTCTCGCTCGATAGTGAATTATCGAAGAAAGTTCTCGCCATTGCAAAAAAGCGGGGAGTTTCTACTAACACATTACTGAATCTGTGGGTTCAAGAAAAAGTGGGTGTGGCGAAGAGCGCGCGAACAGCGAAGGAAGTTGATTTTTCCCGCTCGGTACCGAACAAGTTTGCAAAAAGATATGCCAAGAGTACGAAGAAGCGAGCCGCCTAATTTTTTCTCTCGCTAAACTGCACCGCCTTCCATTGCGCAAACAAGCCTTTGCATTTATTCCTCTGATATTTTCCTGTTGATGTTACGGGAATGTCAATCCCAAACACAACCACCTTTGGCGACTTCGAGAAGGGAAGATGCTTGCGGCAATACGCAATCACTTCGGCTTCGGCGAGTCGAACACCATCCTTCGGCTTCACGTATGCCCCGACCTCTTCACCGTACCAATCGTTCTCGAAACCTACTGCAATACCAGCTTGAACTCCCGGCATGTGCATCAACACTTCATCAATCTCAAACGGTGAGATGTTGACGCCGCCGCGAATGATAAGCTCTTTGATGCGTCCAGTTATGAAGAAGAATTTCCTCTCTTGTTCGTCGTACCGAAAGAATCCTTCATCTCCACTGCGAAACCAATTGAAAGCAAACGTCTTCTCATTTGCTTCTTCATTCTGGAAATAATACTTCATCACGTTGTGTCCGCGAATCACTATCTCGCCTTTCTCGCCTTCGCCCAACTCATTTCCTTTCTCATCATGAATTGCCATCTCGTTCACAGGAAGCGGCACGCCAATAGACGGGTAGCCAAACTTCGACATCCAATGCTTATGCTCCTCATGAGACAAGTCGATTGGGAGGAAGCATGAATAGCACGTTGTTTCCGAAAGTCCGTAGCCGTGTATGATGGGAATCTTGAACTCGTGCTCAAACTTCATCGCAAGTTCAACCGTGAGTGGTCCCGCGCCGCAAATGATGTGGCGGAAGTGAGCAAGCTTGTACGCTTCCATGTTCAGCTTTGCGTGAAGAAGAAATTGCAGGAGCGTTGGCACAACACTTACGACAGTGACTTTCTCAATGCTGATGCGTTCGAAGAATTTGTCTGCATGGAATTTCTGATTCAGTACAACGCCGCAGCCTGCATACAACGGCGTCATGAGCGTAACGACTGTTCCGTTGACATGGTGAATCGGCAGCACACACATCATCCGTTGGTCGTCGGAAAGGCGATGCCATTCGGCGATCGCCATTGCATCAACGAGCAAGTTATATTGCATGAGCACGACGCCTTTTGGCAAGCCCGTAGTGCCGGAGGTGTACACAATCAATGCTTCGTCCGTCTGTCGTGGCTGCTTTGTCGGCTTGAAGCGGGTTGATTGTTTGTTGATTTCAGTTGTGAAGTTGGAGAGAGAAGCGTCAACAGTTTTTCCTGTTTGAACAATTGTCCTCAGCGAAGGGGCTTTACTTTGGATTCCCTTTATCCGTTCAACAAATTGGTCTCGAACAAACGCAAGCTTTGTTTCTGAGTCCTGTAAAATGTAGGCGATGCGTTCATCGTCTTCTCCAAGGTTGATGGGAACAACGACTGCGCCAAGTATGAACGCAGCGAAATACTGAATGACTGTGTCTGAATGGTTGTACGAAACCGTTGCCACGCGGTCGCCGAGCTGAATGCCTGATGCTTGAAGAAAGTTTGCAGTCTTGCTGACTTCCTCATAGAATTCGCAGTACGAGTATTCTTTCCTGTAGCCCTCGTCGCTGTAGAAGATCAGGAAGGGCTTTTCTTCGTATTTCTCAGTCCGTTCGAGCAGCAATGCGCCGATATTCCGGTAGGGAACCATCGGCTCGCCGGGCGGTATGCCGTTGACTGTTTGCGCGTTGGCGATGTGTTGTCGGAGTGAGGGCGAGAGGTCGGCCATTCTCGATTCGATGATCTCGGTTTATGCCGCGTGTAACAATGCCTGTTCAATTTCAGGTGACAATTCTATTTGAACAAATTGGTCGGCTGGGTACAAGTAATCTTCCCCCTCGTTATCAATAATTCGAATATGATTGACCTTCGCCCCTTCTTCATCGGGAAGAACTTCATAGAGTTTTCTTGGCGTTACGAGATCTGTGTCATCACTGCTGACGCAAATTACGAATTCTCTTTTCTTTTCCATTATAGTTATCTCAAGATTTGTTTTACACGCATTTTTCTCTTGCCGATGCCATGGGCTTCGAACCAATGAACTTCAGCCACTCGCACTTCGCCGTTCTTGAACCTGACCGTGGCGATTCCTTTGAGCTTTCTCCATCGTCCTCTGCCATATCTCTTCTCCAATATCTTCAGAATTCTGATTCCGCCGCCGACAGCAATGGTTTCAATATTAGAAATCTCACCAAGTATGTCAAAGTTCATCGCAAGTAAGCAAATTCAATAGGGATCATTTTGTTTCAATCCAGCTCGCCCAATATTCTTTCCACTCGGCGGCTTCACCGGCAGGCAGTACGTGAATGGGGTTCAAACCATCAAGCATCACCGCGTACTCATCCGTGTGGGTTTTTGTTGCTTGGTTTTTCAGAGCTTTCGGGTGCGGGCCATGATGAATGCCGCGTGGATGCAGCGTTACCATTCCCGCTTTGATATTGTCGCGGCTGAAGAAGTTTCCGTCGTGATAGAAAATGAATTCGTCATAGTCCGTGTTGCGGTGGAAGAAGGGAACCTTGAGCGCTTCGGGATCTTCTTCGAGCGGACGGGGTAAGAAACTGCATACGGTTGCACCCTGCGTGACAAACGTTGTATGCGCACTCGGTGGAAGATGAGCGCGGTGACTCATAATCGGGCGAATGTCGCGCATGTTAATTTTCCACGCCGTCAAATCGCCTTTCCATCCAACAACATCAATCGGATTAAACGGATACGTTACAGTGGTGAACTCATCTTCCACTTTGATCCGAACATCCCATTCCCGGTTGTCATCAAGATTTGGTTTGGGGTCGGGAGTGACAATCACGGCGGGATCGTACAAGGCGTGCTGACCGATCAAACCTTTTTCCGGCTGATCGAATTCTGTTTTCGATTGAATGATGAGGAAGAAATTGTCTTTGGCAGAAGGAATGACGCGGTATGTCACTGCACGAGGGATGATGATGTAATCTCCCTTCTCAAAGTCCATCGGACCGAAATCAGTTTCAATCACACCTTCGCCTCGATGAACGAAGTACAACTCGTCGCCATCTGCGTTGCGATAGTAGAACGGCATCGGCTCTGTGCGACGAGAGACGTACAACGTTACATCATTGTTGCCAAGGAATGCGACGGGCGAACCTTTCGGGTCGTGCTGGTCCGTCGGTTCTAACTTGTTGCAATCAATACAATGGGGGCGAAGCTTGCCTTCAAATCGAATCCAACCCGTCGGCGGATTTGCGTGATACAAATGTGCGGCTTTGCCCGAGAAGCCTTTCCGGCCGTGTTCTTCTTCAAACGTTCCTTGCGGAAGCCCGACGTGGGCTTGTTTGGTTATTAATCCTTTCTTAAGAGGGTACATTTCTTCTCCTTTGATATTCAATTCTCGCTTAGGCGTTTATCTTCATCAATCTTTCTTGCAACAACAGATTCCCAAGAACATTTGCGGGAACTTTTCTCTTTTTTGCTGCTCTGGCGAGTTTTCGGGCAACGCTTCTGTCCATCGCCAAATATCTTGGATGTTTTTCTAACTTCACATCAAAGTGTGCCGGCTTCGTGTACTCCCAATAATCACCGGAGTCATGTGTGTCCCAAAACTCAGCGGCTTCTTCCAATGACGCAAAAGATTCGGGAATCGGGTCTTTAGATTTCTTACGCTTTGCCATATCTCTTTCTTTCGTGTTGAGCCATGTCTCTAGCTGTGACTACTAAAGCGTCATGACTGAGTTTGTAAATAAAGAAGACAGTTAGATATCTTCCAGAATCTGATTGACCGTATGCCGCATAGAGATGCTCGTCTCTATATGTTTTCCCTTCTCGTAAAAGCGGTAGAGTGGCTTATTACGAAAAACTTGTAGAACCTCATCTTCTGTGACCTGATGCTTCCAAATGAGTTTGTCTAATGTATCAGGAAGAATTCTAACATTTCTGATTTGCATTGGGAACTCTCACAGATTTCCCCTCAACTCCTGCTCTCTCTCGATCGTCTCAAACAGCGCTTTGAAATTTCCGTTCCATTGCCATCTACGCCACTTTCGAAAGCCGCTCTTGGATCCAAAGATTCACGAGAACCTCAGCTGAGATTTTCTTCTTCTGTGCAATCTTTACAAGCTTGCCGGCAAGTGATTCTTCAAGCTTGAAGTATTGAGGGGAATCTTTAATTTGAATATCGAACTTTACCGGTTTCGTGTACTCCCAGTAATCAGCCAAACTGTGGGTATCCCCAAACTCTGCTGCTTTTTCTAACGAAGCAAATGTTTTCGGCAGAGGCTCTCTCTTTCGCGTAGCCTTTCGCGTTTTCTTTCTCTTCATCGGTCATGGGCACAAAAGCTCATCCATCATTCCAACGATCCAGTTGTTACAGATTCCCCCTCAACTCCTGCTCTCTCTCAATCGCCTCAAACAGCGCTTTGATCTTTCCTCTGTCGGAATGAGCTTTGCTTTGAAAGTCGTTGTGCAACCCAATTGTTCAACAGAGCCTCAGCGGAAATATTTTTCCTTCGCGCTGTTTGTGTGAGTCCTTTCGCAAGTTTCTCGTTGAGCTTAAACAATAGAGGATGTCGCTTCAAGCGAACCTCCACCTTAACAGGTTTCATGAACTCCATGTAGTCTGTCGTATCGTGAGTATCCCAAAACTCCGCCGCCTCTTCGATTGAACCGAACGAATCAGGGAGTGGGTCAATTTTGCGTTTTTGCTTTTTCATAGTATCGCCTTTCTTTTGTTGTCATTTCTCTTGCTGAAATGACAAGGGCATCTTTATTCAGTTTCCAAATGAAAAACACGAGTAAGTATCTTCCTGCTTCCGTTCTGCCATAGACTACATAGACATCTTCTCCTTTTACATTTCCCTTCTCACGGAATTTGTAAAAGGGTTTTCCCTCGAAAATATCCATGACCTCGGATTCACTGACATTATGCTTCCATGCAATTTTTTCAAGTATTGCTGGAGGAATATTTACGTCGCGAATCGTCATGAAAGAAGTTTTACAAATTCCCCCTCAGCTCCTGCTCTCTCTCAATCGCCTCAAACAACGCCTTGAAATTTCCCTTTCCGAAACTTCTGCTTCCTTTGCGCTGAATGATTTCGTAGAACAACGTCGGTCTGTCTTCAACGGGCTTCGTGAAAATCTGTAGCATATAGCCTTCATCGTCACGGTCAACGAGAATGCCCAGCTTTCCTAACTCCTCAATCGGTTCATCGATCTTGCCAACCCGGTCTGTAAGCTCTTGGTAGTATGCGTTTGGCACACGTAAGAACTGAACGCCCTGGTTGTGCAGCTTCGTTACTGTTTCGATGATGTTATCCGTTGCCATCGCAATGTGTTGCACGCCCGGACCGTGGTAGAAGTCGAGATATTCTTCAATCTGCGACTTGCGTTTGCCATGTGCCGGCTCGTTGATGGGAAACTTGATGCGCTCATTGCCGTTGCTCATCACTTTCGACATCAAGGCAGAATACTCTGTGCTGATATCTTTGTCATCGAAGTGCTTGAACATCTTGAAGCCCATCATCTCTTCATAGAATTTCACCCACGTATTCATCTGTCCCCAGCCAACGTTGCCTACCATGTGGTCAATGTACTTCAATCCAACTGGACGGGCAACATGATCAGGACCTTCAACCGCTTTGTAGCCGGGCATAAACATGCCGTCGTAGTTCTTCCGCTCAACGAACGTATGAATTGTATCTCCGTAAATTGCGATTGCCGATTTTTTCACCTCGCCGAATTCATCTTTGAACACTGTCGGCTCCATAACACCTTTGGCTCCACGCTTGGTTGTTTCGACGTATGCTGACTCGGCATCATCAACCCACAGAGCAATATCGCGCACGCCATCGCCGTGCAGCTTCACATGCTCGCTTACTGGATGGTCGGGATGCATTGCCGTCGTCAGCAGCAAACGAATGTTGTCTTGTTGCAGCACGTATGTGGCTCGGTCGCGTACGCCCGTTTCAGGTCCGCAGTACGCAACGAGTTTGAAGCCAAACGCGGAGCGATAGAAGTGTGCTGCTTGCTTCGCGTTGCCACAGAAGAACTCAACGTGGTCTGTTCCGTTGATGGGGAGGAAATCCACGTGTAGGGTTGACGACTCAACTCGTTGAGCGGTCATGGTTTCGGTTTGTGTTTGCATAAGAACTCCTTAAGGCAAAATGAAAAAATGTTTCTTGTCATTCTGAACGTAGTCCCGATTGCTTCTCAAATCGGGACGGAGTGAAGAATCCAGACAGCGGCGAGAAGGAGATTCTTCACTACGCTCCACTTCGTGGAGTTTACCCCGCACGGCGGGGCTCCGTTCAGAATGACATGTCTATCGAAACTCTTTATCAATCACATCAATTTCGTTCGGATAGGAAATCGGACCGAAGTCCGTTTGGACCGTCGGCTTCACTCGCAGTGTGAGTCTGCTGGGCGAGCTGTTTGCGCCGCCAAGTGCGAGTGCAAGGTTCACGATGCTTTCGTAGCCTTTGTCCCTAAAGAATTTCATCAAGTCCAGATTCATTTGCAAGGGGATGTTTGTTTGCTGCCCCGTGCCGGGGATAGTGATGGGATTGGCGATATTGCCGTTGATGGAGAGTGTATTGTCAACAATCAGCGTCCAGGCAAGACTTGTAAGTGTTGATGATGCTTTTGTCGTTCCGCCTGTCCCGTCGTTTGGGTTCAGTGGGCCGGCGTTGAGGGTGAAGGTTGCGAGAAGTTCGTTTTTGGAAAACGCCGCAAGCAGTTTTGCGCCGTCCATGATGTTGACGCTCGTCTTTCCTGCAAGAGGAATTCCCGCAAGCTGAAATCCGTTGACGGAATCGAGCTTGAATTTCGTGCGGGAAAGATTTGTCATTGTGTTGGAGAAATCTTTCAGGGCGGAGCAGGAGAGGGTGGAGAGGCTGAGGGCGAAGAGCAGAGAGCGGAGAGCAAGTTGTTTCATAGGTTTTGATTCTGGATTAGTGAAAGTGGTTTTCAGCTTAATGTTTTTCAAAATTTTCCCATTCTCCAAGACTTCTATCTTCGTCCAGTTTTGATTCGAGATATTTCCTGAAGGAACTACTCGAAAGAAGTTCTTTCGCGCATCGAATCAATGAAACAGAATCTCGCCGAGTGCTCCAAGTTGACTCTTCAAACCGCCTATCCGATTCTTTGACGTTGAACTCAGAAAGAATTTGATTGAGATTCATGATGTTTGAAGTTCGTTTGCTCCTCTTATGAATTGCCGCAATCCAGAAGAGCCTTCGTCGCTTGTCGTGATTAATAGTGTATCTATATTTTACACCGTTGAATTTCAGTTGCATACGATTATGCGAGGCTTGTCTGAATTACCATGAAGTAGCCGTTGAAGTGGTGCTTGATCTTGAACGTCTTCACCTCATCAAGTGCTGCCTTACCGAACACAAGCTCACAATTACTCAGAATCGCATCTTGCTGTTTATCGTCGTGACAAGGCAGAAGAAAGCTGAGCGTGTTATCCTCGATTTCAGGATACTGAGTAGTGTTAAGGATATTACCTTGCGCTTTCACTTCAGTCATCACCCTAAATCGAAGCTTGATGGATGCCTTTTCGACGTTCCGAACTCTGCTGAAGCTTTCTTGTTGAGAGAAAATTTGCAATAGAGTTTGTCTAAGATGTGCAGAAATATCTGTAGAGCTTTCTTTTAGCCTTTCATCGAGCACTTGTGAGAATGATTGGCTGATGAGTTCATCGACACTGATAGTCTCAAAGAAACTCCCGTACACCAGACACACTTTGACTCTTTTCTTCTTGCGACCGCGAACTAAATAGTAAACGTCTCTGACAGGCAGTGAGTTAATGTTGTCACCAGCCTCCTCCATCTGTTTTCGTATCGAAGTCTCTTCACCACCGACGAAGTCTGCTATATTCTTCTTTCGAGTTGGAATAGTTGAGTTGAACGACGAAACGTTGTACGAAACGCTATCTTTCAACTCTATAAGTTCGCCGCCCGTAAACCTCGTCCGATTTTCGTTGAGTCGAATTGCTAAATCTGGAAAAGTTCCTTTGTTTCGACACGACAATAGTTTTCTGTCAAAGGGAAAGTCCTCCAAGCTCTTGACAGTGAGGAAGCTTTCTTTTTTTTCGAGTAGATCGTTGAAGAAGTGATAAATCGAGTTCATTTGTCTGCGAACAGTTCGAGATTCTTTGCATTCTTCTTCCGCTCAATATTTGTAACCTTCGATCCCCATACCTCCTCAAGGTTATCAGTACAGATGTACTCTTTGTAGTATTTGCTCACGTCATCTGCTTCTCTAATTTCTCGTAATCTGTTCTCGATGCAAAGCGCATTCTTCGGATCAATTTCCATTGCCACTGAGTTTCTTTTCAATTGATGCGCAACGACGGAAGTCGTTCCAGTTCCTGCAAACGGATCTAAAACGGTGTCGCCGACGTTGGTGGAGGAAAGAATAATTCTCAGCAGCAATGCAAGCGGTGATTGTTGTTTGTGAATGCGTTCACCTTCTTTGTTTCTGAGTGCTTCATCACCGGCAAGATAGCCTGATGTCATTTCACGAATGTCATCCCAAACGTCTGTCACATAAGTTCCGTTCTCCCGTTCGAACTTGTAGTTAGCGGGCAACGGAGGATCGATTCGCAAGCGATTGAAAACTCGCGTTCGTTCTCCTTTAGTCGCAAACGCAATAATCTGAAATTGCTTGCCGAACCTTACCGATTGAGGAACCGCCGACGTTTTCTTTTTCCAAATTATGAGGCTTTGAAAAGTCCAGCCGCTCTGGCGCAAACATTTCAAAACATTCTCGGTGTTTTTTTCCCGTTGCATGAAGTAAACACAACCGCCAACAGAGGTAAGCTGAAAGACCTTTGAGCAAACCTCGGTCATGAACTGCCAGTATTTCTCATCGGGCAAATCATCGTCGAAGAACTCGTAGTCTTTGCTTTGGTTGAATGGCGGATCGAGAAACGTCAAATCAATTTCGCTCTCGATTGATTTCCTATCGAGCAAGTTGAGACAATCGCCTTGTAGTACTTTGAATGTAGTCATTACTTTCTCATTCCTGCCAGCTTCAACAAATCGTTCAGCATGTCTTCCACGTGTAATTGCTTTGCCCATTCCGTCAGATAAGGAACGTCAAGTTTTTCGCGTTGAGTTTTGACAATCGCGAGCGCATCGTTAAGCTGGCGTTCAGAGTTTCCCATTTTCGACCATTCGAGTTTCGAGAGAATAACATCTTCTGGCGATGATATCCATCGCTCTGCGCCGTGAAATGGCCGCAGCGTCCTTCGCTTAAATTCATACGTGCTGAATCTTCGATCCTTCAAAAAAATCAAATCCACTTTGAATCCTGATGGCTTATGTAACACGCCACACAAGGAGCGGTGGTGCAGTGCATCCATTGCAGCCTGTTCGTCAGCGTAGTAATCGTCGGGGAAAGACCGCATCAGCATTCTGAGGGTGTGTTCATCGCATTCGATAATCACGTCGGCGTCGAATGTTGCTCGCGGCGCGCTGTATTGGTTCGAAGCATACGAACCCGCGACCATGTAGTGAATGTCGAAATCCTCAAGACGCTGCAACACCTCTTGAAGAACCTCTTCTTGAGTCATGGAACGAGATGAAGAAATTCAGGATACGCTTTTTGAAACAATTCCTCCGTGAGCCGCATTCGAATTGCCGCTATGCGGACCTCATCGTCGGTGTAATTTGGATGACGAATGCGCACTCCTTGTTCTTGCAGTTCTCTGCATGAGCGAATAAGTTCAGCTGCCCGCTGCTGGCGTTGATCTTCGCTCATGTTTCGGAATATGTCGAACTGGATTCGATCAACCTCTTCCGACGTATCGTACGGTCTCGGCGGAATCGAAATCATACAGCCACCAACGACTTGACTGTTTTCAATGATTGGATCAGCCGCTCATTCTCCGCCATCGTTCCAATCGTAATGCGAACGCAATGCGGAAGCCTGAACGCTTTCAATGGACGGATGATGACGCCTAACTTCAGCAGCTCATTGTACAGCTCCATCACCGCCTCTTCGCTTTCAAGCGGACACATCACGAAGTTGGCATCGGACGGAACGACAGTGAAGCCAAGCTCTTTCAATTCGGGAACGACGAACTTCATGCCTGCGGCATTCACTTCGAGCGAGCGATGAACGAATGCGCTGTCTTTGAGAGCGCCGATGCCTGCCGCTTGTGCAAGCGTGCTTGGCTCGAACGGAAGCTTCACCTTCAGCAAGTTTGAAATTAGTTCATCGTGCGCAAACCCGTAGCCGATGCGAATGCCTGCAAGTCCATACACCTTTGAGAATGTTCTGAGCGTGATAACATTATCGTAACGGTATTGCATCGAGTCGGGATATTTGGGATTGTCTTTCGCATACTCGAAGTATGCCTCATCCAAAATGATGAGCACGTGCGGCGGAACGTGTTTCATGAAGTCATCAAACTCATGCTTCGTGAAAATTGTTCCGGTCGGATTGTTGGGATTGGCTAAATAGATAATCTTCGTGTGGTCGGTAATTGCCGCGGCGATTGCCTTCAAGTCAAAGTGATAATCCTTGAGGGGAATGGTCACCATCTTCACGCCGCGTGAAAGAGCGAGCACATAGAAGCCGACGAACGTTCCTTCAGAAGTCAACACCTCATCATCATCACACAAAAATGTTCTGATGATGCTGGACATGATGCCTTCCGAGCCTGCGTCAACGATGACGTTTGCAATCTTCAAATCAAATCGCCCGGCAAGCACTTCACGCAAATCCCATCCTCCGTTCGGATAGTAATGAAGCTCGTTCATCACCTTCTTCATTTCCTCAATGGCGAGCGGCGATGGACCCAGCGGATTCTCATTCGATGCAAGCTTGATAACGTCTGTGAGACCAAGCTCGCGTTTCAGCTCGGCGATTGGTTTGCCGGCTTTGTACGGTTCTAATGTTTCGATGTAGGGTGGGACGAGACGCATTGGTTAAGGCAAAAGTGAAAAGGTAAAAATGAAAAATGTTGTTGAAGTTCCATTGAGAAGATAGGAAAGGGTTAAGTGAAAGGCAATTGATTGCAGAAGTTGCGAATGGGATGTGATATTGTTAGATTTATCGCACAGAGAGGTAATCTGAATGCGAATCATTTCTCGAAAAATGTTGAACGGGTTTGCTGAACTCACTGATTGATGAAGTAGGTTGCAATGAAGCCCATCCTCTTGCTTCCATGATGGAGATTGTTGGAATTCTGGTTGAGAAGTATGAAGAAGAACATGTGCCGGAGTTATGAGTATAGACTAATCTAACTTCGGCATAAACTTGAAACCCCTCTCAACCCTCGCCTTCGCTGTCTCCGTAGTAGACATTGTAGTCTTACTTCTCCGTCACGAACTTTTCTCTCCATCTCCTATCGTCATCGCAATTCAAGTCATGGCATTTCTCCTCATGGTGTGGGCGCGAATAACATTTGGAACTCGAAGCTTTCACGCTGCAGCGAATCCGACTGTGGGCGGTTATTCCTCTTTTGTAAATCCTTTCTTGCTTCTCTTCCGTCCAGAACGTAACTTCTCAATGCGCTCCGATAATGGTATAGCGCTCGAATAGACAAATCAAATCCAACAACACTTAACTGAAAGGTGTGAGTTGTGGTGAATCGCTTTATCCACCTCGTTGCTCTTGCAACATTTTTCGCAGGCAGCGTATTCGCTGCTGCAAAGCCAAGCGGCGCATCTCGCGTTGCCCGAACGTTCAGCCCGACCGAGGAAGTCATTCCAGGTGTCGTCATTGTAAAGTTCAATCCGGAAGTTATTGTTACTGAAAGCTCGAATCGAACGAGCTCGTCCTCTATCAATCGAGCGCTCACAGAAGAAGGCGTTCTCTCACTTGTTCGAACATTCAAGTTTGTTCCCCAGCTTTCAGCAACCCGGCTCGCAGCAGGCGATGTTGATCTTTCAAGAATCTATTACGCAGAAATTTCTTCAGCGGCTGACCCACGTCTTGTCGCAAGCCGGCTGAGTCTGTTGGATGAAATTGAGTACGCTGAGCCGAAATTCATGCACTATCTGAATGACACGCCGAACGACCCGAATCTCCCAAGTCAAATGAACGCATTCAACCGCATGAATACATTCAATGGCTGGACAATTGCAAAGGGAAGCGCGACTGTCCCGATTGGCGTTGTTGATGGGGGGACGTACTGGCCGCACGAAGATTTGAATCCGAATACGTTTGCAAAAGCATTGGAGGATATTAACGGTAGCCATCGCTTCGAGCCCGGTCCGCCGCCTGCAGGCGATGAGGATGGTATTGATCAGGACGGCAATGGCTTCGTTGATGACGTGATCGGATGGAACTTCGCGAACAACACAAACAATCCTCGCGGACTTGCAGGCACACCAAACAGCGCTGCACACGGTACAGCTACGGCAAGTCACTTCGGCGCGAGAACAAACAACAGCATCGGCATGGCAGGCTCGAGCTGGAATTGCAGCATCATCGCAATCTGCGCCGCAGCGCCGACACAAGACAACGGTATTGCATTCGGTTATGAAGGCATCGCGTACGCGTATGCGAACGGAGCGAAGGTGATCAACTGCAGTTGGGGAAGAACGGGCGGCTACTCTGGATTTGAGCAAGACGTCATCACCGCGGCAACACAAGCAGGAACGCTTGTAGTCTGCGCAGCAGGAAACGGCACGAATAACAACGGTGTCGGAAAGTTGAATGACGCTGTTCCGGACTATCCGCCGGGTTACAAAAATGTTTTAGCCGTTGGAGCAACAAGCTCTCTTTCTGATGCCCGCGCAAGCTTCTCCAATTATGGAAGGACTGTTCCCGTCTTCGCGCCGGGCACGAGCATTCATAGTGCATTCAACGGCGGAGGCTATGGAAACGGTGGAGATGGCACGTCATATTCAAGTCCGTTAGTTGCGGGACTTGCCGGCATCGTGAAGTCGCAACATCCAACATGGATACCGCGACAAGTTGCTTTGCAGATCAAGACAACGTGTGATTCAATCGATGGAGCGAATCCTTCGCTTGCGGGAAATCTTGGCAGGGGTCGAGTGAACTTTGCTCGTGCGCTTTCTGAATCTCACGCAGGCATCGAAATCAAAACTGCAACGTTGCGCACCCCAAGCGGACGAACACTCTTTTTGCAGAACGATACAATCGTTGTTACGCTGACGGTGCAAAACATTTTGTTTGTGGCAGCTAACAATCTTACATTCGCCGCAACAACTTCCGATCCTGCTGTTTCGGTTTTGCAGGGAACGATAAACGCAGGGAATGTTGCTGTCGGACAAGAAGTGACACTGGCGCCAATGTCATTCAAGGTTGCCGCGCTCACCGTGGCAAAAGACGTCGTCATTCGTCTTGATTGGGTTTCGAACACGAACGAGAGAGATAGTTGGGCGTACAAAGTTACAGTGTTTCCATCTGTGCCGCAGTGGGAAACGCAGGACAGCCCAACGACGATTGGGTTGTTCAGCGTGAAAGCTGTTAATCAAAACATTGTATGGGCATGTGGGGGCAACGGCAGTGCAACTTCGCCGGTTGCTATTCGCACCTCGAATGGAAGAAATTGGGTTAACGCGACAGGGAATCTTACCGGGCAAGATTTGTATTGCATTACTGCAATTGATTCGAATAGAGCGTGGGTAGGAACGGGAAGCGGAAAGATTTTTGCAACGACGAACGGTGGCGCAACATGGTCGCAACAAACGTATCCCGGAACGCAGTCGCCGTTCATCAATGCGGTTTGGATGTTCAATGATGGCACCGGCTACGCGATGGGCGATCCACCGGGTACTGGAAGATTTGTTGTGTTGAAGACCACGAACTTCGGACAAGCCTGGGCGCACACCGCAAGCGAGCCGATCGGTGCCTCAAGTGAAGCAGGATGGAATAACTCGCTCGCGATGACCGACGCAAACCACATGTGGTTCGGAACAAACGCGAGCCGCGTGTGGCGCACACCGGACGGAGGGGCAACGTGGTCTTCTGCCGCCTCGGGAAGCACGAACAGTTATGCCATCGCTTTCAAAGATGACAACAACGGCATCGTTGGTCACTCCACCGGAACAATTCGCGTCACGAACAACGGCGGTGCAACGTGGACTACTGCATCAAGCCCTACAGCGACAGCAGTCGTAGGCTTGTCGTATCTTGCAGGAACCAACTATGCATGGTTTGTCGCAGGTTCCACCCCATACAAGACAACAAACAACGCCGGCAGTTGGACGAGCCAGACAGTGTACCCGATCTCCGGCACGCTCAATCACGTTTCATTTGCAGATACAAGCAACGGGTGGTCAGTAACTTCCAACGGTGAGATAGTGCGCTACCGTCCTGCGGGATCAACAGGAGTTAATGATGGAGGGAGGAGTGTTCTCCCCAACGAGTTTGCTTTGTTCCAGAACTATCCGAACCCGTTCAATCCCACCACGAAAATAACATTCTCGGTTCCTTCCGTAGGGACAGGACATGTCCTATCCCTACGAGTGCTTGATGTGCTGGGACGAGAAGTTGCCACGCTTGTGAATGAAATGAAGCCGGCGGGCGAGTATTCGGTTGTTTTTGATGCGGCGAAGCTTTCTTCCGGGGTCTATTATTACAGGCTGACTTCGGGAAGCTATTCTGAAACAAAGAAGATGCTATTACTCCGTTAACGTGCCGGGTTCTGAAAAAGGGGTGAGGGTCTACCTTCATCCCTTTTCTTCTTAATCTACCCCACTTTAGCTAATTGAACATCCAGGGCTTAGCTTGCCTATTGACATTAGAGTCGGTTAAGAAGATATATTTTTCAAATCTGTTGACTTTCTTTCTGCATTATTATAGCTTCTCGCAACAAAACTGTTCTCTTCCAACACAAGGTGAGTGAAGTCATGAGAGATGAATTCGCTGGATTACAGGTGGAGCGTCTCGCGAATAGAACTCGCAAAGACATTCCCGCAACCCCCACTGTCCGCAACACAGCCGGACTTGAACCTCACACCGCTTCGATTCTCACTCCACAAGAGATTCGGCATCTGTATCGCCGCGCGGCGTTTGCCCCAACCGTCGCAGAAGTGAATGCTGCACTCAATCAACAGATGAGTCAGATCGTTGAGCAGCTTCTTGCCGACCAGCCGGAACCCTCAGCCCCAGGCTGGGTCAACAATCTTCCGTACACAGGAACACTTACTACTCAGCAACAAACGGATTATCGCAACTGGATTCGCGAGCTGCGCGAGTGGTGGATTCGTCAGATGATTGCACAACCGCTTTCGTTGACGGAGAAGATGACCCTCTTCTGGCACGGACATTTTGCGACGCAATACTCAACAGTGCAAGTTCCTCAATATCATTACAAGTTGAACGCACTGGTGCGCCGCTACGCGATGGGCAACTTCAAAGACATGGTCAAGGCTGTGTCTGTTGATCCGTGCATGTTGTATTATCTTGATGGAGTACGGAATGCTGTCGGCGCACCGAACGAGAATTATGCGCGTGAGGTGATGGAACTCTTCACTATCGGCATCGGCAACTACACGCAGCCGGATATTGCAAACGCTGCGAAGGCGTTTACCGGCTGGCAAGTTCGAGGGCTGGACGCCATATTCACTCCAGGTCGTCATGACAACACAGTCAAGACGTTCATGGGACGCAGCGGCAACTTCGACGGCAATCAAATTATTGACATCATCTTTGAACAGGCTGAAACGGCACGCTTCATTTGCAGGAAGCTCTACAGATATTTCATTTATGAAGTTCCTGATGAGACAATCATTGATCAGTTGGCGACGACTTTCCGCAACAACAATTATGAGCTCAAGCCGGTGCTTCGCCAGCTCTTCAACAGCGCGCACTTCTACAATCCACTCACGATGAGCGCGGAGATTACTGCGCCGGTTGAGCGGGCAGTCGGGGCGATCCGGCAGCTTGGTATTCCTATTCCTGCAAACTCGAATGTTGTTCCGAGTTACGTAAGGACGAGTGGTGAAACATTTAGTCAGGCTCTGTTTGAGCCGCCGAACGTTGCAGGCTGGCCCGGCTATCGTCAATGGATTAACACAACATCGCTTCTTGCGCGCTACCAATTCACCGACTCGATTGTCACAGGTCGTACGCTCACGAATCAAAATATCGGGTTCAAAGCAAATCCGATTACGTTCGCAATGATGTTTCCGGCACCGAACGATGCGACTGCGCTGGTGAATGACATTACTGCTCATCTTATTTCAATGTCCGTCAGCAATGCGCGACGGGCGATGTTGCTCGAAACATTATTGCAGGGCATTGCACTGTACGACTGGAACATAAATGACCCTCAAGCACCGACGCGAATCGAAGGCTTACTAAAAGTCATATTCAGAATGGCTGAATATCAATTAGGATAAGATTATGGACCGACGAAAATTCCTTCAAGGGGCAACAGTAAGCATGTTGCCAATTGTGCTCGGCGGATTTTCTGTGCGAGCATTCGGACGAACGCCGTTGCTTGATGCAATCGCGAAGGCATTCCAATCCACCGGACGTTCGTTGGTTGTGATTCAGTTGGCGGGAGGGAACGATGGATTGAACATGGTCATCCCGCACGGCATTCCGACGTATTATCAACGACGACCGACGCTAGGAATTCCAGCGACCAACGTGATCCAGTTGAACACCGTGATGGGAATTCATCCCGGCTTGCAACCGTTGCGCAGCGTATATGACAACGGCAAGCTTGCCATCGTACAAGGTGTCGGCTATGCGAATCCCAATCGCTCGCATTTTCGGGCAACAGACATTTGGCTGAGCGCCACAGATAGCAATGTTACGATGGGCACAGGCTGGATGGGAAGAGATCTGCTTTACCGAAATCCGAATTATCCCGGACAACTGACTCCCTCTCCGCTTGCATTACAGATCGGAGGCTCACCATCGCTTGGCTTGAACAGCGCCAACGGACCGATGGGCGTGACGATTACCGATCCAAATCAATTTTATCAATTGATAGCAGGAACGGTTGGCTTCATCGAAGACCCGCCGCCGAATACTCCAGCCGGAGCGGAGCTTCTTTTCTTGCGGATTATTGAACAAGAAGCAATCCAATTCGCAACCGTGATCAAGCAGGCGGCGGATCGAGCTACGAATCAAACAACGTATCCAACTTCAAGTCTTGCGACACAGCTTGCAATAGTCGCACGCTTGATTGCAGGTGGATTAAGCACGCCAATCTACATGGTGCAGCTTGGTGGATTCGATACGCATTCGGGACAGCTTAATCGCCAGCAGCAGTTGTTGAATGATTTAGCGGGAGCGATTGCGGCATTCCAAACTGACGTGCAATTGTTGAACGTTGCTGACAGTGTCATCGGAATGACATTCTCCGAGTTTGGTCGGCGTATTGCAGAAAACGGCAGCGCTGGCACAGACCACGGCACATCATCACCGCAGTTCCTGTTTGGCAACAGAGTGATGGGCGGCTTCCACGGACCGAACCCCGACTTCACGCGGCTCGATACAACAGGTGATTTCATTTATGACATTGACTTCCGCCAGTTGTATGCGTCCATCCTTGGAAGCTGGTTCGGTGCGGATGAGACGGAGTTACAAAATGTTTTGCTCCGCCACTTCGATCAGTTGCCGATTATTGACGGCACGACGGGAGTCGGCAGCGAGCAAGTTGTAACTCGCTTCAAGCTCGAACAGAACTATCCAAATCCATTCAATCCATCAACAACGATTTCGTATGATGTTCCTGTTGAAACGTACGTAACACTTTCCGTGTATAACGAACTCGGTCAGCAAGTGAAAGAGTTGTACAACGGCGTGCGAAGTCCAGGTAGCTACAAGACGACGTTCGATGCTTCGGGACTTGCGAGCGGAACGTATTTCTATCGTATCAATGCGGGGAATTATGTTGAAACAAGAAAGATGATCTTGGTGCGATAACGGAAATCTACATGGCATCTTTGAAAAGGCGAGGAGTTTCTCTTCGCCTTTTTGTTTGTGTGAGTTGCTATTCTTTTGAGAACTTAATAAAGATGACCGTCACCTGCATGAGAAAGCGCGGAGAGGTGACAGTCATCTCGCGTCATCTCCAGTTGATTCATCGAGCAGATGTTTGTACCTTTTGTTCGTTCAAAAATGGAGATCCAGTTCATGCGGTTCGCGTCTTGCGTCTCGCTCATAGCGGCTATGCTCTTTATATCATGCAATCAGAACAGTCAAGTAATCGTTGACCCGAAGCCGAAGTCAACAGGCGAATATTCTACAACGATCCAACCAATCTTTGATCGAAGCTGCGGCTCATCCAGTTGCCACAGCGGCGGACCGAACGGATTTGCGGGTGCACTGGATTTAACATCGTACGAAGGTCTGCTGCGAGGCTCGAAATACGGAACTGTCGTTGTGCCTGGCAGTCCCTTTATGAGCCATCTCGTTCAATCCATCAATCCGTCGGACACAACACTCAGTCCGGTTTCCAGCGTGCAGATGCCCGCAAGTCGTGACCCGCTGCCGCAAGGTGACATTCAAACTATTGTCCGATGGGTCAAGAATGGCGCTCGCAACGATAATGGCGAGCTTCCATTCCCCGAGCCGCGTCCGGCAGGGAAGGTATTCTTTACGAATCAATCCGTTGATCTTGTGGGCGTGCTTGACCGCTCGACCAACCTAATTATGCGCTATGTAACTGTAGGACAACCGTTACCAGTCACGACAGTCGTGGACGCACCGCATAATGTTATTATTGATGAGCAAGGCAGATACTTTTATGTCACGCTCCTGCGCGGAAACAAGCTCAAGAAGTATGATGCAGTGACAATGCAGCTTGTCGGCGAAGTAAGCGTCGGCTCATCCCCCGCTCACGTTGTGGTCAGCGCCGATGGCTCGAAAGCATACGTGACGAATTTCGATCCGAATATCGGTCGCGTGTACGCCGTGAACACCACTTCGATGATTGTCTCGAAAACTATTCTTGCGCTTCCCTATATGAAGCTGGGACATGGCGCTCGTCTTTCACACGATGGCAGGTATTTATTCGTTTGCAATACCGGCACCGACCTCATCACAGTAATTCAGACGGCAAATGATTCGGCGGTTGCACATATTCCCGTTGCTCCTAATGTACCGCCGTTTGGCTCATCCATCTACACGCCGTATCAAGTCGCTGTTCGAAATGACGATCGTTTTATTTATGCGACGTTGTACGGCAGAGGCTTGGTGTGTGTGATAGAGCGGAACGGCGATGTGTTTACATTCCGTGACACAATACGTGTCGGCACGCGACCAATCCAATGTGAAGTCACGCGAGATCAGCGGTATCTTTACGTGTGCAACCAAGGGTCCGGCAATGTTTCTGTCATTGATGCACAGACGAACCGTTTTCTGATGAACATCGAAAACGTCGGGACGGGACCACATGGCGTGGACATTTCTGAGGATAGTCGGACAGCATATGTTACTTGTGAAAACGTGCGAGGCGAGCCGCCGCATCATCCCGTGAAGGGGAGTACCGATCCGGGCTTTCTTGTATTGATTGATGTTGGAACTCAAAGCGTCATCAAACGGATTGAAGTCGGAGGATTCGCGGCTGGAGTTGCGGTGTTTCCGGGAAAAGGGAATTGATGATGAGGAAGAGACTAAAAAGATGACCGTCACCTCTACGAGGTCGTAGACCTGCATGAGAAAGCGCGGAGAGGTGACGGTCATCTCGCGTCATCTCCAGTTGATTCATCAAGCAGATGTTTGTACCTTTTGTTCGTTCAAAAATGGAGATTCTGTTCATGCGGTTCGCTTTCCTTTCCTTGCCCATAGCAGGCTTGCTCTTCGTAACATGTAATCAGAACAATGAAGTGATCGTTGACTCGAAGCCGAAAGGAACAGGCGAGTTTTCGACAACCATTCAGCCGATCTTCGATCGAAGCTGCGGCTCATCGAGTTGTCACGGTGGCGGACCGAATGGTTATGCAGGCGGCTTGGACCTAACTTCATACGAAGGTCTGATGCGTGGCTCTCGTTTCGGGACTGTGGTTGTTTCAGGCAGTCCGTTCATGAGCCATCTCGTGCAATCCATCAATCCAACAGACACAACACTCAGTCCGGTTTCGAGTGTGCAAATGCCCGCCAGTCGTGATCCGCTTCCGCCGGGCGATGTTCAAGCGATTGTTCGGTGGATTCGCAACGGCGCTCGTAACGACAATGGCGAGTTGCCTTTCGGTGAGCCGCGTGCGGCTGGAAAAATCTTCTTCTCGAGCCAGGCGGTTGATCTTGTCGGCGTGATTGATCGTTCGACCAATCTCATTATGCGTTATGTTACAGTCGGCTATCAGTTGCCGCTTAACCAACCGCCAGAATCACCGCATAACGTCCAGGTTGATGATCAGGGTAGATACTATTACGTTACGCTCATCCGCAGCAACAAACTCAAAAAGTACGATGCGGTAACCAACCAATTGCTCGGAGAAGCTGTTGTCGGATCTTCACCTGCGCATGCTGTCGTAACGGCTGATGGTTCCAAAGCATACGTAACGAACTTTGACCAAACCGTCGGTCGCGTGTACGCCGTGAATACTGCGACAATGACCGTTACAAAAATAATAACTGCCGGTGCCGCTATGAAGGGAACTCACGGCGCCCGGCTTTCACACGACGGGAGATTTCTTTACGTGGGCAGCAATGGAACCGACCTGATCCAGGTCATCAACACTCAGAATGATTCTGTCGTGGCGAACATTCCAGTCGCGCCAACGGTACCGCCATTTGGTTCATTCCGTTATAAGCCGTATCAAATTGCAGTTCGCGACGATGATCGATTTGTGTACTCCACGTTGCAGGGAACCGGCCAAGTTACCGTGATCGAGCGGAACGGCGATACGTTCACATGGCGGGACACGATTGCTGTCGGCACTCGACCATTGCAGTGTGAAGTTACACGGGACAAGCGTTATCTGTACGTGTGTAATCAAGCTTCGGGCAATGTTTCAGTCATCGATGCGCAGACCAATCGTTTCCTCACAAACATCAACAACGTGGGGACCGGACCGCATGGCATCGACATTTCGGAAGATAGTCGCACCGTATACATTACGTGTGAGAACGTGCGAGGCGAGCCGCCGCATCATCCGATTATTGGCAGCACTGATCCGGGCTTCCTTGTATTGATTGATGTTGGAACACAAAGCGTGATTAAGAGGATTGAAGTCGGTGGATTTGCTGCCGGTATTTCTGTTTTTCCAGGAAAAGGAAATTGACGATGAGGAAGATACTTCTTGTTGCGATGTGTCTGGTTATAGTATCGTGTAACGAAACGAATGAAATTGTTGACGCGAACCAATCACGAGTTTCACTCGCCGTCCAAAATCTTCCGCCGCTTGATGGCGGTCATTATCAATTGTGGGCGACGTTCTTTCGGTTCAATAAACCGGATGGCGGCGATTCACCGACGCATGAAGGAGAGTTTGTAAGCATCGGTGAGTTCAAGGTTATGAATGACGGAAGTCTTAGAAGTCTAAACGGAACTTCGGCGCGCTTTAGTCTTCCTTCAGGAAGGAATCCACAACTGCTGAAGGATGTTGTCCTTGCAGTTCAGACAGATCTTGATCATGGTTTTGCCAAAACGAATGACGAGGAACCCGGCTCGATATTAATTGGCGGAGCGTTTCATGGCGATGCCTCACGAGCTATTGCCGACCTGTCAATATCGTATGCGGATGCATTTAGAACAAGCTTCTCATCGGTCTCAGGAAAATGTACGATCACGTGTCCAACTTCTCCGGCAGATTCAAATTCCGGGGTCTGGTTCATCGAGCCTGGCTCACCAATAACTGCCGGACTGAAGAACTTGCCGGCTCTTCCTCAAGAATGGCGCTACGAGGGCTGGGTAATGCGCCCCGACATTGTGAACGGCGGATTCACATATTGGTCAACTGGCAAGTTCGCGAAAGCAGATAGTGCTGATTACGACGGAGCAGGACCCAATAGCGGGACTGGGTCCGCCTATAATTTTCCCGGACAGGATTTTGTTAGAGGCTCGACGGTATTTTCGAATCTCCTGACCGGGGGATATTCCTTCATGATAACCATGGAACCGTTTCCGGATGTTTCAGCCAATCCGTTTTTCTTAAAGCTACTTTCAACGCAGTCTGTCGCCGTGCCGCCAACAGGAAGGTCGCTTACGATGCAGAATGTTGTTGCGAGCTCAGCGCCAACGGCACACGTTATTATTGAACGATGAGTGATGAGACGCTGAGATAAAAGTATGAGAACCCCTCGAGAGGATTTGAAACTCGCTGTCGATCATTTTCGGTTAGTTATAGAGACGCTTTGCATCGCGTTTCTGATTGCAACGAGGGCACACGCACAGCAGTTTGAGGGTATTGTCGAGAGCAAGAACGTTACGACCGATGAGATGGGGAGGCCGCAAGAATTCGTAATGACGATGTGGATCAAGAAAGACATGGTGAGGATTGAAACGAAGGGTGGAGCAATGCCCGGCTCAACGATGATTTACCGGACCGACTTGCGAAAGATTTGGATGCTGAATACGGAAGACAAATCCTATTTTGAAATCTCGCAAGAGGAGAAAGCGCAGGAGGTGGTTGGCACAGGAGGAACAACGGCGAAATATTCCATAAGGAAAACCGGGAAGACAAAAACAATTGCCGGTTATCCGTGTGAACAATTCATTATCAAACGGAACAGTGAAGAAACGCAATTGTGGGGGACAAAGAAGTTGGCTCATCTTGTCAGCGCAATCTCGAAGGCGCTCGGACAAGAACAGACAACAGTTGCCGAGGGACCGACGAATGAGATGATGAAGATCGGAGTGTATCCCATGCTTTCAATGACGAAGGTGGATGGCAACGTTATCGAGTCGCAAGAAATAACAAAAGTGGAAACGAAGTCGCTCGATGCAAATCTGTTCTCGCTTCCTGCGGGCTACAAGAAACAGAAGACGGTGGACATGATGCAGGGGGTACAGAAATGATTTGTCATTCTGAGGGAGGAGCGTTTTTTGCGACGACCGAAGAATCCATAACCATCGTATTGGTCGGGA
>Ga0082335_1000806_pt1 | contig 73848 bp, 66 predicted proteins | sample Subgrocontami58m_FD_72375 | JGI IMG/M metagenome (GOLD analysis project Ga0082335, IMG submission 72375) | Subsurface groundwater microbial communities from S. Glens Falls, New York, USA - GMW37 contaminated, 5.8 m (SPADES assembly) (version 2) ... | reverse complement strand
GTGACCGTCGCCCGCTGGCAGGAGCGCTATCTGGCTACCGGCATCGCCGGACTGCGGCGCGACGCGAGCCGACCGGGCCGCAAGCCGCCCTTGAGTGCCGAGACGATTGCCAAGGTCGTGCATAAGACCCTGCACGAGAAGCCGACGGCGGGCACTCATTGGAGCATCCGCAAGATGGCCGCGGCCGAGGGCCCCAGCTACAGCAGCGTGCAGCGCATCTGGAAAGCGCACGAACTCAAGCCGCATCGGGTGAAGACGTTCAAATTGTCGAACGACAAGCACTTCGCTGAAAAGGTTCAAGATATTGTCGGCCTCTACCTCAACCCACCGGACAAGGCGCTGGTGTTCTCGGTCGATGAGAAAAGCCAGATCCAAGCGCTTGACCGCACGCAGCCCGGGCTGCCGATGAAGAAGGGCCGCTGCGGCACCATGACGCACGACTACAAGCGGCACGGGACCACGACGCTGTTTGCAGCCCTCAATGTCGCCACCGGCAAGGTGATCGGGCAATGCATGCAGCGCCACCGTCATCAGGAATGGCTCAGGTTCCTCCGCCGCATTGACGCCGAGACACCGAAGCACCTCGATGTGCATCTGATTGCCGACAACTATGCAACGCATAAACATCCCGAGGTCCAGGCCTGGCTGAAGCGCCATCCCCGGTTCCATATGCACTTCACGCCGACCTCCGCGTCCTGGATCAACATGGTCGAGCGCTTTTTCGGCCTCATCACCGAGGATCGCATCCGCCGTGGGGTTTTCAAAAGCGTTGCTGAACTGGAGGCCGCCATCATGGAATACCTGGAACACCACAACGCAGACCCCAAGCCGTTCGCCTGGACCGCTTCCCCGGGCGATATCCTTGAAAAGGTCGCACGCGGGAGACAAGCGTTAGAGTCGATACACTAGCGCGGGGCGTCGGTTGTGAGAGGTACTGGCGTAGTTGCCTTGAACCGTGGCCCCGTCTCCAATTCCGATCCATCCAGGTTGAACCGGCGAATGATGACCTGCGACCGAGCCCGCTCAATAGCTTGTTGAACTGCCAACGCCAGCAACTCCTGCCGCAACTGCGCTTGAATCTCCGGATAGGTGGGTGGCGCGACAAGGCGCTTTTCCTCGACCTTGACGACGTGCCAGCCGAATTCGTTCCGAATCGGGGTATTCCCCACCTGACCGGGCGGCAAGCTGAACGCCAACTCGGCAAATGCGGGCCATACCTGTTCGTGGCGGAAAAAACCGAGGTCGCCCCCTTTCTCCCGATCCGGATCATTGCTCACAGCCCTGGCAAGCGTGGCAAAATCCGCGCCAGCACGCAAATCGTCGATCACCTTCATCGCCTCGGATTCGCTGCTAAGCAGGATGTGGCGCGCGCGCACTTCTTCGGTGGCCGGTCGATTGGCGAACTGTCGGTTGAAGCGAGCCTGGACGGCAGCCTCCGTTACCTTTGGCGCCGCCTCCCTAGACAGCCACGCCGCCTCCAGGATACGCTCCGTCGCCGCTTCGATGTCTCGTCTGACCTCAGGCACATCCTCCAGACCCGCCCGCTTAGCCATGATGACCAGCGCCTGATGATCGATCAAACGGTCCAGCACGACGGGAAACACGGTATCGAAGGGCAATCCGCGCAAATTCTCAGGCAAAGTCTGGGTGGCACGTCCGATTTCGCTGAGGTAAATCAGGTGACCGTCCACACTGCCAATGACCGGGTTGGCCACGCCTTCGATCGGCGCAACCGGGTCCGTCCCCCCTGGGATCAGCACCGATGCTGGAGGGCCAGGGACCGGACCGGTCTGGGCCCGAACCGCCGACGTCGGGGCGAATCCGGCCGAAACGGCAATAACCGCCAATAGAGTAAGAGATCGGTACGATCCAACAAGGCGACGTGGCAGGCGGGACGGCATGGCGACTCCGGATCGAGCAAGATGGAAGAATTGAAACAGGCGCATCTGCTCCCCTAAACCTATGCCTACAGGCTTGACGCGATACCAGGAAATGCGTCGGACCGGCACCAATGTCGCCCCGCCCGCGGCAGGAACGTGCACTATAATCGCGCTGATGGGCTATCATAGCGAGCGTATCGTTGACCCTGGGGCATCCGGGTCCTATCTGAACGCGGCGCTCGACTTGGCACGCAATGCCAGCCCCTCTTGGTGGTGGCTGCGCCGTGGACGTGTCAGGAGCCGCACCTGGAAGGTTCGCATGTTCGCCAAGCTCGCCCGCGTCATTTTCGGTAACGCCAACGACCGCTCACTCAAGGCATATCAGCGTCGGGTGCCCGCGATCAATGCGCTGGAGCCGGCCATGGCATCGCTCAGCGATGAGGCGCTCCGGGGGAAGACCGCGGAATTCCGCGCCGCCCTCGCCGCCGGGAAAACCCTGGACGACCTGCTCCCCGAAGCATTCGCCGTCGTCCGGGAGGCTGGCAAGCGCACCCTGGGGCAACGGCACTTCGATGTGCAGATGGTCGGGGGCATGGTGCTGCACGACGGCAAGATTTCGGAAATGAAGACGGGCGAGGGCAAGACCCTGGTCGCGACCCTGCCGGCGTATCTGAACGCCCTAGCCGGCAAGGGCGCGCATGTGGTGACCGTTAACGACTACCTGGCTCGCCGCGACGCGGAGTGGATGGGCGAGATCTACAATTTCCTCGGTATGACGGTTGGTGTGATCGTCCATGGCCAGGATGATGATACCAAGCGCGAGCAATATGCAGCAGACATCACCTACGGCACGAACAACGAGTTCGGTTTCGATTACCTGCGGGACAACATGAAATTCCGGCTGGAGGACATGGTCCAGCGGGAATTCTTCTACGGGATCGTTGATGAGGTCGACAGCATCCTGGTCGATGAGGCGCGCACCCCGCTGATCATCTCCGGCCCAGCCGAGGACAGTTCCGATCTTTACCGTCAGGTCAATGCAGTGGTGCGGGAACTGGTGAAAGACCCATCCACCTACGACAAGGAGGAGAAATTCAAGACCGTTTCCCTGACCGAGCCGGGTTCGGAAACCGTCGAAGAGATGCTGCGTCAGGCCGGCGTGATGACCGAGGGGAACCTCTACGACATCTTCAACGTGTCGATCATCCATCATGTCCAGCAATCGCTGCGTGCCCACACGCTGTTTGCCCGCGATGTCGATTACATCGTCCGCCAGGACCAAGTCGTCATCATTGATGAATTCACCGGCCGCATGATGCAAGGAAGGCGCTATTCGGAAGGGCTGCACCAGGCGCTAGAGGCGAAGGAAGGCGTCACCGTCCAACCCGAGAACCAGACCCTGGCCTCTATCACCTTCCAGAACTACTTCCGCTTGTATCCCAAGCTGGCAGGCATGACCGGCACGGCCATGACCGAGGCCGATGAGTTCGCGGAAATCTACAAACTGGACGTCGTGGAAATCCCGACCAACGTCACCGTCACCCGCAAGGATGAGGATGACGAGGTCTACCGCTCCGCCATGGAAAAATACGAGGCCGTCGCAACCCTCATTGAGGAGGCCCGCAAGCAGGGCCAGCCTGTCCTCGTCGGCACGACCTCGATCGAGAAAAGCGAGACGATCAGCGACCTGCTGAAAAAGAAGAATGTCCCGCACGCCGTGCTGAACGCCCGGTTCCATGAGCAGGAAGCCGAGATCATCGCCCAGGCCGGCGCCCCGGGCGCCATCACCATCGCCACCAACATGGCGGGCCGCGGCACCGACATCAAACTGGGTGGCAACCTCGAAGTCCGCCTGCGCAAGGAACTCGCCGACATTGCGGACGAGACGGAGCGGGCCGCACAGGAAGCAATCATTCGGGCCGAGATCGCCGAGGCACATGAAAAGGTCAAGCAAGCTGGCGGCTTGTTCGTGATTGGGACGGAACGCCACGAGAGCCGGCGCATCGACAACCAGTTGCGCGGTCGATCGGGCCGGCAGGGCGATCCGGGACGTTCCCGCTTCTTCCTGTCGCTGGAAGACGATCTGATGCGCATCTTCGGCTCGGACCGGATGGGCGGCATGTTGCAGCGCCTCGGGTTGAAGGAAGGCGAGGCGATCGTCCATCCCTGGATCAATAAGGCTTTGGAAAAGGCTCAGAAAAAAGTCGAAGCCCGCAACTTCGACACCCGCAAGAACGTATTGCGCTACGATGATGTGATGAATGCCCAGCGCAAGGAGGTCTACGCCCAGCGGAAGGAGTTCATGAAGGCCGGCGATGTCACGCAGACCGTCGCGGACATGCGAGAAGAGGTCATCGCTCTGATGGTGTCCCGCCGCGTGCCGGAAAAGGCCTTCGCCGAACAATGGGAATTAGCCGAACTCACAGCCGACGTGAACCGCATCCTGGGCCTCGATCTGCCAGTGGAAGCCTGGGGACGCGAAGAAGGCATCGACGAGACAGGCCTGCGGGAGCGCATCGAGAAGGAAGCCAACACGATGATGGCGGCCAAGGCGGCCAATATGGGGCCTGACCTGATGCGCTTCATCGAGAAGAGCCTGCTGATCCAGACCCTGGACGCGGTCTGGAAGGAGCATCTCTATGCGTTGGACCACCTCCGCCAAGGCATCGGCTTGCGCGCCTATGGCCAGAGGGACCCGTTGAACGAGTACAAGGCTGAGGCCTTTACCCTGTTCAACGCCATGCTCGACGAACTGAAAGAGCGGGTCACATCGATGTTGGCTCGTGTCGAGTTGGCTCCCGACCAACCGCCTTTGGTGTTCGAGCCAACGAACCAATCGTTGTTGGAAGTTCATCCAGAGGCATCAGCCTATGGCGAACCCGAGATGGCGTTCGAAGGTGCGACCGAGGCCATCGTGTTCGCGCCGCAACCCGCACGCGCGCAGCCTGTGAGAGCTGATGACCCTTCGACCTGGGGCAATGTCGGTCGCAACGCACAATGCCCATGCGGGTCTGGAAAGAAATTCAAACATTGCCATGGGCGGTTGGCCTAGTGGTCCGATCGCGGCAGATGGTGCCCACCCGTCACGTGAATTAGAACACACAATCAATGAGGTCGTGCTCCGGCCCGACGGTAACATCGATCGGAGTACCAGGTATCTCGGCGGCACCGCGCCGTCGGCCGCTGAGCAACGCGGTTCATTACCGGTGGGTGGTGCTATAGGCGACGTCGCTCCCGAAATTGCGGACGGGTCATCCTTGCTCGCGGGATGGTCGGGGCTTCGTTACTACGGTCAGTACCAGTCGGTGGAGCCGGCCAAGGGCCGGGACCACCCGGGGCATATGAAACCGATCAGCGCAGTTGAAAACCCATGGCGTTCAGGATGCCGACCAGCTTGTCACGGCCGCTCATGGCTGCGATCTTCCCCATTCTGCCAATAACCCGTTTCGTCCAGGTGTCCTGCGTCATCTCATGACGGGCGGAGAATTGGGCCATCTTCGCGTCATAAGCTGCCCGCAGCGACCTTTCGTCCGGATTGCCATAACGCTCCCGATACAGGATCGCGGGCTGAGATAGCCGTGGCTTGACCTCATTGGTCACATCCGGTGCCGCATAGCCGATACAGAGCCCGAACACGCCCATCGCACCGGATGGCAGCCCCAAAATCTCCCCAACTTCCAACGGATTGTTGCGCAGCGCGCCGATATAGACGGTGGACAGCCCCAGCGATTCCGCCGCGATCACGGCGTTTTGCGCGGCCAGCGCAGCGTCGATCGCAGCGACGACGAACGTCTCCAGATACGGCATGACCTCTAGCGTCACCCCTTCCTCGGCGCCCAGTCGCTGGTTACGCGAGATGTCCGCCAGCCAGACCAGGAACAACGGGCATTGCTCGATATGCTTCTGGTTGTTGCAAAGCTTCGCCAACGCAGCCTTCTGTGCTGGATCGGTCACCGCGATCACGGACCAGGTCTGCAAATTCGAGCTGGTCGCCGCCGATTGCGCCGCCGCAATCAGTGTTTCCAGGGTCCCTGTCGGCAATGCGTCTGCCCGATAGCCTCGCACCGATCGGTGCGACAACAATAAGGCAATATGGTCGTTCCATGGGCCGGCCGCGGGGATTGCCCCTTCCCCATAGCGAAGCTCCAGCGAATCAGACTTCGACAACGAACTGGGGTGAGAAATATCCATGGAATGACATCCCGTACAAGAAGGCGCGATTGACCGCCCGGTTGGCGTCGCCAGACGGGTAACCAATCAGCATGGAAACAGGCTCATAAATGCCCGAGCGGGGACCGTCTGACAAGCTCGCTCGACCGCCGGGATCCGCCGCTTTCGGGCCGGTCAACCGTCCAATCAGCGCTTACCCGCGTGCATCCTCCAGGATCATATGCGCCGCCCTTTCACCGATCATGATTGAGGGTGCGTTGGTGTTGCCCGCCGGCACCGTCGGCATAATCGCCGCATCCGCCACCCGCAACCGCCCGATCCCCCAGACCCGCAGCCTGGGATCGACAACCGAGCCATCGTCGGGACCCATCCGGCAAGTGCCGACCGGATGGAGGTTGGAATTGGCGTTCTGGCGAATATTTGCCTCGAACTCCGCATCGGAACTGACTGACGGACCGGGAATGATCTCTTCGGCAAGATAGGGAGCCATCGCAGGCTGATGCATGATCGTCCGCGCCAGCCGCATCCCGGCCGTCAACGCCCGCAGGTCATAGTCGGTCCGCAGAAAATTGAACCGGATCACCGGCGGCGTCAGAGGGTCTGGGGTTTTCAGATGCACGCTGCCCCGCGCGTCTGGGCGAAGGTGGATGGCGCTCAGGCTAAATCCCGGAAAGGGATGCGGCACCGCGCCATCGGCATTACGCGATGCGTAGCTCCAAGGCGTGAAGTTGAATTGCAGATCGGGCCGTTCCAGCCGGGGGTCGCTGCGGGCAAACGCACCCGCCAGCACCCCATTTGCCGCCAGCGGCCCCGAGCGAAGCGCGACGTAGCGCAAGAAGGCCAATCCCTTGCGCAGATTGCTGTTGGCCAACTCATTCATCGTGATGCGCTGAGAGCAACGAAAGGCGAGCCGGACAAAAAAGTGATCCTGCATATGCTCCCCGACAGCGGGCGCATCCCGCAAGACGGGAATACCCAGCGCCTGCAAGCGCTCCCCGCTGCCAATGCCAGACAGTTCCAGCAATTGCGGGGAATTGAACACTCCGCCGGAGACGATCACTTCGCCGCTGGCACGGGCCGACCGGGGGCGGCCATCGTGAAGATAGGTGACACCGGTGGCTTGTCCGTCCTCGATCAGGATGCGGGTCACCTGGCAGTTGGGCCGCACCACCAGATTGGGCCGATTGCGCGCGGGACGCAGATAGGCGGTCGCGGAACTCCAGCGCCGGCGCTTGCCGGTCGTGCTCTGGAAATATCCCGCGCCTTCCTGCTGGGCACCGTTGAAATCGTCATTTGGCGGCAAACCGGCCTGGATGGCTGCGGCGACCAGGGCATCGGCCAGTTCGTGGCGATGCGGCTGGTCGGATACGCGTAACGGCCCCCCGACACCATGAAACTCGTTCGGTCCGCGCTCCTGATCCTCGGCCTTACGGAAATAGGGCAGCACGCTGTCATAATCCCAGCCGGTGCAGCCTCTCTGGCGCCATTCGTCATAATCCGCGGCATTGCCACGCATATAGACCATGCCGTTGATCGCGCTGGTTCCACCCAGCACTTTTCCACGTGGTTGATACAGCCGACGCCCGTCCAGTTCGGCCTCTTCCTCGCTTTCGTACATCCAGTTGGTGCGCGGGTCGGCATAGAGGAACGTGAATCCCATCGGTATGTGGATCCAGGGATTGCGGTCCCTACGACCGGCTTCCAGCAGCAGGACCCGATAGCGGCCAGATTCGCTCAGCCGCGCGGCAACCGCGCATCCGGCCGAACCCGCACCGGTGACGATGAAATCGAAGGTCTCGTCGGACCTGGCCATCGTGCCCCCCAATCCGGGGCCTTGCCGGCACCCGTTGTCGTTGTGACTGGTGGCATGTTCGCCGGGTGCCAGTCGTCGCGCAAGGCCACCGCGCAAGGCCATCGGCCACAGCAATTCTCATTCTGGCCGAATGAGGCATTCTCCTCGCCTGGCTTGGCCTTGCCCGAGTTTCATCGCGCCGTTTTCGACAGTGGGTGTCCGATTTTGATGTTCGAAGCGGGCGGGAATTGGGGTGATGCAGGGATCCTGGGGCACGGGAATCAGCCGATTGTTTGCTTTTTGTTCTAGTCCGAGCGCGGCATCGGTGGCAAGTTAAAAGAGGATTTCGGCGGTAAGATGCGGGTTTTTGGGGTCAAAACCCTCGGGTTGCCCTCAGGTTTGCGGTGTTTTGCCTGGATTTTGGGCGATGGTTAACAAAAACCCCGAATGGTTAATTTGGCGCGAAACTGGCTGTAGGCGATTTTCGCCAAAGCTCACAGCCAAGGTTCGGGTTGGGTTGTTAGCCTCTGATATAACGCAATCTATCGGGTTTCTTGAGGCTCTACTTCAAGTATGGATTTTCGGTAACCCGTTCCGACCAGGCGCGGATAAGGGGGTATTTCGTTACGGAGCAATGCGGGACTCGGGGGGTATTGTTCCGGTTCCATGCGGTTAATCCTGTCGTTCATGATTGCCTACGGACTGGGCAGATGGCTGCTTTCGAGACGGGCCAGAGACGGGTGGGCTTGGGTGGGACGGCTCCGGGCCATAATGAAAACTGCTGCAGCAGCCATTCCATGCTTGCCCAGGGGTGGCCGCCCGTGCTAGGAACTTATCGTGAACATATCCCACCCACACTCGTGCTGACTCTCCTGCCTCTCGACCCGCTACCCTCCAAGCCAACCGGTGGGAACCCTGCGCCAGCGCCGGTTGTATTGTCCGGGGACGTCCGTCAACGCCATAACGGCAGAGGCGCCCACCAGCCATGGACCATCGATGCCAAGATAGCGGCGTGTCGGGCCAAGCTGCGTGAGGTCGGAGCCAGGATGCTCGCCAGCCGAGGGATCGACCGGGTGTCGATGCTGGAAGTGGCTCTGACCGCCGGGGTCACGCCCTATGCCGCGCGCTCCGCCTATCTGCGCCGGCACGACCTGATCTTCGACATCCTGCATGCCTTCGTCGACTCCCTGCACGAATATGTCGGCACCGCCGATGAAGGACAGGAGGATGCAATCGGCGAAGTTCGTCTGGAGGCTGTGACCGCGGCCTTGCTGGACGGCATCCTCGATCACCGCGATGCGCACCAAATCAGCCGCTCGGCGTTTCCTCTGCTGACCGAGGCGGAGCGGGAGACACTGCAATACCAGTTGCGGACGCTGGCCTATCGTATTGGCGTTTCCCTGACCGCGGCACTGCCTGGCCTGGACGCGACGCCAGAGTTACGCCAGCCGCTGATACAAAGCCTGATCGGGATGGCCGGCCACGCCCCGTTCTGGATGAAAGACGAAGGCTCCCTGGGGCGCGGCACCTATGCGAGGATGATTACCCGAACAATCATCGAGGGCGGCCGAGCGCTGCTGGCCGACATGCGCCAGGATCCACCTCGTGGAGCACGCCGCGCGCGACGGCCTTCCGGGGCCAAGCAGGGATAGAGCGCGGCGTCCGCGAACCACACAAACTGTTCGACCTCCAGCTTCAATCCGCCGCAGCGCTCCGGTCAGGCCGCCCGGATGTCGGACAGGAATGCGCTCACTTCCGCTTGCAAGGTCCGAGCGCCCGACCCAAGGTCATTGGCAGTGGCCAGCAGCGTCGTCGCGGCAATTCCGGTCTCCCCCGCGGCCTGGTTCACGCCGCCGATGCTGATTGCAACCTGACCAGTACCCTGCGCCGCCTCCTGCACATTGCGGGAAATCTCCTGCGTTGCCGCCCCCTGCTCCTCGACAGCGGACGCGATGGTCGTGGCGATCTCGCTGATCGCGGAGATGGTGGCACTGATGTCTTTGATCGCCTGCACCGCCTCATGGGTTGCGCCCTGCATGGCGGTAACCTGGGCCCCGATATTCTCGGTTGCGTTGGCGGTTTGGGTCGCAAGACCCTTCACTTCCGAGGCCACCACCGCGAAGCCTTTGCCGGCCTCTCCGGCGCGTGCCGCCTCAATCGTTGCGTTCAACGCCAGAAGGTTGGTCTGACTGGCGATATCGTTGATCAACCGCACGACATCGCCAATCTTTTGTGCTGCCTCCATTAGGCCTTCCACTGTGGCGTTGGTACGTTTGGCCATTTCGACCGCCTCCACGCCGATCCGGGTGGAATGCGTCACCTGGCGACTGATCTCCTGAACCGACGCATGAAGTTCCTCACTGGCGGTCGCAACCGTTTGCACATTGACAGACGCTTCTTCCGCGGCCGCCGCGACGATAGTTGCCTGACGGCTCGCCTGCTCGGCGGTACCCGACATTTTTTCGGCCGTTTCCCCAAGCGAGACGGCCTGGGCCGCCACCCGAGCGACCAGAGGCTCTACTTTGTTGCTGAACTCGTCCGCCAGGACCGACAATTTACCGTCGTAGGCTGTCTTACTTTCCTCAAGATAAATCGAGATGGCGATATCCATATCCAGCATGACTGCCTGGTTCAGCGCTCGTAGCAGGATGGCCGTCTGCCGTTGGGCCTTTGCCGGGGCAAAACGGTTGACGAACGCGCCGCTCGCCAATGCGTTGATCCGCCCGAGAATGAACGCATACCCCCCGATATACCAGCGAGGCTCCAGCCCGATCCGACTGTGCATCTGACCGATGCGACGCACGGACCCCACATACTCATCGTCGAAGCGTCCGGCGAAGAGTTTCAGCCAATGCTCGCCCTGGGCCTTGCGTGCGCGGTCAATGGCGTGACTGTCGCGGAACATCGCCGCGAGGTGCGGAAATCGCTGCAGATGCTCGTAGAACGCGGCAAGGACGGTCCGCAGTTCCCGCTCCAATGACGGTAGAAATGCCCTGAGCACCGCCCGAGACTCGTCGGTGATTTCCAGAAAAACCAAACGGTCGGCAATCGAAAGACCTTGCGACATTAAAACGACCCCTGGGTCCATCCGGGTGCGGTGGTATCCCTGGCAACGATCATGAGGGGGCTGTGTGAATCAGGCATTAACGGGGCTTAGGCTCAACCCACTCAACGCGGCTACAGTCCGATGGCACCGGCATACGCGGATCGTTGATCCAATCAGGATCTAAGAAGCTCGAAAGACGATATCATAACGATTTGTTAATCTATTCTTTACCACATTCAACTATCTGTGATCACCGCCGCCGGTAATCACCGGGAGCGGTACCAACGGAACGCGTTCGTACCGTGGGGTGCACGTGCAGCAATAGGACCTTCCATGTTTCATCTGTTCCGTTCCTCCAGCCGCTCCGACGCGCTTGCCAAGATGACAGCGATCGACAAGTCCCAGGCAATCATCGAATTTGAACTCGACGGCACCGTACTGACCGCCAACACGAATTTTCTGCAAACGATGGGCTACACGCTGGCCGAAATCCAAGGCAAGCATCACAATATGTTCGTCGAAGCCGCCTATCGCGAAACCGCGGACTATCACGCATTCTGGGCCAAGCTCAATCGCGGTGAATATCAGGCCGCCCAGTTCAAGCGCATCGGGAAGGGCGGCAAAGAAGTCTGGATCGAAGCGTCGTACAACCCAATCCTTGGGCGAGACGGCAAGCCCTTCAAAGTGATGAAATTCGCCACCGACGTGACCGCACAGAAGGCCGAGTATGCCGATCTGCGCGGTCAGGTCGAAGCGATCGGCAAGTCTCAAGCTGTCATCGAGTTCAAGCTCGACGGAACAATCCTGACGGCGAACCAGGGATTCCTCGCTACCATGGGCTACACCCTGGCGGAAATCCAAGGACAGCATCACGGCATGTTCGTCGATGCCGCCTATCGGACGAGTCTGGAATACCGTCAATTCTGGGAAATGCTGAACCGCGGCAAATTCCAGGCCTCGCAGTTCAAGCGGATCGGCAAGGGCGGAAAGGAAATCTGGATCCAGGCATCCTATACCCCGATCCTGGATCTGAACGGCCGGCCCTACAAAGTCGTGAAATTCGCCACCGACATCACCGCCCAGGTCAACCTGCTCGGGAACTTTAAGACCCTGATCGACCGTAACTTTGGGGAGATTGAGGGCGCCATCGAACGGTCCTCCGGCCAGGCGACCCAAGCCGCGGACGCCGTGCGAGAAACCAATGGCGGGATGCAAAGCATGGCCGCGAGCGCGGAGGAATTGGCCGCGTCCGTGCGCGAGATCGCCGAAATGATGGCCCGCTCCCGCGCCGCGACAGAAGCCGCCCACAACCAGACGATCTCGGCCGACAATGCCACCCAGCGACTGACCGCAACGTCCGAATCGATGGGCAAAATCATCGCTCTGATTCGGGATATCGCCGGCCAAATCAATCTTCTGGCGTTGAACGCCACGATTGAATCGGCTCGCGCCGGAGAGGCTGGCAAGGGATTCGCCGTCGTCGCCGGGGAGGTCAAGAACCTGGCGCAACAGGCCGCCAACGCCACCAATCTGATCGCCACCGAGATCGACAAGCTGCAGGCTGTTTCGATGGAGGTCGTCAGTGCCCTGGACAATATCGGCCGGTCGATCAATCAGGTGAGGGAGTTCGTCGCCGGCACGGCAAGCGCGGTCGAGGAGCAAAGCGCCGTCACCCAAAGCCTGTCAGCCGGCATGCAGACAACCGCGACCAATATCGCCGCCATCAACGACAACATGGGAGAAATCTCCGATGCCGTGGACCAGGCCGCCCAGGCACTGAGCGGAACCAAGTCCGCTGCCCAGGTTCTGGTTAGATAGGCCCCCACACTATCTCTCCAGCCGCCAGGATTCCGCCAGCCGCAATCCCCGCACAGTGATGCCACCATCGAGAACCGCCGTGTAGGACTCATGGTGATGCCCGTGCACGATCAGCCGAGCACCGGCGGCTCGTGCGAGGTCGTCGAGGACCGGGAAGCCGTGGCGGTGGGTGGATGGCGCCTCATGCGTGACCAGAATGTCGAAGCGTTCGCCGCGCAGGAGGTCGATGTCCTCGGGGAAAATCGTGTCACGGTGCCAAAGTGGCAGGCCACCCCGCCAATGCTCATCAGGACGCAATGATCCGAGGAACTCCGTCCGCGTCTGAAATCGGGGCGGATCGATCCTGGCCCCAGGTTCATCGGCCCGCGGATACCAGACCCGGGGCTTGAATACGCCAGGCAGGCCCGCGATGCGCAGACCGGCGACCTCCGTAACGCGCAACCCGAGATTGCCCTCGGGATGCGCGCCGACCAGATTGTCGAAGCTCTGCTCGGTTTCGGTATCGTGATTGCCGAGGATCCATCGCACCTGCCAGCCGGCTTGAAGGATGGGTGCCATGATCGCCGGCAGTGGCTCTGGGCAATCGCAATCACCCAGCAAAATCAGGGTGCCGGCGTCCAACGCGAGACAAGCACGCAGAATGGGTGTGAAGTTCCGGTGCGGATCGCCGGCGAACAGGATCGGGCCGGACGATTTCGAAGGCGCACAGGCTCCCACCATGGCTAGAGTGGTTCCAGTCCGACTGGCCCTGGAAGTCCGCTCCAGGCGCTTCTTGTGTCGGGCAATTCACACATTGTCAGGTTCCGCTCAGCGTAATCACGCTCTAGCCGATCGCCGCCGCCACCCATTGCGCCCAGGCGAGCACGGAGCGGTCGTCACCCCGTCGCCCGACGATCTGGATACCCAACGGCAGCCCATTCCGTCCCATCCCAGCGGGCACTGTCACACAGGGCACATGCAGGCTGGTCCAGATGAAATTGAATGCGGGGTCACCGGTCCAATCCAGACCTTCCGGCGCCTCCCCCGGAGCCGATGGCGTCAGCAGGATATCCAGATCTCCCATGGCGGACGGCAAGGCCTGTTGCGTTCGATCGAACACCTGATAGGCCTGCGCGAGATCAGTGTCGGACTGGGAAAGCCCGAACCGCAGGCGTTCCCGCAGACCGTCGCTGATACCGTCCGGGTGCGTCGACAGTTCCCATCCCAGGGCGCGCGCGCTTTCGCGGTTCATGACGATCGGGTGTGCATCCTTCAGCGCCGCAAAATCGCCAGGTAGCTCCCAATCCCGCAACGTGGCTCCGGCGCGGGTCAGCGTGTCAACCACCCGTGGCAGCAGCGCCTCGGTCTCCGGCTGCACCGCGTCCCAACTCGGCGACCGGCACACCCCGATCCGCGGCGCTCGGCCTGGCCTGACATCTGGATCGCCGAGATCGCGCCCGCTGACTGCCCCGGCGAAGAGAGCGCAATCGCCGACGGAACGGGCCATAACACCCACGGTATCCAGGCTGGCGGACATGATCTTCATCCCCGCACGGTCAATCATCCCGTAGCTCGGCTTGTATCCGACCGCCCCGCAATAGGCCGCCGGACGGATGATGCTGCCGGCGGTCTGAGTGCCAAAGGCCAGCGGAAACATGCCGTCTCCCACCCCGGCCGCAGAGCCAGATGAGGACCCACCCGGCGTGTGTGCGGGGTTCGCCGGGTTGGCGGTAGGTCCCGGTTTCCGGGTGGCGAATTCGGTGGTCACGGTCTTGCCGATGACCACGGCGCCAGCGGCCTTTGCCCAGGCTACGGGGGCGGAGTCGGCCCGTGGACGCCAACCGTCCCATATCGGGGATCCGTACTGGCTGGGCATATCGACGGTATCCAGCACGTCCTTCACGCCGACAGGAAGCCCGTGCAGTGGTCCGGGACGCGCCTGCGACGCGGCTGTCCTGGCGGAATCAGCGTCGAACCAGGCAAAGGCGCGGACCACCGGTTCCCGGTCGGCGATGCGGGCCAGGCATGCCTCCATCAGGTCGACCGCTGTCAGTTTGCCCTCGCGGATACGCCGAGCGGCCTCGGTCGCTGTCAGGGTGTGAAGATCGAGTGACATGGCTGACGTCTCCTTCCGGCATCGTGCCCGTTCCGTGCAACAGTTGCGCCAATGCCCCAACCAGATGCCCCAACCAGATGCCCCTGGCCAGATGTCCCCCTCGGCCAGTGCCGCCGGCCAGAAACCCCCGCCGGACGCCCCTGGCTGGATGGATCATCCGCTGCATCTTCCGCTGGCGCCGAACGCCGCACCGGTCCATCCTGGCATTGATGAGCGTGCATGAGCAGCCCCAATCCATCCGGGTCGGCGCTGGCCCGGATGGGTCGCTGACCTACCTTGTGACCGTGCCGCCCGAGGACCTTCCGTCCGTCCTCGGTCGCGACCTGGAGCGCGCCTGGTACGCGGCCCGCGATGCCGCCCTGGAAGACCGTTGGGGGGCCGTGCGCGGCTTCCGCTTCACGCGGCCCGACGGAACGCATACCGATCTGGCCTTGGCTGACCGCGACGCCCGTTGCTGGGCCGGCGCGGTGGACCAGATGATGGGCATCAGTTCCAGCCAGGGGTTGTCGCTGTTCCTGCGTCTGCTGGCCCTGGTCGATCTGCTGGCCCGCGCGCAATGGGCCAGGCCGTTCTGTCGGCTTGCGCGTGACGGAGCCGAATTTCATCCGGCCTTGCTCCGGACCGCCGCAAGCCTCCCCTTGACCGCGGAGGCCCGTTTCGATGAGACCGGGTTTCGTTCACGCCTTTCCCAGATTTCCACCGGCCTCCAGTTGGACCAGCCGCATTCCGCCGCCCGCCTGACAGGAGCCACCGCATGATCCGGACCCGAACCCCGACCGTCCAGGCCGCCTTTATCCCGGCAGACCGAGGGCTCGTCGTACAGGGAATCGGATTTCTGGGGCTGCTCTGCGCCGTGGCCATCCTGACGCTGGGCGCGTGCACTCAACCGCTAGGCGGCACGGCCCTCTCGTCGGAGACACGGTCCGATGCTGCGACCCGGGACGCCTGCCGTCGACGCGCCAACGAAATCTATGACCGGCAGAACCGGGCTACGATTTTCGCGCCGAACTCCGGACTGAACAGCCCATCGTCCGGCGCCTATGTGGCAGGTCAGACCGATCGCGGCCTGTCCGCCCAGTTTGCGCAGGAACAGTTGATCCGGGAATGCGTCCGCAACGCGAGCGGTGCCGCCGAAGCATCCCCCGTCGCCCCATCTCCCCAGGCACCGGCCGCCGCCCCCAAGCGCTGACGCGACGGGGTCGTGGCAAGCCTCGCAGCCCTCGGCGGAGTCCTCAAGCAGAACAATGCCCGCTTGTTCTATTCCGGCAGCGTGGTGTGCTGGACCGGATCATGGATCCAACGCATTGCCACGGATTGGCTGGCGTGGGAGCTGACGCACTCCGCCTTCTGGGTCGGACTGATGGCGTTCGTTACCCTGATCCCATCCATCGTGGTCTCGCCCATCGCCGGCGCGATCGCCGACCGGGTGGACCGGGTGCGGCTGGTGATCCTGTCGGAGTTCGTGGCCTCCGCCCAGGCGGCCGCCCTTGTGGCCTTGGTGCTGACCGGGACCATCCGCATCGAATACATGGCCGTCCTGGCCTTCATCAACGGTGCGGCCGAGACGTTCGCCCAGCCCGCGCGCCAGTGCCTGCTGCCGGGTCTGGTGACACGGCAATACCTGCCGGGCGCGGTGGCGCTGAACTCCCTGACCTACAATATCGCCCGGTTCATCGGACCCGCGATCTCCGGCCCGATGATCCTGATGTGGGGGGTGGTCCCGTCCATCGCGGTCAACGGCGTTGCATTCCTTTATGCCGCCCTGACCATGGCGATGCTGACCCTGGATCCGGCCATTCGTCGAGGCCAGAGCAGCAGCCATTCCATCCTGCATGACGCCATCGAAGGAGTCCGTTACGTCGCCCGCCACAAGGGCATCGGCCCTTTGCTGCTGTTCGCCGCCACAGTCGGCTTCACCTTGCGATCGGTGCCGGAGATGCTGCCCCCCTATGTCGCAGACCTGTTCGGTCGCGGCGCCGAGGGCCTGGCAACTCTGGCCAGCACGATGGGCGTCGCCGCGATGATCGGCGGATTCTACGTGGCAATCCGGGGTCGGATCACAGGATTGACGGGTCTCGCACTGCTGGCCGGCGGCGGGGCCGCCTGCGCCACCGCCCTCTTCGTCGCCACCGGGCATTTTGAGATCGGGCTGATCGCCATTGCCGCCATGGGATGCGCGACCCCCATGCACGGGATTGCCATCCAGACCTTGCTGCAGAACGCGTCGTCTCCGGCGATGGTCGGCCGCGTGCTCAGCCTGTGGGGCATGATCACCCGCGCCGCCCCAGCCGTCGGGGCCTTGGTCTATGGCACCGCAGCGGAGTTTGCGGGCTTGCAGGCCCCCGTCCTGGTCGGATGCCTGCTCTGCCTGGCGATGTGGCTGTTCACCTGGGTGCGACGAAAGCAGATTGCGGCGGCCCTGGAAGGTTCGTCCCCGCTGGCCTGATCCGCCGGCTTGGCTTAGAACCGATCGATCACGTCTTTCTCCTGGAGAGCAATCAATGAGCAAGATCATCCGCACCGACTCCGGCCCGATCCTGTCCAAGGCCGTCGAATATCATGGCTTCGTCTATCTGCCGGGCATCACGGCCCGCGACACCAGCAAGGACATCAAGGGCCAGACGGCGGATGTGCTGACACAGATCGACGCCATGTTGGAGCATCACGGCACCGACAAGACCCGGCTGCTGCAGGCGATCATCTGGGTGAAGGACATCAAGGAGCGCGGCGCCATGAACGAAGTCTGGACGCCCTGGCTGCCCAAGGAGGGTGCCCCGGTCCGCGCCTGCGTGCAGGCCGAGATGGCCGCGCCGGCCATATTGGTTGAGATCATGGTCACCGCCTGCAAGTAACGCCCTCGGCTCAAAGGGTGGGACGCTCCCACCCTCCCTGACCCCAAGCTCCAAGGCAGCAGCGCCATGCGTCTGCATCGTGACGACATCAAGGGCCGCATCCAGACCGTCCTGGGCCTGATTGATCCGGACGATCTCGGCGCGACCCTGATGCACGAGCACATTCTGTGGGATATCCGGACCCCCGATCAGCGTGCCGCCACCGATCAGGGTCCCGAGATAGACCTCTGTAATTGTTGGAAGATCAATTACGGGCAGATCAAGGCACCCCGCAATTACCAACTGAGTTGCGAGGCCATAGCCTCAGCCGAAGTCGCCGAAGTCCGCGCCGCCGGGGGGCGCTCCATCGTGGAAATGAGCTGCGGCGGACTGGCCCCCGATCCGGCCGGGCTGGCTGGTGTATCCCGGGCGTCCGGTGTGCGGATCGTCATGGGCTGTGGCCATTATGTGGACCAGTACCAGGACGAGGCCAACCGAACCCGCTCGGTGGATGATTTCGCGGCCGAGATCACCGGGCAGGTGCTGGAAGGCGCCTGGGGGACGAATATCCGCGCCGGGATCATCGGCGAGATCGGCTGCCAGGCTCCATGGACCGAGTTGGAAAAACGGGTCATGCGGGCCGCCCTCCTGGCTCAGGCGGAAACCGGCGCTGCGGTGAACGTGCACCCCGGTCGGCACCCGGACCAGCCGCAGGAAATCGCGGATTTCGTCCGGCAAGCCGGCGCCGATATCAGCCGCGTCATCATCAGCCATATCGACCGCACGATCTTCGATGAGACCCGCCTGTTGCGCCTGGCCGATAGCGGTTGCGTGCTGGAATTCGACCTGTTCGGTACCGAGCAATCCTACTATCCGCTCTCCGACATCGACATGCCGAACGATGCCGTGCGGCTGAAATCGATCCGCGCGCTGATCGAGCATGGGCATCTGGAACGGGTGGTGATCAGCCATGACATCTGTTCCCGCACCCGGCTCTCCGCCTTTGGCGGACATGGATACGGGCATATTTTCAATAATGTGCTGCCCATGATGCGCCGCCGAGGTTTCTCGGCCGCCGAGATCGACGCGATCATGGTCGGAAATCCGAAACGCCTGCTGACCATCGCCTGAGGGACCGCCGCTATCTTCGCCGCGACGGTTGACGGGGCGGTGCCGATGGGTTGCAACAGGATACCGTGAACCTGTCGCACCCCATTCTCGCCACCCCTGTCCTGCTCGCCCTGCTGGCGACCTTCCTGCAACAGACCTTCGTCTCGATTGGGCGGGTCCTGCCGGCGGTGGTCGCACCGGTGATCATCGCCGACCTGAAGATCGATCCCGCCTGGATCGGCGTCTATTTCAGTATCACCGCGGCATCCTCGCTTCTCGGCCAGATGGGCTGCGGCAGCTTCATCATCCGCCACGGCGCGCTACGCATGAGCCAGGTCGCCCTGGTGATGCTGGCCGCCGGCATGGCGATCGCGGCCGAAGGCGGCATGCTGGGCTTTGCGCTGTCCGCGATCATCGGAGGGGCGGGCGCCGCCGCATCCACCCCCGCCAGTTCCCATCTGCTGGGCCGGGTCTCGCCACGCCGCTATGCGCCCCTGGTGTTCTCCATCAAGCAGACCGCGGTGCCAGCGGGGCTTCTCCTCGGCGGGTCGTTTGGCCCGTGGATGGCGTCCAGCCTCGGCTGGCAGGAGGCCATGCTGCTGGTTGCCCTGGCGTGCTTCACGTTCGTCTTCATGCTCCAGCCGCTGCGCGCCCGCTTCGATACCGACCGAGACCCGAACCGCGCGTTCCGGATATCGGACTTCAAGACGACGATTACCGGGGTTCTGGGCCGACGTGATCTGCGCGCCCTGTCCTTCGCATGCTTCGCCTTCAATGGCATCCAGCAGGTGTTTACGGCCTATTTCGTCGTCTACCTCACCCAGCTTGGCTATTCGCTGGTGGCGGCTGGCTTCATCTTTTCCGTGGTCGTCGCCGTCGCCGTACCAGGCCGCATCCTATGGGGCTGGCTCGGCAGTTTCTATGTGGCACCCAGGCTGGTCATGGCCGGCCTGGCCCTGGGCATGGCGGGCAGCGTCGCCCTGACCGGCCTGTTCACCCCGGCCTGGCCCCTGCTGCTGATTGGATTGGTAGCCACCGTCCTCAGCGCCACCGCCATGTCCTGGCACGGCATCCTGCTGTCGGAAACCGCGCGTCTGGCCCCCGAGGGTGCGGCCGGCTCGGTCACCGGTGGAGTCCTGTCATTCGGCCAGATGGGCGCCCTGCTCGGCCCCATCGTCTATTCGGGCCTGCTGAGCCTGACCGGCAGCTATGGGGTCGGGTTCGCGATCTGCTCGATCCCGGCACTTTGGGTCGGCATCAATCTGCTCCGTCAAACCCCGGCCGTGCCCCATGAGCCGAACCGGTCCGGTTGATCCGGGCCAGACTTGCGATCGTCCATGGCACCGAGATGGATCCAGTCCACCCCGGCGGCCACGGCATCGATCAGGCAGACGGCGGGTCGCAAGGAACCGTCTTGAACTCGGCCGGAACCGAGATTTCCAGCAGTTCCAACTCATCGGCCGTCCCGGTTTCGTTGTGGCGGGTGCCACCCGGGATCATCAGCGACTCACCTTCCTTAAGACGCACCTTGGTGCCGTCCTCAAATTCCAGATCGACCCAGCCCTTCAGCATGTAGACGAACTGCTGCTCACAGACATGGTAGTGCCAGCCGGTCGGCTGCCCCATGCCCTGGGTCGCGGATGTCACCTGGGCGCGCATCCGTCCGTTGGTGGCATCGGTCACCCCAAGTTCCCGATATTTGAAGAAAGAGCGGCGGCCGGCGACGTAGGTGGGATTGTCCATCGACGCATAGGCCAGCTTCTGGGCTTGCTCGGTCGGTTTCGGCATATCGTTCATGTGGGCGTCCTCCTGTGCTCGGAGCAGGATTATCACACCTGTCCGACCTGCGGAACTCAGCGCCGTACTCTCCCGCGAAGTGCGCGTTGTGTCCAGATTGCGCCTCCAGAGGCCGAACGGCTGGGGGCGTTTCCGCGTGCGATACTGAAACAGGGTGCCGATTGGACGGCGCCGGGACAGGCCGTCGAAACCCAAACAACCACGACAAGCGGGCCACGGTGCGATCAGGTGGACATCGACCGGCAGTGGTGGACATGGGCGAGATCGGAAGTTCTTTTTATGTTCTATATTCGCCGGCCGTATAGCGGCAAGCTGATTATGGGAAACGCCCCCAGACCGGTCGTGCATAACCGGGCAACTTATTGATATAACGATATATGCGTAAGGTTTAGGCGAAGGTTAACGTGACCACCCCAGACTCGGAGTAGCTGGCTTGTCGGCCGCGCCGTTCACTCCCCGAGTTCATGCGATCAGTCAGGAAAACCGGATACCACCCTGTTTGGAAGCCCGACCTCAAGTTTCCCGCTTTTCGTCGGGCAAGCGGGCTCGCTTCCATATCGTTGCAATTTCATTCTTAAACCCGGGGATTCCGTTCCGGATCCGCGCGCAAACGATGGGTTATCATTACTCATGGATGCGGTTAGCGGTTCAGTCCTTCCTGCCAGAAAATTGGGCAAAGCCGCCCGAATTCGGGCAGTCATCGCCTGACCCGCCGCTACCTGCGCACCACATGCCGCGCGCCCGGACCGACGCACATCCGGCAGTCCACGCCCCAATCGACAATGGGGCAAATCTTGAGCCAACAGTGTCGCCAGCGCGAGCCACGAGGCCCCGCCCTGAGACGTCCGTCCTGGGCATCCGTCCTGGGCGCGCCCACCCACGACGCCCATCCTCGGTACTCGTCGCACCCGTCCATGGTGTCCGTCCTCGGCGCCCATCCACGACGCAGGTCCACGACACCCATCCGTGGGGACAGACGCGATCCCGTATCCGCTATTTCTTTCGATCATTTATCATTCTGACTCACGGTCATCACCATTCCGCCAGGCCGTCACCCCCGACTGGCCGACAGGACACGGCTTGGCTAGATTGGCCGGACGACCCACGATACCCCTGCCCGTTCGCTACCACCAATCGGCCCCGCCCGACCCGCCTGAGCGCCGCCGGCCTCTCGGGGGTCACGTGACCCACTGATCCGGGGCGCCCTGGCGCCTCCCTGTCGAGGAAATCATCCATGCCCGCCTATCGCTCCCGCACCACAACCCATGGCCGCAACATGGCCGGCGCCCGCGGACTGTGGCGCGCCACCGGCATGAAGGATGGCGATTTCGGCAAGCCCATCATCGCCGTCGTCAACAGCTTCACCCAGTTCGTGCCCGGCCATGTCCACCTGAAGGACCTGGGCCAGCTCGTCGCGCGGGAGATCGAGGCCACCGGCGGCGTGGCCAAGGAGTTCAACACCATCGCCGTGGATGACGGCATCGCCATGGGCCATGACGGCATGCTGTACAGCCTGCCGTCACGCGAACTGATCGCCGACAGCGTCGAATACATGGTCAATGCTCATTGCGCCGACGCGATGGTCTGCATCTCCAACTGCGACAAGATCACGCCCGGCATGCTGATGGCGACGATGCGCCTGAACATCCCGACCGTCTTCGTCTCCGGTGGCCCGATGGAGGCCGGCAAGGTGCTCCATCGCGGCAAGACCATCGCCGTTGACCTGATCGATGCCATGATCGCCGCCGCCGACAGCAACATCACCGACGAGGAAGTCCAGGTCATCGAGCGGTCCGCCTGCCCGACCTGTGGATCATGCTCCGGCATGTTTACCGCCAATTCCATGAACTGCCTGGTGGAGGCACTGGGTCTCGGCCTGCCCGGCAACGGCACGGTCGTCGCCACTCATGCCGATCGCAAGGGGTTGTTCCTGGAAGCCGGCCGCAAGATCGTGGAAATTACGCGCCGTCACTACGAAACCGATGACAATTCGGTCCTGCCGCGCAACATCGCCACCTTCGCGGCGTTCGAAAACGCCATGACCTTGGACATTGCCATGGGCGGCTCCACCAACACGGTGCTGCATCTGCTGGCCGCGGCGAACGAAGGCGAGGTGCCTTTCACCATGCTGGATATCGACCGGCTGTCCCGGCGCGTGCCGGTGCTGTGCAAGGTCGCTCCCTCCGTCGCCGACGTCCACGTGGAAGACGTGCACAACGCCGGCGGCATCATGGCGATCCTTGGCGAACTGGAACGCGGCGGCCTGATCGATGGGACCGTGTCCACCGTCCATTCCGAATCCATGAACGAGGCGCTGCAACGTTTCGACGTGCGCCGCACCGCGGACGATACCGTGCGCACCTTCTTCCGCGCCGCGCCCGGGGGCGTACCGACCACGGAAGCGTTCAGCCAGGCCAAGCGCTGGGAGGAGTTGGACGTCGACCGCGAGAAGGGCGTGATCCGCGACGTTGCGCACGCCTTCTCGGCCGATGGCGGTCTGGCGGTGCTGTACGGCAACATCGCGCTGGAAGGCTGCATCGTGAAAACCGCCGGGGTGGATGCCAGCATCCTGACCTTCTCCGGCCCCGCCCGCGTGTTCGAGAGCCAGGACGCCGCGGTTTCCGGCATCCTGGGCGGCAATGTGAAGCCCGGCGATATCGTGCTGGTGCGCTATGAAGGCCCACGCGGCGGTCCCGGCATGCAGGAAATGCTGTATCCGACCAGCTATCTGAAATCGAAGGGCCTGGGGAAAGTCTGCGCGCTGGTGACCGATGGACGGTTCTCCGGCGGCTCGTCTGGCCTGTCGATCGGGCATTGCTCCCCGGAAGCAGCGGAAGGCGGCACCATCGGGCTGGTGGAGGACGGCGACATCATCCAGATCGATATCCCGAACCGAACCATCAACCTGGCCGTGTCCGATGCGATCCTGGCCGATCGTCGCGCCACGATGGAAGCCAAGGGCGACGCGGCCTGGCAGCCGGCGGAACCGCGCAAGCGCCAAGTGTCGGCGGCCTTGAAGGCCTATGCCGCGATGGCGACCAGTGCCGCACGCGGCGCGGTGCGCGATGTGAACTCAGTAAGGCGCCGGTAGACCGGAACCAGGCAGCACCGGGCTGGCGACCGACGGCATTCACACATTGCGACGACGGAGAAAATTCTCCCCCGTAGCGGGAGGGGGAGAATCTTCTCTACAGCCGAGATGTGTGGGTGCCGCAGGCCTCGGACCGGGGCGCCCCTCACGCACTTTGCATGTGCTGCAGGCAGACGCATCGGATCGGCCCCGAACCCGCCAACCACCAAACTCTCGGGTTTCGCGGCCGGCCGGTCCTGCTGCCCGTCTCTACGCGAGCTTACGCGAGGCCGCGTTCCTTGAAGACTTCCCCGGCGATACGGGCCGCGGTCATCGAAGATGGCCAACCCGAGTAGAACGCCAGATGCGTGATGATCTCGGCGATCTCGTCCTTGGTCACGCCGTTGTCCAACGCGCGCGCCAGATGGCCACGAAGCTGATCCGGCCGATATGTGCCGATCAGCGTTGCCAGCACGACAAAGCTGCGGTCACGCTTGCTCAGACCGGGCCGCTCCCACACGTCGCCGTAAATGACCTGTTCGGTCACCTCGATCATCTTGGGGACGACAGCGCGAACCGCGTCGCGGGCATTGGTCGGCGGGTTGGCCATAGGTTTCCTCCGGTTGCTTGATCACGCCCAATGTAGCGGATCGCGGCCCCGTCGGCAAAACCGGGCTGCCAACCCCGCCGACACCCCACCGGACGGCATCGACGGACATTGTGCGGCGACGATGACGGATGGTACATGTTGCAGCGCTCGGAAAGAGCCCCCAACCATCCAGTCACGCCCCCCAACCACCCGCCCGAGTAACACGGCCGCAAACGCTCGGCCTCGCGAGGACCACGATGGACATCGAACGCGGCTTGGTAAAAACACGACTTGGCTACATTCATTACCGCGCCGCCGGCAGCGGCCCGCCCGTGATGCTGTTCCACGTCAACCAGCAGTCCTCCGCCCTGATGCGGGAACTGATGCAGGGCCTCGCTCCATCCTTCCGCGCCATTGCCATGGACTACCCCAGCCATGGCCACTCCGACCCGATCGATTTCCAGCCCAGCTTCGATGACTACACGGATTGCGCCATCGCCGTGATGGACGCGCTGGGGATCGAAAAAGCCGCGGCGATGGGCGAAGCGGTGGGAGCCGGCGTTTCGGTCTGCCTCGCGAACCGGTTTCCCGACCGCGTCGGCAAGGTCGTGCTGGTCAACTGCCCATTCTCCCCCGATCGGGGCCGCACCGCGACCCATGTGCGGGAGTTGCAAAGCGGCCTGCGGCCCGAGGACGCGTCAGGCTTCCCGCTGACCCGCACGGTGGAGTTCATGCTGGAAAAAGACCCCGGCCATGCCCCGATGCACCCGACACAGGACTGGATGGACCGCATCAACACCGCCCAGATGGAGGTCGGACGCAACCGCTGGCAGGCGGTCACCGCGCTGGCGAATTTCGACATGGACGACGGGCTGACTCGCCTGACGCAGCCCACCTTGCTGCTGCTGGGCGAGCACTTCTACTACGCCAGGTTCCTGGACGGGATGATCGCCCGGGTGAAAGACCTGCGCCATGCGATCCTGCCCGGCGGGCGCTTCTGCATGAGCTGGGAGCGCGCCGCCGAGATCGCCGCACGTGCGACACCGTTCCTGAAAGCCTGAACGCGCCCCATGGTCGACGCACCGATCACGCCCAACCCGATGGACGCGTACGCGCCGACCCAGGTTGCGGACCTGGTGGAGGCCGTCGGCGTCCGCAAGGCGAATCTGGGTTGGCTGCCGACGGTCATGCTCGCCCTGCTGGCTGGCGCTTTCATTGCCTTTGGCGCTTCCTTCTACCTGGTTGTGATCACCGAGAGCAGCTTCGGCTTCGGCCCCACCCGCCTGTTCGGCGGCCTGGCGTTTTCCCTCGGCTTGCTCATGGTGATTCTCGGCGGGGCGGAATTGTTCACCGGCAACAGCCTGATCGTCATGGCCTGGGCACAGCGGAAAATTTCGTCGTTCGCCCTGCTGCGGAACTGGACGCTTGTCCTTGTCGCCAACTTCGCAAGCTCCGTCGCCATGGCGCTGGCCGTGACATGGTCCGGCGTGATGGCCAGCCCAGCGCTGACCGCCACCGTCATCGGCATGAGCGAGGCAAAGGTCGCGCTCGATCCCATCGACGCCTTCATCCGCGGCGTTCTTTGCAACGTGCTGGTATGCCTCGCGGTTTGGCTGAGCTTTTCGGCCCGGAGCGTCGCGGACAAGGTGCTGGTGATTCCACTGCCGATCGCCGCCTTCGTGGTGCTGGGGTTCGAGCACTCGATCGCCAACATGTTCCTGTTGCCGCTGGGCTGGCTGCTGGGAGCCAAAATCGACCTGGCCGGCATGGCGGGCAACCTGGTGCCCGTCACCTTGGGCAATATGGTCGGCGGCGGCGTCCTGGTGGCCGGGACCTACTGGGCGATCTACCTCCGGCCCAAGGCGTCCGCCAGCTGATCGCGATGAACGGTCGGCGCCGGGTGGGGCGCCTCATTCGCGGTCACGCGTCACCCTACCGGGTCCAAACCGGGACCACGCTGATACTGTTGAACGGCGAGCCGTTGATCAGTTTCGTGCTGATAACCGTATAGACCAGCACGTTCTTCTCCGTGTCGACGGCGCGGTGGATGCGGAATTCCTTGAAGAACAGCGACGCCGAGGCAAACCCGATCACCTCCGACCTCCCCAACCCCGCCGGCACTTCGATAGGCCCCACCGCTCGGCAGGCAATCGAGAACCGGCTTGGGTCCTCGGCGAAGCCCAGGCCACCTTTGACCCCGCCGGTTTCGGCGCGGGACAGGTAGCAGGACACGTTGGCCACTTTCGGATCGTCGTAGCGCTCCACGACGATCTTGTCGTTGGGGCCGAGCCAGCGGAACTGGGTGGAGATGGCGTCGATGCGGGTTTGGGAGAGAGCGGGCGTGGCGAGCAGGGCAAAGACGCAGATGCGGAGAAGCGTGAGCATGAGGGACCCCGGGCGTGATCAGGCCGTGAGGAGGTGGGGATGCGCTGGCCCCGGGCCAATGGGGTGGCGGATGGAGACGTGCAGAGCCGAGACAGCGCAGCGAGCCGCGCGGAACTGGCGTTATCCTCGTTGCTCCAGATCGGCGAGTAGAAGCGCAACGCGCTCGCGTAGCCCCGGAAGGTGCTCCTTGATCGACAGCCAAACGATCCTGTCATCGACGTCGGCATATCCGTGGACCAAGATGTTGCGAAGGGCCACCGCCCTCCCCAGCTCCGGGATGGCGCCCCCGAGGTCGGGGGAGTGGCGCAACAGCCGGTTCAACGCCTCACCGACGATCATGAACCGGCGTTCGATGGCCGCTCGCAACATGTCGTCAGACAAATAGGCAGCTTCGTCGCGATCTCCCAAGTACCTGACTATCGCATCGGCGGCATCCAGCAAGAATGCCTCGGCGTCACGCTGCATAGAGCACTTCCTTATCGCGCTCTATCCGGGCACGGACGTAGGGATTGCGCACCGCGCCGGCCATCGCCAAGTCGACCTTTCGTCCGAAGATCTCCGCCAATGCATCGCGTAGGTCGAAAAAGACCCACAAGCCTGACGGATAATTATCTGGATCATAGGACACGATCAGATCCACATCCGACCGCTCGGGATCGAAGTCACTTGCCCGCGCGGCTGAACCGAAGACCTCCAGGCGCGAGATATGGAAGCGCCGGCAAACCTCGGCCACTTCATCCTTATGTGCGGCAATCAACGGCGACATGGCGTTCGACGTCCTGGATAGGCTGCCGATCCTACCCTATTCCCGGGTCGTCCTGGTAGGCCAATCCCCTATGCTCCCACGACAACCGCGGCCTGCGGAGAGAACACCAGCCCCACCGAAGTTCCGGCCGGCACGACGTGCTCCGCTGACGCCACGACCCGCACGACCCGTGAGCCCACCCGCACGTCATACCGGGCCGAACCGCCCAGGAAGCTCGCGGCGCTGACCGTGCCGCGGAGGAGGTTCGATCCGTTTGTGCTTCCTCCACCGTCCGGGCCCAGCACGATGCTTTCCGGGCGGACGGCCACGGTCACCTTGCCTCCCGCCTGTCCGCCAGAGGGGAACAGGCAGCCGATACTCTCCCCATCCCCGGTCTGGATGGCGCCGACCTCACCAGCCGCGACGGCGCCGGATGACACGCCGGTCAGCAAATTGGCGGCGCCGATGAAGCTCGCCACGAACTCATTGGCCGGGCGGAAGTAGATCGCGCGCGGTTCGTCCAGTTGCACCACCCGGCCGCTGTCCATCACCGCGATCCGGTCGGACATCGCCAGGGCTTCGGCCTGATCATGCGTCACATAGATGGTGGTAACGCCAATCTGCTGTTGCAGGCGACGCAGCTCGACCCGCATTTCCTCCCGCAGCGCGGCATCCAAGTTGGACAGCGGTTCATCCAGCAGCAGCAGTTGCGGCCGGTAGACGATGGCACGCGCCAGCGCGACGCGTTGCTGCTGGCCGCCGGACAGGCGTGTGGCAGGACGTTCGCCGTAGCCGGACAGGCCGACGGTCGACAGCGCTTCGTCCACCATGCGGCGGATCTCTTCCCTCCCGTAGCGGCGATCCTTGGCGACGCGCAGGGGAAAGGCGATGTTCTCGAACACCGTCATATGCGGCCAGATCGCGTAGGACTGGAACACCATGCCGATGCCACGCTGGTTCATCGGCACCGCGATCCCCGCATCGGAGTCCCACAGCACGCGATCGCCGACCGCGATCCGGCCCTGGTCCGGACGCTCCAGACCCGCGATGCACCGCAACGTCGTTGTCTTCCCGCAACCGCTGGGTCCCAGCAAGGTAAAGAACGTGCCGGTCGGCAGGTCGAATGACACGTCCCGCACGCCACCCGCCTGAGCGTCGAAGCGGTTGGCGTAGATTTTCGTCAGAGCGCGAACGGTCAGCATGGTTCAGTTCCCATAGACGTCGGAGCCGCCGCGCCGCATCTGCGCGAAGAAAATGCAGGCGATGACAGTCATCAAAACGGTCCAGACGAGGCCAAACGCGGCCAACTCACCGCCCTGCCCGTTCACCCACTGGTCGAAGATGGCAACCGCGATCACCTTCGATGTCGGGCTGGCCAGCAGCACCGCGATGGCGAGTTCCTTGCTCGCGATCAGAAAGATGAACAGCCAGCCAGCGACCAGAGCCGGCGTCAGCAGTGGCACGATCACCCGCCGCAAGGTGGTCATGGACCCCGCTCCGGCGACCCCGGCGGCTTCCTCCAGTTCCTTGTGCAGCTGCAAGACACCTGAATAGACGTAGCGCATGCCGTAGGGCATGTAGCGGATCACATAGGCGATCGCGATGATCCACAGAGAACCATAGATCGGTAGTGGCACCCGGAGATACACCTCCATCACCGCGACCCCCAGGCAGATGCCCGGGAATACCAGCGACAAGGTCGCCAACTGGTCCAGGATCCGCCCGCCGGGGCCGCCGCGCGCCGCGATCCAGCCGGCGAGCGCGGTGATCAGCATGATCGCCGTGGCCGCGCCGGCGGCAACGGTCAGGCTGTTCATGGCCAGTTCGAAGTAACCCGCCTGGGTGAACACCGTCGTGAAATTGTGCAGGCTGATCGTTGCCAACCCCTTCATGCTGAAAGCCTGCACGAAGGGCAGCAGCGCCATCCACAGCAGCGTGATCAGCGGCAGCACCAGCACGATCATGAAATTCACGATGATGACGGCACCGGCGATCCAACGCCCTCGTCCCAGATCGAACGGCCGCGGCCGATAGCCCTTGCCGGTGACGGAATGGTATTTTTCGGCACTTTTCGACAGCCGGCCGTAGAAATACAGCAGCACGACGACGATCAGAACCATCACAATGGAAAACGCGGCGGCATAACCGAGATCGGGCGGCACCACAATCGTTGCCTGATACACATCCGTGGTCAGTACGTAGATACGAGCAGGCATGCCGACCAGGGCGGGAACCTCGAAGCCGCCGATCGCACGGATGAAGACGAACAGCGCCAGGGCCAGGATCGCGGGCATCGCCAGCGGCAGAGAGATCCGCCTCAATGTGTCATAGACCGACGCCCCGCTCATCCGCGCGGCCTCTTCCATGTCGGCATTGGCGGCCCGGAACGTGGCGCCCAACAGCAGGAACACCAGCGGCGACCACAGGAAGCCCTCGATCAGGACCATCCCAGCCATGGAGTTGACGTTGAACAGATTGTCGGTGGATCCGGTGACCATGCGATAGACGTCGTTCAGCGGCCCGACCTTGCCCAGCAGGAACAGCCAGGCAATGACGTGCAGGATATAGGGTGTGCCCATCGAGATGATGGTGGCCAGATAAGCCAGCACCTTTAGCGGCGCGTTCGTCCGCTCCACCAGCCAGGCCAGCACGCCGCCCAGCAGCAGGGACAAAACGGTACTCCCGGCCGCGAACACCAGACTGTTCCACAGGCTGATGAGCGCGTTCTTTTCCGCCCCCAGCTTGGCGAAGTGGCCGAACGTGAAGCCGGTGATCTCACCGATGGCGTCCTGGGTCGTGACGCTGTCGAGGATCAGGATCCATAGCGGCGGCACCATCAAGACCGCCAGCACGATCCCGACCAGGAAAGCGATCAGCCGTCGAGGGTCCTGGCGCAACCAATTCAGCCACGGCGCGGGGCGAGCGGCTTGTGCCCGCTCCGCTACCGTGGATGATGCACTCACTTGAACAGCTCGTTATAGATCGCGATCCATTTCGGCAGTTCCGCCTTCTGCTGCTCCGGCGGGACGACCGTGGTGGTAAACTTGCCGTGTTCGGGCTGCAGTTGCGGGTCCTTGATGGGCACATCGGGATCGGCCGGCATGTAGTCGTTGGCCGCCATGATCTCCTGGCCTTCGCGGGACAGCATGAACTCCGTCAACAGCCGTGCGGCGTTGGGGTGCGGGGCGCCTTTCAGAATGCTGAGCGTGTTCACCGACATCATCATCGGCGGCATTTTCAGCCACTGGATCGGCGCGCCCTTGGCCGCGCTGATCGTCGAATGATAGCTGAGCGTCATCAGTGCGATCGGATACTCACCCGCGATCGCCTTATCCAGCACGACGCGTTGGGCGGCGGGGATCACGGCCGGCTGCTGTTTGGCGAACTCCCGCAGATAGGCCATCCCCTTCTCCTGCCCCTTGATGGTCAGGATGTTGTAGATGAAGCCGGGCGGTCCACCGACGGTCAGGTCATAGGTCCAAGCAATCTTGCCCTTCCATTTCGGGTCCAGCAGGTCGTCATAGGTCTGTGGCGCCTCGGACGCCTTCACCAGGTCGGTGTTGTAAGCAGCGGTGTAGTAATAGACGTTGGGCGAGCTCCAAAGCCCTTTCGGATCCTTCCGGTCGGCCGGATAGCGCGCCGCCTCCGCCGGGCGGAACTCCGCGATCAGGCCGGTGTCCAGCAGTGCGTTGAACGCGGTCGATCCGTCGACCATGTCCGCGAGCGGACGGCGGGCTCGCGCCTCGTTGATGATTTTCAGGGCGTTGTCGTTCCCGCTGGCACGGGAATACTGCACCTTGATGCCGGGGTATTTCTTTTCAAAGGCCTCCACCATCGGACGCAGGATCTGGTTGACGATCATGCCGCTGTACCAGACGACGGTGCCTTCCTTCTGCGCCGCGGCAACCAGTTTGGGGTCGATTTCGGCAGCTTTTGCGGTGCCAGCCAACGCGAGCAGGACGAGGCACAGGCGCGATACCAGCCTCATGGGACCAGTCCCCGGTTCAGATCGGCGGCTGCCGGTCGGTCGTGTTGGATCGCATTGGGCATGATGAGCGTCATGCGTTTTCTCCCAGCTTCCAGGTTGCCCTGTTTATGGTTTCAGTGACGTCGAACCCGCGTAGGGTTCACGGTGCGAATGGTGTTGTCTTCCAGCATGGCCCGTTCCTGGGCGATCTGTCCATCGGAGGCACAGTGGTCCGCCCGCCGTCGCAAGAACCATGCGAATTTCGGACTGGCACATGCCGCATGACCTCCTATCATCCCCTCGCCCGCCGCGACAGTTTCCATGCCTCCGCCTGGAGAGCTTGATCCACATGCCATCCCTGCTGCGATCCCACTACCGTGATCCCACTGCCATGATCCCACTGCCATGACCACGCTGCCCTTGGGCCGAGAGGTAAGGTCGGCATGGCGGCTGGACCCGGATTTTCTGACGGTGAATCATGGGTCTTTCGGTGCCACCCCCCTGCCCGTGCTGGCCGCACAGCAGGAATGGCGAGCACGCATGGAAGCACAACCCACCCGCTTCATGCGCGCGATCCTGCCCGACGCGCTGCGAGAGGCAGCCGACTGCCTGGCCGGGTTCCTGGGTGCCCAGGGGGACATCAAGGGGGACATCAAGGGGGGCGTCCAGGGGAAGGATCTCGCGTTCGTCGACAACGCGACCGCGGGCTGCAACGCGGTTCTGCGCTCCTTGCGGCTGGAACCCGACGATGAGGTCCTGGTGCTCACCCATGGCTACAACGCCGTGCGCAACACTGTCCGGTTCGTGACCGAAAGGGCCGGCGCGCGGATGACGGAGGCGGCAGTGCCGTTTCCGGCGCCCGATGCGGATGCGGCAGCGGATGGGATTGTCGCCTCGGTCGCCGCCGGGCTGACGGAGCGCACCCGATTGGCGGTGATCGACCACATCACCTCGGCCAGCGCGTTGGTGTTACCGCTTGCCCGCATCATCGCGGCCTGCCACGCCGCCGGGGTGCCGGTGCTGGTGGACGGAGCACATGCGCCGGGCCATCTGGATTTGGACGTTCCCTCCACCGGCGCGGATTTCTACACCGGCAACTGCCACAAATGGCTGTGTGCGCCGAAAGGATCCGCCTTCTTGTGGGTCTCGCCCGATCGCCAACACAACCTGCATCCGACGGTCATTTCGCATGGATTGGACAAGGGATTTCTGACCGAGTTCGACTGGACCGGCACACGCGATCCCTCGGCCGCCCTCTCAGTTCCCGATGCCATAGAGTTCCACCAGCAGCTCGGCGGGGCTGCGCTGCGGGCGCGCAATATCGCCCTGGCCGGGGTTGCGACGGGCATGCTGGCGCGCCGTTTGAACACGGAACCAGGCGCAACCGGCGCCCTGGCGGGAGCCATGGGGGTGGTGCGATTGCCGGTTCCCGCATCGGAGCCGGTGGCCAAGACCCTGCGCGATCGGCTACTGGAAGCCGGCACCGACGCCCCGGTGTTCCTGTTCGAGGGGGCGGTCTGGCTACGGCTGTCGGCTTTTGCCTACAATGAACCGGAAGACTACGCGCGCCTGGCCGATCTGGTTGCGCGCGTCATGCGGGAGGTCACACCATGACTGCTGAATCCATCGGCCGCGTTGCTGATATGGGACCGATCGATCCCGCCGCGAGCGTGGAATTCATCGGGATGATTCACCACAAGCAGGGCTCGGAGATCCGCCCCGCTCCGCCCGTCGTGCTGGACCGCGGCTATATCCGTGATTTCGCGCAGGCGGCCGAGGCGGGTGGCTTCGACCGCGTGCTGGTTGGCTATTTCGCCGACGGGGCGGACGGGTTCCTGGTGGCCGCCGCCGCCGCCCAACACACCGAGCGGTTGAGTTTCCTGGTCGCGCATCGGCCCGGCTTCGTCGCCCCGCCCGTCGCGGCGCGGAAATTCGCGACCTTGGACCAGATCACCGGCGGGCGCGCCGCCATGCATGTCATCACCGGCGGCGATGACGCCGATATGTTCCGCGACGGGGATGTCTCGACCAAGGAGGAGCGGTATCAGCGGACCGACGAATATGTCGATATCCTGAAGCGCATCTGGACCGATCCCGCGCCGACGGTCGATCATGAGGGGCGCTTCTACCGGTTCGCCGGCGCCTCCACCGCCATACGCTGCGTGCAGCAGCCACGGATCCCGATCTATTTCGGCGGCGCGTCGGAGGCGGCATTGGCGGTCAGCGCCAAACACGCGGATGTCTATGCGCTGTGGGGCGAAACCCACGCCCAGGTGCGGGAAATCACCGCCCGCCTGCGCGCCGAAGCCGCCAAACATGGCCGCACCCTGCGGTTCAGCCTGTCGTTCCGGCCCATCCTGGCTCCGACCGAGGATGAGGCCTGGGCACGCGCCGAGGCCATCAAACAACGGATCATCGAACTACGCGCCAAAGCCGGCCTGACAACGCGGGAGCCGGCGAACGAGGGATCGAAGCGTCTTCTGGCGGCGGCGGCGCAGGGGGAGCGGTTGGACAAGCGGCTCTGGACCGGGGCCGCGCTCGCGACCGGCGCCAGGGGCAACACCACCAGCCTGGTGGGCACACCGGCGCAGGTGGCCGAGGCGCTGTGCGAATATTACGACATGGGAATAACGACCTTCCTGATTCGCGGGTTCGACCCTCTGGACGACAACGTCGAGTACGGGCGGTCCCTACTGCCGCTGACGAAACAGATGATCGCCGACCGGCAGGCGCCTCGGGTGGCGGCGGAGTAGACGCTCGGGGACCTGAGCCAGGGACGGGGAACCAGGGACCGGGACATCCGCATGCCAGGGGCGCGACTCAGGGTCGCGGTGTCTCGATCCGTTCCGCAAGATCCGGGCGGTTCGTGTCTCGGAGGCCCTGGACCACGCCGGCACGATCGGCCAGTGGGCGATTCTGGCTCATCTTGACCTTGCCTTCCAGGCGAACGATCGGGAGCGCGATCCCGACGATGCCTTTCAACATGCCCTGGACGTAGTCCGCGGGCGCATCCGATACGGCCCAAGCCTTGGCACGCGTGGCCTCATGTCGGTCGGTCAGACGGGTGACGATATCCAGCAGACGATCCGGATCGTCGAAGGTTTCCAAGGTGCCGTAGGCGTGGATGACGGTGTAGTTCCAGGTCGGGACAACTTTGCCGGTTTCCTGCTTGGTCGGATACCAGGACGGGGTGATGTAGGCATCGGGACCCTGGAAGATCGCGAGGGTCCGCACCTTGGGGTCGGTAACGCGCGCATGCGGATTCGGGCGAGCGAAATGGCCGATCAATGTGCCGTAGGGCGCCGGCTCCGGGTCCAGCAACAGGGGCACGTGGCTGGCGATCAGGCCGTCCGCCGTCATGCTCACCAGGGTTGCCAGGCCGCTGCGGCGGATCGCGTCTTGCAGCACATCGATCCGGTCTTCGTTGAAGTGCTGGGGGATGTACATCGATGGCTTCCTGTCAGAACCGGGGCAACGCCCGCGTGTGTGGGGCGTGAGTATGCAAGAATTCGGACCTATCAAAATCGCCGAATCCTGCCATATGTGCTAGACCAATTGTGCCAATCACGGACTCAGGCCTCCGGCTCCATAAGCACGAGCCGCCACCCATCCAGCGCTTGAGATCGGACCAACCCGATTTGGATCAGGCGGCTTCCACCAGTGGCGTGCCTCGATAGATCGAAGCCAGGTCACACCTGAACCCAATGCTGGTCAGTTCGACAGGCTCACCGGCTCCAATACGAACCGGATTCTCCGCCCAACTGCCATCATCCTGTCGCCGCAGAAGTTCGGCCAGGACATGGGTGGCGTGCACCACCAGAATTTCCCGCACACTGGGGATCGAGGCGTAGGTCCACACATTGTCCCAGGTGTCGGGTTCGTTGCTGGGGAAAAGCACCTCGATGATCACCACCGGCTCAGCCAGCGGGATTTGCCCGGACTGCAACCTCTCGCAGGTCACCGCAAGATCCGGGACCCGCAGATTGATCTCAGCCCGCAGGCGGGGCCGGATCGCGGGTTCCGTGAGAACGACGCAAGAGCCGCCCCGCGCTTCCAAGTGACTTTCCAACAGAAATGCAAGTCTCGCCTGGATGCGGCCATGCCAAACGGCGGCAGGTGCCATAAGGACCGGTTCCCCATCCACGAGCTGCCACTTGCCCCGCGCGTCATCGTCGCACCAGGCGATGAACTCATCGACCGTCATATGGCTGGGCAACCCTGCGGCGCATGGCGACGTTCATGGCAAGCAACCTGCCTCCGTTAACCCGCTCAATATGGGAGCGTGACCCCGGCCCACGCAATCATCCTCTACCCCAGCGGCAACGCCCTGATCTTCTTCACATCCGCTCGGCCTGCACTGAGAATGTAGAGCGTATCCGACCCGCTGGTCAGATAGCGGACACCAAGCTTCAGCAGGAAGGACTGGAATTCCGCGTCCTCACGCACCCCGCCCACCCCCATCGATTTGCCATGAAGTTTCGCCGCCGCCGCAACGGTCTCGAACGCCGCGACCATGCGCGGGTCCTTGTAGTTGCCGGGGATGCCCATCTCGGTGGACAGGTCGGAAGCGCCGATATGAAGGGTGTCGATGCCCTCGACGGCGGCAATTTCCTCGGCATTGGCGACGGCTTCCGGCGTTTCGATCATCGCCATCAGCAGGGTTTCCTCATTCACCCGCTTGCAGACCTCGGCCTGGGTCATCTGCGCGTAACCGAACGAGGGCAACGATCCGGCGGCCGACCGGTGGCCCATCGGCGCGAATCGACAGGCCTCGACGACGGCGCGAGCCTCTTTGGCGTTCTGGATATGCGGCACCATCACGCCCTGGGCACCACAGTCCAGGATCCGGGTCGAGTCATGCGCATCGTGCGACGACACCCGGCAGATCGGTGTGATCCCTAACCCCAGAGCCGCGACGCAGATGGCGGAAGCGGTTTCCAGGGAGGTGGGATTGTGTTCCAGGTCAATATAGATCGCATCGAAGCCGCACGCCGCGGCCAGCATGGCGACATTCGGTGTACGAAGCTGGTTGACCCCGAAGCAGAGGACCAATTCCTTGTTGGCCAGCTTCCGTTTGGCATGGTTGGTGCCGATTTCCGTGGGCATGGTCGTTTCCTTTATGACAATTTGGCCTTCAGCCGGGACCATTCCTCGATCGCCGCTTCCTGGCCAGGCACAAGCTGGATGGTGAACTGCGAGTAGCCAGCGTCGCGCAGAGCGGCGATACGGTCCAGCAGATCAGGCTCGGTGCCGGTGAAGGTGGTCTGGCGGATCATCTCAGCAGTGACGAACGGACGTTCGCGGGGTTTCACCGCCATCAGGTGGCCCCGATGGTTTTCCAGGTAGCGGGCATCGGCTGGCTCATAGGTCTTCGCCAGTTCGACATAGGCCGCGACCGGTTCGGCGACGGATGCGGGGATGGTCGAGGTATTCGGCAATCCGGCCAGCGCCTCATCCGCCGCGCGATGCAGCAGCACCGCGGCGCGAGGGCCGGCCTGGGCCATGGCGCGGTCGGAATCGAGCGGTTCGCCCGGCTCCAGGATGCATCCCAGGGCAAAGGCCACCGCGGTCAGGTCCCCTGCGGAACGACCGGCATCGGTCCAGGACTTGCGCATCGCCTGCATCGCCGTCACGCCGCTCGCGACCTCCCCCACGAAATTCAGCCAGCCGGCGCCGAGTTTCGCGGTCAGCGCACGGGCCCTCGGACCATAGGCCGAGATATGCAAGCCGACAGGATCGAGCAGATTGATCAACTCCAGCTCCGGATTGAGGAAGGCGATCTTCTGACGCTTGCCCTCGACCTGGAACTCCACGGTCTGACTGTCGAGCAGCCCCATCACCACCCGGATGTAGTCTTCCATCTCGGCCAGTTTGATCGCGCCTAGCCCCATGGTCCGCCGGCCGGTGAAACCGGTCCCGACGCCGAAATCGATCCGCCCGGGGGCAAGCTGGTTCAACGACGCAAACCCGTTGGCCGTAACGGGCGCGATCCGGTTGGACGGGATCAGCACGCCGGTGCCGAGCCGGATGCGGGAGGTGTGGACGGCCGCGGCTCCCATGGCGACGAAGCAATCCGCGCATAGCATCTGGGTGTCGTAGAACCAGGCATGGGTGAAACCCAATTCCTCGGCGCGTTTTACGGTCTGCCAGGCGTCGGCCGCGGTGGGCAATGCGATGCCGAATTCCATTCTGAACCTCCCTTGTGTCGCGGATCGCGCTGACTGGCACGATCTCGGGCGGGGTGGCAACCTGGGGGCAAGCAGGCAGACTGACCCGGGAGGCGAGCATGAGCGACGCAACGCACGCGACCTATACCATCAAGGATTTCCGACTGAGCAGCGGGACCGTCCTGCCAGAGGTCACTCTGGCCTATGTCACGCGCGGCACGCTCGACACGACCGGCCGCAACGCGATCCTGGTCACGCATGGCTACACCAGCAGTCATCGCATGATCGAAGCCGGAACAGGATCCTCGGAAGGCGCGTGGAGCACCTTGGTCGGACCGGGGGCACCGATCGACACGGATCGGTATTTCGTCGTGTGCTCCAACATGCTGGGATCCAGCTATGGCTCGACCAATGCGGCCTCGATCGACCCGCGCACGGGCAAGCCATATGGGTCGCGGTTTCCGGCGATCACCGTTGCGGATATCGTGACGGCTCAACGGCAGCTTCTGGCGCATCTCGGCGTATCGCATCTGCGTGCGGTCGTCGGCCCGTCCTATGGCGGGTTTCAGGCGTTCCAGTGGGGCGTCACGTTTCCCGACTTCATGGATGGGATCGTTCCAGTCGTTACCTCACCTTTACCACCGACATCGGATCGGGTCGCGGGACTGATGAAATGGTTCGGCCCGGATCCGAACTTCAATCATGGCGACTACTACGAAAATGGCGGTGTCAAGGAGACGTTGACCAATCTGCGGGTCGATACGCTGACACGCTATGGCATGGCGGACAGTCTGGCAGGTCAATTCCCCGAGAAGGCCGCCCGAAACACCGAACTGCGCCGGATCGCCGCCGCCTGGGCGGACGTCTTCGACGCGAACTCTCTGTTCATCCTGGGGCGAGCGATGGAGAGCTACGATATCACCAAGGATTACGGGAAGATCCGGGTGCCGGTGCTGTATGTGTTGTCCCGGACCGATGCCCTGTTCCCGCCGTCCCTGGCCCCCGGAGTGATTGACGGGCTACGAGCCGCCGGTGTGGACGCCACCTATTTCCCGTTGGACAGCGATCATGGGCACTTGGCCTCGGGCGCCGATGCGGAGAAATGGGCACCGGCGTTGCGCGACTTTATCCGGCGGTTGGAGCAAGTGGCGTGACCGCGCCCGTCGAAGCGGCGGTGCGCGCGCTGTATCGCGCGATGCTGGCGCATGATTTGCCAGCGCTGGACGGTTTCCTGGCCGATGACCTCGTCTACGTGCATTCAACCGGATTGGCGGAGACGAAACGCGAGTTCCTGGATGGCGTGCGGGACGGTCTTTACGAGTATGAACGCGTACGCCCGGTATCGGAGTCCATCCATGTCTCTGGTGACATGGCATCCGTCTATACGACGCTGGACTTCATGGGCGGGGAGCGCGGACGCCCTCATCCGCCGGTGACCCTGATCACCACCTTGGTCTGGGTGCGCCAGGACGGCGTATGGCGCATGCTGCTGCGGCAGGCCACACGGGTGCCGTAACGCGCCCACGGTCGGTTCACTCGGCCGCTTCGGCCATCGCCTGTTCGACCGTCGGAACGCCATCGGTCAAGGTGGTGCGCCGCAAGTCCCGGGGATATCTCGTGTCGTCATACGGCCGAGCGCGATGCATCGTGGTGCGATTGTCCCAGACGACGAGGTCGCCAACCTGCCATTTATGGGTATATACAAACTCCCGTTGCGTCGCATGCTCGGTCAGTTCCCGCAACAACATCTGAGCCTCCGGGACCGGCCAGCCGAGGATGCGCCCGGCGTGGGACGACAGATACAACGACTTCCGCCCGGTCTTGCGATGCGTCCGTACCAGCCTTTGCCGCACGGGCGCGAAGGCTTGCACTTCCTGGTCGGTGAAGGTGAATCCCAGCGCGCCCTTGGAGAAAATACGGGAATGCTCGCAGATCAGGTCCTCGATCATGGTCTTGGTGGCACTATCCAACATGTCATAGGCGGCGCGCATGTCGGCGAACTGCGTGTTGCCGCCCTCCGGTGGGATGACATGCGCACACAGCAGGGAGTATCGGGCCGGAATCACCTTGTAGCTGCTGTCGCTGTGCCAAAGCTGGTTGCCCAGCCCGAACAGCCGCTTGCGGTCATCGCGTTCCAGCACCTTGCCATCCGGTCCCAGGTTCGAGATATCCGCCAGCGCCGGGTCCTTCAGCCGCACGCCCTCGGCGGCGTGGATCTGGCGGTAGGGCGGTTCCAGTTCGCCGAAATTCTTGGTGAAGGCGATCTGTTGCTCGGTCGTGACCGGCGTGCCCTGGCGAAACACCAGCACCGCATATTTGTCCATCCCGGCATCGATCGCCGCCGCCTGTTCGGCCGTTAGCGGCTTGCTGATATCCGCACCGTGGCACTCCGCCGCGATGACAGGATGCAGAGGGGTGAAGGTGATGCTCATGGGCGGCTCTCCTCCGATCGCTCACGAGGGAGACCTGTCATGAGCGGGTTGAATTGTTTTCGCGCATCGGTTCACCCGGGTTGGCACCGATCCGCTCCTGTTCATCCAGACTGGTCCCGGTCTTGCGCATGAGTCAAATTTGCGTCGTCCGCCGTTCGGTCCCTTGCGCCGCGGTCACTTGCGCCTCGCTCCCCCACGCCTCGGTGCCCGTGCCTCTGGACGTGTTCCCGCAAACGGCGGACACTTCCCGCACCGAAACGGCGTCACGTGGAGCGGACCGGTGGCCCAAGAATCCGCGGACATCATGACTCGGGGGAGAAAACTACCATGTCCAGACTCTTGGGGCAGTGCCTGCTGGCCGCCGTGACCTTGCTGACCCTTGTTACCGCGGGGATCGCCGCCGATCCGAAGCAGGGCGGCGTGCTGAAACTGTATCACCGCGACAGCCCAGGCAGCCCGTCGATCCTGGAAGAGTCCAGCAACTCGGTGACGAGCCCGTTCATGGCCATGTTCAACAACCTCGTGCTTTATGATCAGGAGCAACCCCGCAACACCGTCGAGACCATTCAACCCGAACTCGCAACCTCCTGGTCCTGGAGCGCGGACAACACCGCCCTGACCTTCAAGCTCCGCGAAGGGGTCAAATGGCACGACGGCAAGCCCTTTACGTCCAAGGATGTGAAATGCACCTGGGACCTGCTGATGGGCAGAGCGCCCGCGCCGTTGCGCAACAATCTGCGCGGAGGATGGTATCACAACCTGAAAGACGTCGTCTCCAACGGCGATTTCGAGGTCACATTCCTGCTCGGCCGCCCGCAACCGGCGATGCTGGCCCTGCTCGCGTCCGGTTATTCCGTCATCTATCCGTGCCATGTGCCGCCGCGGGAGATGCGCACCCACCCGATCGGCACCGGCCCCTTCAAATTCGTCGAATTCAAGCAGAACGAATCGATCAAGCTGACCCGTAACACGGAGTACTGGAAGCCCGGTCGCCCCTACGTGGATGCCATCGAGTATACCATCATCACCAACCGCTCCACCGCAATGCTGGCCTTCGTGACCGGCAAGTTCGACATGACCTTCCCCAACGAGGTCACGGTCCCGCTGCTGAAAGGCTTGCAGGAACAGGCTCCGCGGGCAGTCTGCAAACTGGTGCCCAACAATTGCGCCGTGAACGTGATCGTGAACCGGGAGCGTGCGCCGTTCGACAACCCCGACATGCGGCGGGCCCTGGCCCTGACCCTGGACCGCAAGACGTTCATCGACATCCTGACCGAGGGCAAGGGCAGCATCGGTGGTTCCATGCAGCCTCCGCCGGAGGGTGTATGGGGCATGCCGGCCGACATGTTGGCCGATCTACCTGGCTACGGTCCGGACCCGGAGGCTAACCGCGCCGAGGCCCGGAAAATCATGGAGTCCCTCGGCTACGGCCCGGACAAACGCCTGAAGCTGAAGGTCTCGGCCCGGAACATCCCAACCCACAGAGACCCGGGCATCCTGTTGGTCGACTCGCTGAAGCACATCTATATCGACGCCGAACTCGAGCCAGTCGACACGGCAAGCTGGTTCCCCAAAATCGCGCGGAAGGACTACGCGATCGGGCCGAACATCACGTGCGGCGCGGTGGACGATCCCGACCAGAATTTCTATGAGAACTATGCCTGTGGATCAGCCCGCAACTTCACCCAATACTGTAACCGAGACCTGCAACCGTTGTTCGACCAGCAATCACAGGAAACCGATGTTGAAGCCCGCAAGAAGCTCGTCTGGGACATCGACCGCAAGCTGCAACAGGACATGGCTCGTCCGATCCTCTATCATTACCCCGCCGCGACCTGCTGGCACCCTTATCTGAAGGGGTACACCCCCATGGTGAACAGTGTCTACAACAGCCCTCGGTTTGAGGCTGTCTGGCTGGACCGGTAATGCGGTGATGGCAGATCGGAACTCGAACGAATCGCGTTCGCCGCGCACAGTACGACCCGGGCGCATCGCTTGTTGTTCCTGAGAACGGATCGTGCGGCAACCATCGGCACAGGCAACAAAGGTCCGGTCGGAGGGCCATCACCCCCGCCGACGAAACAGGATCAACACCGCCGCGATGGTCACCCCAAAGGCCCAGCCCAGCAGCAATGCTGGGTCCATGCCGGCAAACATGACCGCGGCGCCAACCGCCAGCAGCCCAAGGATGGCTCCCACCGCCAGTCGTATCCAGGGGGCGACGGTCTCGGATTGCGGCGACATCGGATTTCTTGAGCTTGCTGTTGCAACGAGCATCAGCGCGGACGGAACCAAACCTGGCCCCGTCTCGCTAACCTCGTTCTAGAACCGGCGCATCAGGGCGACCAGCCGCCCCTGAACCTTGACCCGATCCGCCGGGAAGATCCGGGTCTCATGGCGCGCATTGCAGGGTTCCAACGCGATGGAGTTGCCGCGCCGGCGCAGGCGCTTCAAAGTCACCTCATTCTCGTCAACCAACGCCACGACGATCTGTCCGTTCTCCGCCGATTCGCCCTTGTTGATGATGACGGTGTCGCCATCGAGGATGCCTGCGTCGACCATCGAATCGCCCGCAACCTCAAGCGCGTAGTGTTCCCCATTGCCGAGCAGACTGATCGGGACGTCAATCTGGTTGGAGGAATCGCGCAAAGCCTCAATCGGCAGACCGGCGGCGATACGCCCGTACAATGGCAACTGCACCGCCACGGCATCATCGGCGGCCCGAACCCCGGGCAGGCGGGCCGTGAAATCGCCTCGGATCACATTCGGGGAGAAACCCCCGGCCCCGTCCTCATCCGGCAGGTCCGCCTCCGGTCGCGCGACAAGATTGTCCGGTAGTTTCAACACCTCCAACGCACGGGCACGGTGATGGCGCCGACCGAGATAGCCACGCTCCTCCAATGCAGAAATCAACCGGTGAATACCGGACTTCGACTTGAGCTGGAGGGCTTCCTTCATCTCCTCGAAGCTTGGGGAAAAACCGGTCTGCTTCAGATGGCGGTCAATATAGACCAGCAGTTCGTACTGCTTACGCGTAAGCATGTGGGAATCCCCCTGGGCCTTGCTCGGAACAAATCAGAAACCGCCCACGTTCTATGTTGGTTCTGAATCGCCCGTCAAGTCAAACCATGGAAAAATCCAAAAAATCCAGCTTACAGGCCGAGGGAATCGAGGCGAATGATGGGGACCTCGGCCCCGGCAGGAAGTGCGGGCGCATGCGGTGGGCGCAGAATCAGCGCATCCGCCAGGGCAAGGCGCCGCAGCATGGCCGAATCCTGCACCGGAAACGGCGTGGCAACGATCCGCCCATCCGCGTCCGTGGTGATGGTGGAGCGCAGGTGATCCGCCCGCCGGTCGTTTTCCCGCAACGCCGCTCCGGCGATGGCGCGGGTCACCGGTGGCGGCGCGGCAGGCAACCCGCTCATGCGCGCGATCGAGGGCAGCAGGAACAGGATGGCGCAGACCAGGGCGGACACCGGATTTCCCGGCAACCCCAGAACCGGCACCGCACCCAGAGTGCCAAACAGCAGCGGCTTGCCCGGGCGCATGGCGATCTGCCAGAAATCCACGACCAACCCGCGGGTCTGAAGGCCTGCGATCACTAGGTCATGATCGCCAACGGAGGCTCCTCCGGTGGTGACCAGCATGTCCATGCCATGCACGGAATCGGCGACGGCGGCCACGGCTTCCGTGGTGTCCTTGGCGACCGGCAGCACGGTCGGCTCACCGCCCAGCGCCCGGATCAGGGCGGCCAGCGCGTGCGAATTGGAACTGACGATGCCACCGGTGGGAATCGGCTCCCCCGGCAGCGCGATTTCATCGCCGGTGGCCAGGATTGCCACCCTGGGACGACGATGCACGGTGATCCAGGGATGGTTGGCCGCGGCGGCCAGTCCAACATCGCGCGCGGTCATGCGACGCCCCGCCGGGATCACCTCGTCCCCCTGTGCGAAATCCTGTCCGGCGCGCCTGATATGCCGACCCAGAATAACCGCCTCATTCACGAGCAAGGAATCACCGCTCCGGGTCGCATCTTCCTGCAGCAACACCGAATCCGCGCCTTCGGGGATCACACTGCCGGTAAAGATACGAACGGCCTGGCCGGAGCCGATGTGGCCCGCAAACGGATGCCCCGCCGGTGCGGCGCCGATCACAGCCAGGCTGGCGCCGAGCGTGCCATCCGCGGCACGCAGCCCGTAGCCGTCCATCGCGGAGACGTCCGCCGGCGGCTGGGTCAGACGCGCCCGCACAGGTTCGGCCGTAACGCGGCTCCAGGCACCGGCCACGGCCACCACCTCGGCCGACGTCGGGCGCAACCCGGACAGGATACGGTCACGGGCTTCGTCAACCGACAAGTCGCGGGATTTTGGTACGGCGCCACCGCTGGCCTCGTTCGTGCCGCTCATGACTGGGAAAACTCCCCGGATTTGCCACCGGCCTTGTGCGTGACCCGCAACCCGTCGATCCGCATCGACCGGTCGACGGCCTTGCACATGTCATAGACGGTCAACGCCGCGACACTTGCGGCGGTCAAGGCTTCCATCTCCACGCCGGTCTGCCCCGTGGTCCGTACCGTCGCGGTGATCTCCACGGTGTTGGCACCCGGGTCGGGCAGAAGATCGAGAGTGACCGCCGTGATCGGCAGCGGGTGACACAGCGGGATCAGGTCAGCGGTGCGTTTCGCGCCCATGATTCCGGCCAGACGCGCCACCCCCAGCACGTCGCCCTTCTTCGCGGTTCCCGCCATGATCATGGCCAGGGTCGCGGGCTCCATCACCACACGAACGCGTGCGGTTGCCGTCCGGTCGGTCGAGGGCTTGGCCGAGACATCGACCATGGTCGCGTTCCCAGCCTGGTCGAAATGAGTGAAGCCACTCATGCGGATGCCTCTCCCAACAAGGCGCGGGTCGCGGCGGTGACGTCATCCTGGCGCATCAGGCTTTCCCCCACCAGGAACCCGTGTGCGCCGACTGCCACCAGGCGGCGCAGATCGGCCGTACTGCGGATCCCGCTTTCAGCAATCAGGAAACGATGCGGAGGAACGTGCGGCGCCAGTGCCTCGGTCACCGCCAGGTCGGTCTTCAACGTCCTAAGGTCGCGGTTGTTGATGCCGATCAGAGAGGTTTCCAGGCCCAGCGCCCGCTCCAACTCTCGCAGATCGTGCACCTCCACCAGAACATCCATGTCGAGCGCGCGGGCCAGCGCCTCCAGCTCCCGTGCCTGGGCGTCCGTCAGCGCCGCCATGATCAGCAGCACACAGTCCGCCCCCATCGCTCGGCTTTCGTAGATCTGCCACGGGTCGAGCATGAAATCCTTACGCAGGACCGGCAGGTCGACCACCGCCCTGGCGGCTTGCAGATGCGCGGCGGTCCCCTGGAAATAGGGCTCATCGGTCAGCACCGACAGGCAAGTGGCACCTCCGGCTTTATAGGCGCGCGCCAGTGCCGGCGGGTCGAAGCTCGGCCTGATCAACCCGCCCGAGGGGGACGCCTTCTTGATTTCGGCGATCAGACCGAAACGGGACCGCGCCGCGGCTTCTTTCAACGCCCGCCCGAAACCGCGCGGCGTATCGCCCTGGTCATCAATGATTCGCCGAAGAGCATCAATGCTCCGCGCGGCCTTGCGAGTGGCGACCGTGACCCTTGTATCGGCACAGATCCTGGCCAGCACGTCAGGTACGGCGCGGGGTTCGTCGACCATAGCCTCTCCTTGATTCGACATCGGACATTATGGCGTCAGACAGATGACCGCAGCCAGCGCATCAGCCTGCCGCCGTCTCCCGTTGCAGGATTTCCAACGCGGTCCGCGCGTCCCCCCGGTCGATCGAGTGGGCTGCCAGATGGACGCCCTCCCGCAGGTCGGACGCCCGTTCCGCAACGATCAACGCAGCCGCGGCGTTCAACAACACGGTGTCGCGATATGGGCCGGGCGCACCGTGCAGTAACCCCATCAGTGCCGAGGCGTTGAAGCCCGCGTCGCCCCCCTTGATCGCCTCGATCGGCGCATGCGGCAGACCGGCGTCATTGGCAGTCACGGTAAAGCTGGTGATCGCACCATCGCGCAAGGCCGTGACGTGATTTTCCCCTGCCAAGGTCAGCTCATCCAATCCCTGCCCATGCACGATCCAAGCCGCTTGGCTGCCCAGCGCGGCAAGCGTTTCGGCCATCGGAAGGGTCCAGGCGGGATCGAACACACCGGTCAGTTGACGGTGGACCCGGGCGGGATTGGCCAGCGGGCCCAACAGGTTGAAAATCGTGCGCGTGCCGAGTTCGACACGGGGGCCGGCGGCGTGGCGCATGGATGGATGGTGACGCGGCGCAAACAGGAACACGCAACCGGCCATCATCAGGATATCGGACAGCCGGTCCATCGGCGCATCGATGTTGACGCCAAGCGCGGTCAGGACATCAGCGCCACCGGTCCGTGACGACAGAGCACGGTTCCCGTGCTTGGCCACGGGCACACCGCAGCCGGCGATGACGAAGGTTACGGCCGAGGACACGTTCAGGGTCCCGGCGCCATCGCCGCCGGTGCCGCAAACGTCGATGGCGCCGTCCGGCGCCTCGATCGCGGTCATGCGGGCGCGCATGGCTCGCACCGCGCCGGTGATTTCGGCGACGGTCTCACCCCGAACTCGCATCGCCATCAGCAGGGCGCCGATCTGGGCGGGCGTGGCCTCACCCGACATGATGATGTCGAAGGCGTGTTCGGCTTCGGCCTCCGACAGGGATTCCCCGGCGGCGAGGCGGGCCAGCAGCGGTTTAAGATTGTTCGACACGGCCGCTTCAGGCAGCCCGGACCGCGGTAGTCCCGGGCGCATTCGAGCCGCGCGCGAGGGCCAGGAAATTCGCCAGGATCTGATGGCCGTGTTCGCTGGCGATGCTCTCCGGATGGAACTGCACACCGTAAACCGGCATCGTTCGGTGGTGCATGGCCATGATGATGCCGTCATCGGTCCAGGCCGTCGGAACCAGCGCGTCGGGCAAGGTATCCCGCTCCACGATCAGGGAATGATAGCGCGTGGCCGAAAAAGGTGACGGCAGACCGGCCAGGATGTCGGTTCCGGTGTGCGTGATCGAGGAAACCTTGCCGTGCATCGGCTTGGGCGCCCGAATCACCTGACCGCCAAAGGCCTGTCCGATTGATTGATGGCCGAGACAAACGCCGAGCAGGGGGATTTTCCCGGCCGCTGCGGCGATGAGGTCCAGGCAGATGCCGGCCTCATTGGGCGTGCAGGGCCCGGGGGACAGCACGATGGCTTCCGGCTTCAGCGCGAGCGCGGCCTCCACGCTGATCTTGTCGTTGCGCCAGACATCGCACTGCGCGCCGACCTCACCCAGGAAGTGGTAGAGGTTGAAGGTAAAGCTGTCGTAGTTGTCTATCAGCAGGATCATGCGGCGCATCCTTGCTCCGGGGGCGGGTCGCGGTCAACGGGATGTAGCGGCGCGCAGGCCGCCCGACGACAAATCCGGGAAAGGTCGCCTCCGGCTCGGCCTTTCGAGGATGGTTTCACAGGCGCACGGGGGATGGTCGATGGCGATGGCTGCATGCGAAGGAACAGGACGGACATGATCGCACGGTGCTGGCGGGTGCCTCAATGGCGGGTGCGTCACTGGCGGGTACTGCCCATGATGGCCGCGATCACCCTGCTGCTGGGTGGGTGCGCATCCATGCTGGTGGAGGACACGACGCCGCTGCCGCCATCCAAGTTGCTCCCCTTGGGCAGCGATACCATATCCGCCGGCGGCTACCGCTTTGGCGGCCTGCAGCAGACCTCGGAGCCGCCGGACCGGCTGATCCTGGTCGCGATGTCCGGGGGCGGCAAGCGGTCCGCGGCGTTCAGTTTCGGTGTGCTGAAGGGGATGCGGGACATGCCCGTGCCAACGCGGACCGGCCCGCAGTCGCTGCTGTCCCAACTGGATGGTATATCGGGGATATCCGGCGGAAGTTTCACCGCGGCCTATTACGGGTTGCATAGGGAGGCTGCGTTCGGCCAGTACGAGCAGGATTTCCTCTATTCCGACACCAACAGCTACATTCTCGGTATCTATCTGTATCCCTGGAACTGGGCTTGGCTGACCGATCCACTGGTCGGCACCAACGACTTCATGGAACGCGTCTACGACAGGACCATGTTCCATGGCGCGCGGTTCAGCGACCTCGCCGCCCGAGGCAAACCGTTGATCGGCATCGGCGCCACCGATATCGGCTATGGCATGCCGTTCCTGTTCACGCAGGAGGTGTTCGACATCATTTGCTCGGATCTGGGTCCATTCCCGCTGGCCCGCGCGGTCGCCGCGTCCAACGGGTTCCCTGGTCTGTTCTCCCCCGTGACCTTGACCAGCCACGCGGCAGCCTGCGGTGGACGTAAGCCAGGCTGGCTCACACGAATCACTGAAGCGGAGAAAAACGACCCGATTTCCCGGGTCGGCGCTCAGGCCCGTTCGCTGGAACGATACCTCAATCCCGAGCAAACGAAATACGTGCATCTCGCCGACGGCGGCATCGCCGACAATCTGGGCCTGCGGGTCGCGGGCGGAATGATGGAAAACATGTCGCAGTCCCATTCCGCTCTGGCCGCCGAGGGTTTTGACAGGATCCGCCGGATCCTGGTGATCAGCGTCGATGGCGAGGGAACACAGGACGCATCGATCCCACAGCACCGGATGGTCGGCGGGCTGTTCGCAATGTTCGGCCTGGTCAGCGGCACGCAGATCGATCGCTACAATTTCGAGACCATGGTCACGGTATCGCAGCAGATCCAGGACCTGGCGAAGGCCTTGCGCGCGCTGCGTTGCTCCCGTGGCAAGATGATCGACGGCGCACCGTGCGAGGATGTGCAGGCTGAGCTGATGCACGTGTCCCTGGCCGGAATGCCGGAGAGCCCGGAAAAGCAGAAGCTGCTGGCGATCCCGACCGGCCTTACCATCGACAAGGCCGATGTCGACCGTCTGGTCCAGGCTGGAACGGAAACCGTCACGGGATTGGCGCCGCTGCGCCAGTACCTCGCGGGATTTCCAGGGGTTCAGACACCCGACCCTGGGCGATCCGCGACCCGGATGCCCGGACGGCGATGACACTGGCATCCGCACGCCAGACGCCCGAGCCCCTCCCGATCAATCCCACTCCCCGAGGTCCAGCTTGGGCAGGCGCACAACCGGTGCTATCCGGGTGTCCAATCACAGCCCCGGGATTACAATGAGCCACAGCACCACCGACGACGCCATCACGTCCCGCCGATCCATCCGGTGCTTTTTGCCAACACCTGTCGGACCAGACGTCGTGACGGAGATCCTGGACGTCGCCGCGCGAGCGCCAAGCGGAACCAATATGCAGCCGTGGCGCGGTTATGTGCTGGCTGGGGCCGCCAAGGAAGCACTGTCCGCCGCCGTGCTGGCGGTCTTTGACTCCGGCGAGAAAGGGCACCGGCAGGAAGTGCAGTACTATCCGGACTCGTTTTTCGAGCCCTATCTGTCGCGCCGCCGCAAGGTCGGCTGGGACCTGTACGGGCGCCTCGGGATCGCTCGCGGGGAAGATGCCAAGATGAAGGCGCAGCATCGGCGGAATTTCCAGTTTTTCGATGCGCCGGTCGGCATGGTGTTCACCATCCATCGAGGCCTGGCGACCGGGTCGTGGCTGGACTACGGCATGTTCCTGCAAAACATCATGACGGCGGCCCGGGCGCGCGGCCTGGATACCTGCGCGCAGGCAGCGTGGTCACACTACCATCGGGCGATGCGTCCGGTGCTCGGCCTGGCCGAGGAAGAGGTCGTGGTTTGCGGGATGGCGCTGGGTTACGCCGACCCGGACGCGCCCGAGAACGCCATGAGGACAGAGCGGGCACCGGCCCGCGACTTCATGGCATTTCGCGGCTTCTGATCCGGTGCCGCCGCCCGAGGGCGCTCCTCCACCCTGACCGGCAACGGAGAACGCGCCCCAATTCTTGGTCCGAGGGCGCCGTTCACCATCTGTCATGTGTTGCCTTGTCATGTGTCCGTCCACCCCGATCATGCTCCGATCGGCGGTAGTCTGTCCCGCCTGCTGTTCGTCGGACAGCGCCTTCACCTGCCGCAGTTCGCCGAACATGTTCATGTTCTCTTCGTAGTATTTTCCGGCGGACCCGCACACAAACCGCAGCGCACCCTCCCGGCCAATCGGCCCGCGCGCCATGACGCCGCGAGTGCCAGGCTCGCACCCCGAGTTCCACGCCTATTCGCATAGCCGGCATCGCAATTTCATGGGACAGGAAGGCAACGTCGAACATCTGATGCTGGGTCAATGCGAACCGGGCACCGCTTGTCACCGTCGCAACCACAATGTTAGAGGCATGAATCGATGGTCGATCCATGCGCCACCGCTTACCGGTACGGCCAGCGTTGGACCTGATCGAACCACCCGCGTTTGCGCCTGAGCGACGGCGGGCCAATAAGCGCCGTAACGCTTCGACCAGGAGATGATTCCTTGAAACAATCGTCTACGTTCCGGCTTCTTGGGCCAGTCGGCGCAGCCGCGACGCTGACACTTGCCGTGGTCGCCCCTGCCCAGGCAGCCAGCCTGTGCCCCGGCGATTTCCTGACCTCTCAGGTTCACCCGTGGCCAGCCGGCGTCACCTTCAATGTGCCTCTGCGAGAGACCAGCCCGACCACGACGGCTCGCAACCTGGCGTTCCGAGCAGGCCTCCAAACGGCGGGACTCGTCCTGGAGACCCAGGGCCGAGCGACCTTGAATGTGGTTTTCTCGATCAGTCCTGGCCGCAAGCCGAAACCCAAGGCGGCAAAGGCTGGTATCTACAACGACATGGAGTGGCGACCGAGATCCGCACCTGGCACGGCAGCGAATGACCCCTCGCTTGTCGGTTATTCGCTCAATCTGACCGTGATCATCAGCGACAATCGAGAGTATCAGCAGCTCTGGATCGGGTCGCTGGCATGCACGGTCAAGACGGCGGACACCGAGGCGCTCGCCCGCGATATCGGCTTATCCCTGGGCAAAGTGCTGGTTAACGCGATGGGCCAGCGGTGACGCCACACCTGTAAGGACGAGGGCACCCGCCACTGAGCCGGGGACGGTCCAACCGAGCCGTCGTTGCCGCGATGGCTTGGCCTGGGGCCACCCAGCCGTGGCGCGGGTTCCGGCGGCGGTTGAACTGATGGCACGATTGCCACCCCTGATTCTGGTTCCGCGCTGGCATTGGGGTCGGCTTGTGGCGATGCTCTCCGGGTTCCTGTCGTGACGTGTGGGAACACGTCGGTCCCTTTTACCGCCTGATTGATGGCCCGGCATCGGTCTGCCCCGTCCGATCATGGCGAGTCCGATCACGCCCGGTCCCATCATGCCCGTCTGATCACGCCCTGGCCGTATCATTCCTATCGATCGAACTTCAAAGAACGAGACCAGAAAAGCGACCAGCCACCTGCGGTCCAGATCGGCCCTATACGGCAAGAGCGGCCCCGCCAATAATCCGACGACCAATGGGAGAGCAAACATGGATCACGACAACCCGCATGATCGATCCACCGGCATGGATCGCCGTTGGCTGCTATGCGCGACAGCAGCGGTCGGCGCCGGCCTGGTGGCGAGTGGTGGCGCGGCGCTCGCCGCTCCAGGGCCCGTTTGGACCCCAGTCCCGATACCACCGCAGGTCCCGGCCCATGAGGGTATCGCCGAGTTGCCAGGTACCCGGCTCTGGTACTGGGATACCGGTGGACCGGGTCGCCCTGTGATCCTGATGCACGCAGGCACTCAAAGCGCGGCCGGATGGCCGTATCAGCAACCGGTGCTGGCCAAGGCCGGCTATCGCGTCATCGCTTATTCCCGCCGTGGTTACTACAAATCCGACACTGGCAACCCAGCCGATCCAGGCATCGCCTCCGAGGATCTGCACAACCTGATCAACCTCCTGAAGCTCGACAAGGTCGATCTGGTGGCAACCGCGCATGGTGGCTACTTCGCGTTGGACTATGTCCTGACCTACCCGGACAAAGTCCGCTCGTTGGCTATCGTCGCCTCGCTGATGGGGATCACCGACCCGGATTACGTCGAGGTCAACACGAGGCTACGACCCAAGTTCTTTGCCACCCTGCCGCATGATTTTCAGGAATTGTCGCCGTCCTATCGCGCCGGCAATCCGGCCGGCCTGGCCGCGTGGCAGGAACTGGACCACGCCGCCGTCCCAGGCACTCGGATCAATCCCAAACTGCGGCACGCGCTGACCTGGGCGAAGTTGGAGAGCATCAAGCACCCAACGCTGCTGCTGACAGGAGAGTCCGACCTTTACGTCCCCCCTGCCCTGCTGCGGATGCAGGCCCAGCACATGCCGCATGCGGAAGTTGTGACCATCGCCGAGGCAGGCCACAGCCCCTATTGGGAGCAACCAACCATCTTCAACGAGACCCTGCTCGCGTTCCTGGCGCGACACTGACCTAGCTCCGGATGGCGGCCCGCATGGCTGCCACCCGGCCTCGTCCGCCAAACCCGGCTTGACCATGACTCCGCCCGCCTTACGGTGCGCCGGCCTCTGCCAGACCGCGCCGGCCATCAGAAGAGGCAGGAGCCGACCTCATGCCCCTATGGATCCCCATCGCCGTCACCGCGGCGCTGTTCCAATGCTGGCGCACCGCCATGCAGCAGAAATTGCGCGGTATCCTCTCGGTCAACGGTGCGGGCTTTGTGCGTTACCTCTATGGAGGACCAACCGCCCTGGTCCTATTTTGCATCGCCTTGTACTGGACCGGCGTGCCGGTCCCCTCCGTCAACCCCCATTTTCTGCTGTGGTGTGCTGCCGGGGGTCTGGGTCAGATCCTGGCCACGAACCTGCTCATCATGTCCTTCGGGTATCGGAATTTTGCCGTCGGCACGGCCTATACCAAGACCGAGACGGTGCAGAGCGCGATCATCGCCCTGATCGTCCTGGGCGAAGTGCTGCGGCCGATCGCCTGGATCGGGATCTGCATTGGCCTCGTCGGCGTGATGACCCTCTCGCTCGCCGGGCGCGGCTTCAAACCCAGAGATCTCCTGGCGGCGACGATCCAACCGGCGGCGCTGTGCGGGCTCGGATCCGGCCTGATTTTCGGCTTCACGACGGTCTTCATCAAACTCGCCAATCTTTCCCTGATCGGGGACAACCTGGTGGTCCGCGCGCTGTTTTCCCTGGTCGTGACCAATTCCATGCAAATCCTGATGCAGGGCGCCTGGTTGTGGTGGCGGGAGCCGCAGGAATTGAGGAAGGCGTTCACCAGTTGGCGCAGCTCCATGTGGGTCGGCACTCTGTCCGGCTGCGGATCCGCCTGCTGGTTCACCGGATTTGCCCTGGCTGACGTGGCCCTGGTGCGTTCGGTCGGACAGGTAGAAATCGTGTTCACCTTGCTGTTCAGCCGCTTCTACCTCAAGGAAATCCTGAAGCAGAGCGACGTGGCCGGCCTGGTCCTGGTTGTGCTGGGCGTGCTTTTGATCGTGCTGATGGGATGACCTTGCCAAGCCCAGGGTCGCGATACCGGCAGACAGGCCGACCAGCGGAAGATCACCGTGATCTCGGTGTGGGCCCCGTTCTCAGGCGACTGGACCGATGACCGACGCCTCTCTGCCGTCGTATCTTGAGCTGGCGCGTCGCATCTACCGCCTGGCCGCGCCAACCACGCTTGTCGTGGTGTTGCAGGTGGTCGGGCAACTCGCGGAAACCTGGCTGGCGGCCCGACAGGGGACGGTGGCGCTCGCCGGATGGGCTGTCGTGCTGCCATTCGCGCTGCTGATGCAGATGGCGTCGGCTGGCGCCATGGGGGGAGGCGTGGTCTCGGCCGTCGCACGCACCCTGGGCGCCGGTCAGCCCGAGCAGGCGGCCGCGTTGGTGGTACATGCGGTCCTGATCGCCCTGGCCGCGGGCTCGCTGTTCGCCGCCATTCTGGCCGGCATACCCTATTACCTGTTCGGGCTGATCGCCGGCCCAGAAACCGCCGCCGAGGCGGCACCCTACGCGATGTGGCTGTTCGGCGCCGGGGCCATCCCGGTTTGGCTGACAAATACATTGGCATCCGTACTGCGCGGCGGCGGACGGCATGGATTGGTCAGTCGCGTGCTTTCGGTGGGCGGGATCGTCAGCCCATTTCTCGCGTGGTTGCTGATGGAGCCCTGCGGATTGGGCCTGAAGGGCGCTGGAATCTCGGTTGCCATCGTGTTCGGACTGACATCCGTCGTGATGGCCGTACCGGTTGTGCGTGGCGCCGCCGGGTTCGTCCCCCGATTCCTTGTCCGCCCCAGACGGGCCTTGTTCGGACGGATATTGTCGGTAGGGCTGGTGGCATCAACCATGGCCGCGATCGCCAATTTGACGACGGTCCTGGTTACCACGCAGATCGCCCCTTATGGCCCAACGGTGGTGGCCGCCTACGGGATCTCCGCCCGCCTGGAGTTCCTGATGATCCCGCTGGCCTTCGGGATCGGGTCGGCACTCACGGCCCTGGTCGGCCAGACGGTGGGACGCGGGGACTGGGCGACCGCACGACGTACAGCTTGGACCGGCGGTATTGTCGCGTTATGCGTCGCTGGCAGTGTCGGCTTCTCAGTCGCCCTTCTGCCGGAACCGTTTGCTCGCCTGTTCACCAGCGATCCCGCCGTGGTTGCGGTGGCAGCGCATGCCCTGACCTACGTCGCGCCGGCCTGTGCCGGCTTCGGCATCGGCATGGCACTCTATTTCGCCTCAATGGGCGCGGCGCGGATGCGCGGTCCCGTCATCGCCGGGGTCAGTCGGATCGTCCTGGCGGTGGGGGGCGGCTGGATGCTGGCGCATTGGGGCGGCATGGGCCTGTCGGGCCATTTTCTGGGTGTCGCACTGGGAATCACCGCTTATGGCATGGTGATCGCAGTCACCGTGCGGCCTGGGGTTTGGCGCGGATAGCAACAATCGAGCGTTTGACCGAGGGCGACCGAGGCGCGGCCCATCCTCCGGATCGGTCCAGCATCACGCCAGCCCGGCATTCATCCAATAATGAAACCATCACACCGGCAATCATGTATGCACCATGCATCGCGCTTCCGAATGATCGATAATTTTACGGGGTATTGCAGAGATTTTCGCGAGCAGCCTCTATGCTATCCGGCAGCTTTTGCATTGCTGGACCAGTCCGGATTCGTTATTAATTGGCGGACAGGGGAAACTGGCGCCTAATGCACGAAGGGGACCGATTGACAGAGTCTCAGCGACATCCACGACCTTCCCAACGCCTATGGCATGCGAGCCATTCCGCGGTGTTCTGCCGCTGGTCTGCCGCCGCGCGTGCCGCGGCCGTAACCCAACTCCGATGGCTATAGAGCCTCTCCTGCCTGGAATATCCCGCTCGATCGGTGTCGTTGAGACAACGCGGATGAATGTCTACCCTGTTCCAGCCTCCTCAATGCGACACTCAATGCGACATCGGCCAAATCAAGCATCCGTATCAACGCAACGCTTGGACGACCATACCAAAATCGTGAAATATTACTATTTTTTGTCCTGGCTTTCCCAGGAGGAGCTTCTAATATGGAATTTTGAAATAGCAGACATGCTACGGTATAAGAGGCTGATCCGATGAAGCCGCCCGATACCCCCCGCTCGGCCCAGGGGCAGGTCCAATCAGCGCGGCGCTGGCATTTCGCGTTGCGCCTGCATCATTTGTTGTTTTTGGCCTTTACCTTGGTGGCCGCCATTCCGATCGCAGTGCTGGCGATATGGGAAGGCAACATCGCTCTCCAAACCGAAATAGACTCGGTTCGGGAGCGCCATCTGCTCGTCGCACGCAACCTGACCACCACCGCCTCCCGCTATGTCGGGGACGTCAAGGCAGTCTTTTCCCTGGCATTCGAAAGCGGAGCGTTGACCACGCCAGTCGCCGGTCTGGCTGAACTTCTGATCTCCCTGAATGTCGAACATGTCTGCATCCTGAAACCGGATGGCCGGGTTGAAGTGATGATGCGGGGTTTCTCGGATCAGATGGCACGCCCCCTCGATCCCAAGATATTCGCCGCCCTTAAGGCGCTCATACCGCCCGGCTCGTCGAATCCAGCCATGTCCCAACTCTACCACCACCCAGGTGGCCAGCCAGTATTCTATCTGGTCAAGGCCTTGCCGGAGGGTCGTATCGGGTTCGGCGTCATCACCACGCAGTACCTTATCTTGCTGCAGCAAGCGATTGCGTTCGGCGACAATGGTCACGCCGTCATCACGGACGCCACTGGGCAGGTGATCGCCCACCCATTCAAGGACTGGGTCGCCGCTTCGCGCGATATCTCCGGCGTTAACGTCGTCGCCGCAATGAAGCGGGGAGAGACCGGCGTCGGCGTATTTTTCTCGCCGGCGTTCAAGGATGACATGATCGCGGGCTATGCGGTCGTGCCGGAAACCGGCTGGGGCGTGATGGTGCCGCAGCCAATGTCGGAACTGCGTCGACGTGCCAGCCAGGTGGCCGAAATGGCAATCGTGATCGCCGTCGCCGCGTTTGCCGCCGCGGCGCTCATGAGTTGGCTGATCGCGCTCTATCTGGCCAAGCCCGTGCGGGAGGTCGCCTCCACGGCACAGGCCGTCTTGGACGGAAACGAGGAGGTATCAGTCCCGGATTTCCGCGGCTGGGTCCCACGCGAAATCCGCCGGCTCGGCGAGGCTTTCAACACCATGCTGGGCGGATTGCGGCAAAAGGCGACCGAAACGCGGGAAGCGCTGCGCCAGGCTGAGAGTTCAAATCAGGCGAAAACGCAGTTTCTGGCCAATATGAGCCATGAAATCCGCACCCCGCTGAACGGTGTGGTCGGCATGGTCGAACTGCTGCAACTGACCGACCTCACGGTCCAACAACGCCACTACGTGGAGCAAGCAACCCAGTCCAGCCAAGCTTTGCTGCGTCTGGTAGACGACATCCTGGACCTGTCCAAGATCGAGGTCGGTCGGATGGAACTGGAGAGGACCCCGTTCCACCTTCCGTCACTGGTGCATGACGCCAGGATGTTGTTCGCCGACCAGGCGCGTGCAAAGAGCCTGAATCTGGTGGCCTCCGTGCCGGACCAGCTTAACCTCATGCTCGTTGGCGACGGGCATCGTCTGCTCCAGATATTGGGGAATCTCGTCGGCAACGCCGTGAAATTTACCTCGGAAGGCGGGATCGCGATCCGCGTATCCGCTACCGATAACACCGACACCAGCATACTCGTCCGCTTCGAAGTCGTGGACAGTGGTGTCGGCATTCCGGCCGGCAAACTGGACCTCATCTTCGACGCCTTTGCCCAGGGCGACAACTCGATGACGCGGCGCTATAGCGGCACCGGCCTGGGATTGTCGATCGCACGCCAGCTTTGCCACATGATGGGTGGCGAGATTGGGGTCCAGAGCACAGTGGGATCCGGATCGACATTCTGGTTTACCGTGCCGCTTGAAAAGGCGCGCAGCCAGGTCGGTCCGTCGTCGCCCCCCTCCTTCTCGCCACCGCCCGCGCGGGCTGCGACAACCGATGGCCCGGGGGCCGGCCCTCTCCACGCACGGCCGACATTCGTCTCAGGGGCCAGCCAGGATTTCCAGGACGCCTTGCGGAAGATCGGGCGGACCACGATCCATATCCTGTTGGTCGAGGACAATCCTGCCAACATGCGGGTCACACAGGCCCTGCTGGAAACCCTGGGCTGCGAAGTGGCAAAGGCCCATAACGGATTGGAAGCCGTCGCCGCCTATCGGGAGCAGAGGTTCGACCTCGTGCTGATGGACTGCCAGATGCCGGAAATGGACGGGTACGAAGCCACCCGGGCCATACGCCAGATGGAGGTATTCAAGGGCTACACAACACCAATCATCGCTCTGACCGCCCATGCCATGGCTGGCAGCCGGGAATCCAGTCTGGCCGCCGGCATGAACGACCAGTTGACCAAACCCCTGACCCTCGCGGCCCTGACCGAAAAGTTGCTGGAATGGCTGACACCGGTCGATCATCACACCCAAACCGGACCACAGACGAGCCAGTAAGCTCTGTCAGTCGGGCGGGTCGGTTACCGCCTGGACGTAGCGTTGCACCGATCTCGACAACAGGGACTGGCCATCTGCGACAACCATCTGATCCCAGAAGCCGCCGTAAATGGAATCGAACGGCCAAGCCAACAATGTATCGGCGATGCGATAGGCCGTGCTGGGGTCCAGCGGGATCAAATTGGGATAGCTGCGCATGAAGGAAATCATGCCGTCCGGCCCAATCCGGAGCGTGTCGCTCGCCAGTAAGGTCCCGCGGCCGCCCGCACCCTGCGCCCAGTGCATGACACAGCTACCGGCAAAATGGCCGCCGATCCGCAGCAAGGTCAGGCCGGGCATTACTTGGAAGGCCTCATCCTCCCAGAATGTGATGCTGGAATCGAGCCGCGTGATGAATTTCCGATCCGCCGCATGAAGATATACCGGTGCCGAATTGAACGCGTGGCTCCATTCGATCATCGCCCCGTAGTAATGCGGGTGCGACGCCGCAATGGCGGAAATACCACCCAGCGCGCCAATCAGGGTGATGGTCGAGTCATCCAGGAAGCTCAGACAATCCCATAGGATATTGCCCTGCGGGGTCCGAACGAGCAGCGCCCGCTGCCCCAGGGCAAAGCTGGGCAGGGTCCCGATTCCCATCAGCCCGGGTTCATGGCGGCGAAATGCATTGAAGTAGGTGCCACTCATCTCCGCCAGGGTCGTCCAGGTCTGGTTCGTGTGGACGCCCAAACGACGTTCGTCGCGGCAGAGGACACAATGTGCGGGCGGTACATCCGCGTTTGGGTACTGTGTGCCGCAGCCGGTGCAGATATGGGCGGGCATGGTCCCCTCCGACTCAGCCTGGCACCGTTGCCAGGCGCGCAGGACGGTTGCGTATCACCAGGGCGCCGATCAAGAGCAGGTTGAAAAGGTTGAACAACACCCCAATCGCAAAAGCCGGCCCATAGAAACCGTAGCCATCATACATGGCACCGGCCAACCACCCACCTGCCGCCATGCCGAGCGAGCCGGGAAACAGCACGACCGGGATGCGCCAACTGGCCTCGCTGGCGGGGAACAGATCTCGAATCGCCAGAACGTAGCCTGGGATCAAGCCACCAAACCCGAGGCCGAACGCGGCGGAGATGGTGAACAGCCCGACCTCATCCTGGGTCATCAGAAACCCGGCCATCGCCACGGCTTGCCCGGTGGAGGCGAACAGAACGGTCCTCAGACCACCCATCCTGTCCGCGAGCCATCCCCAGAACTGCCGGGAAATGAAGGCGCTGCCCAACAGGACGGAAAGCATCAGGGCGCCATGCGCCGGTTTGATGCCGATATCGCTGCAAAACGCAACCATATGCGCCAGCGGCATCGACATGGTGACACAGCAACAGAACACCGCGGCGGCGAGCATCCCCATCACAAAATTCGCGGGCAAACCCAAAACCGATTTGCCCACCGACGGTCCGGCGTGCAGCGATCCCTCCAGCGGCGGTGCCGGCGGCGGATGCAAGAAGATCGCGGCGAGCGGTACGATCACCAGCACGGTCAGCACGCCGAATCCGAACATCGTCCAGCGCCACCCGGCCTCATCGATCCCGAACTGGAAGACCGACGGCCAAAGCGCACCAGCAACGTATTGCCCGGACGAGATCAGCGCGATCGCCGACCCACGACGGCGGTCAAACCACCTTGTGACGTAGGTCATCAGGGGTGCGAACATCCCCGCCGCACCGAGCAGGCCGACCAGCAGCAGATTGCAGGCGTAAAGCTGCCACAGTCCTCCGAACGAGGAAATCAGCAGTCCGGCACCAATCATCGAGCCGCACCCGATCACCACCGCACGGATCCCGATCCGCTCGGCCAGCCACCCCATCGCGATCCCACCCAAGCCGGCGCCGATATAGGTCAGGGAAATCGCGAGCGCCGGAGCCGAACGGGTGGTGTCAAACTCCGCGGCGATCGGCTTCAGGGCGACGACCGTGACCAGCGGCCCGCCATAGGACATGGTCAGGACCGCCAGAGCCACGCTGGCGACGATCCACGACGTGCGGGTCTCGACGCTGCCGGAAGTCGGTCCGTTCATGGGTAGTGTTCCATCCTGGTTATCCGGCAGCCAGACGAAGGCGCGCGCCTCGTTGCAGCAACACCATGGGCAAGATCACGACGAGGTTCAACAGATTGAAGCCCAGCCCGGTGGCGAACGCCGGCGTGTAGAAGCCGTAGTGGTCGTACACGAGGCCTGCGACCCAGCCGCCACCAGCCATGCCTAACAGCCCGGCAAACATGATGATGGGAACCCGCCAGCTCGCCTCGGAGGCTGGGTAGAAGGCGCGGACCGCCAGGACATAGGACGGGATCAGCCCGGCGAACCCCAGACCGAAGGCCGCGGACACCGCAAAAAGGCCCATTTCGTCCTGCGTTATCAGGAACCCACTCATGGCGACTGCCTGTGCCATGGAGCCCAGAAGAATGGTCTGGAGACCGCCGATCCGGTCGGACAGCCAGCCCCAGAACTGCCGGGCGAAAAAGGCGCAACCGAGCAGGACGGACAGCATGGCGGCGCCATGAGTAGGGCCGATGCCAATGTCACTACAGAACGCAACCATGTGCTGCATCGGCATGGACATGGTCATGCAACAGCAGAAAATCGCGAATGAGAGCAGGCCAAGCGCGACATTGGGGTGCAGCCCGGCAACCCGGGTGCCCGCCCGGGGGCCGCCATGCAACGAACCCGACACCGGGGCCGCGGGCGGCGGACGCAGGAATATCAAGGCCAGCGGCACGACCCCTCCGGCGACCAGCAACCCGAACACGACCATGGTATACCGCCACCCATACCACTCCACGCCGAGTTGTATCAGGCTCGGCCATACGACACCGGCGATGTATTGGCCGGAGGAAATCAGGGCGACCGCGGTGCCTCGCCGTCGATCGAACCAGCGGCTGACATAAGTCATCAGCGGGGAGAACATGCAGGACGCGCCAAACAGGCCCATCAGCACACCATGGCCGATATAAAGTGTGCCGAGGCCGCCCGAGGCCGATAGCGCCATACCGGCGGCGATCATCATGGCGCCGAAGATGACGATAATACGAACACCGATCCGCTCGGTCAGCCACCCCATCAGGATGCCACCCAGGCCCGCGCCCAAATAGGACAGCGAACTGGCGAGAGCGGGATCGGAACGCGGGACCTGAAGGTCCGCTGCGATCGGCTTCAGGGCGACCGCGGTCATCAGCGGCGCGCCATAGGCGATCGCCAGTATGACAAGGGTCACGATCGCAATAATCCAGGACGCTCGGCTTTCCACGCTGGACGGATCGATAGGATGGGCTTGCATGCGGCTGCTTGGTCCTGGATTGGTTCCAGGCCGAGTGTAGGCGGTGTTACCGTGACCCTGAAACGCAATGGGCGCGGGGTTGGTGTGCGCGTCAATGTTCGCTGGGCGATCCGAACGCTATTCCCGCAGCATCACCGTGAAGTGCAACCCACAGTCGCCATTGGTGACATCACCCTCGATTTTCTTGTCCGAGTAGCGGCCCACCAGCGTGATACCGGGTCCCTGGCCCCGGACAGTGCCATCGTTCAGCACCTCCGCATCGACATAGACCTGATAGGCCCAGCGATACTGGAAGCGACGATCCCACATCTGCACCGTGACAAGGCCCGGCCGTGGGCATTGTCGGCTGCCGGCCTGGAACCGGGTGCTGGTGCCGCGATAGAAACCATCCACCACGGTTGGCCTTGGCGGCGGAGGAGGTGGCGGCGGTCCGGCGCATGCAGACACGGAAACGGCCAGCGCGATCGCCATGAGGGTGGGCTTCATGCGAGTTAAAGGGATCCTGAGAGACAAGACGGGCCGTCTTCATGCGTTGGTGGTTTCGAGTTGGCAAGCGCTCGATGCCATTCAACAGGAATATGTACGCTCCCGCCGCCAGACCCAGACCGTCAATGCGGCCGACATGACCACCATTTGCGTTGTCACCAGGGCGTACGGGATCGCCCAATTCTCGAAAACACGCAGTCCTTGCGCGAACAGCATCGGCCCAGCCACATACCCCATGAAGGTAATCATCGTGGAGCCTGACGCGGCATCGGCGATCCTGCCGGCCGGCGCCAGACGGGAGATTTCCGACAACATCAGTCCAGGCCAACTCGCGCAGACAAGGCCCATGAGCAGCGCCAGTGCGCCGGTCAGCAGCACGCCGGAACTCGCGGGCAGCCACGCCCAAACCATCACCAGCCCTGCCGCCGCCCACCCTTGCGCCACCATATTGCGCAAGGCGTTCTGGGAGCGGTCAGCGGCCCAGCCGACGATGATCCGACCGACCATGGCGCCACCCTGCATGCACGCATAGGCAATTCCGGCCTCGGTCAGGGACATGCCCCGGGTGGTGACGAGATAGGTGACGCAGAAAGAGAACAGGCAGCCCTGCACGATCGCCAGGCAGGTCGTCAGCACGGTCAGGGCCAAGAGCTGCCCGCTGGCCATGACAGCGCTGAACGGCGCACGCAGATTGTTCCAGTGAAACAGAGCGCCCAGAGAAATGGGCCGAGGCGGATCGCGCGCGACCTCCAACGGCTGGCGCAGTGGATTGACGGCCAACGCCGCCAGCAAGCCAACGATCACCGGCAGGGCCAAGCCAGCAGTCCAACCAAACGCTGCCGCCATCGGGGCGATCGTCAGCCCGGCCAACACACCACCCAGTTGCGCTCCCGCCTGCTTGACCGAGAAAATCAGCCCGCGATGACGCGCGATTGCCGTCGCGGCCAGAATGCGGGTCGAGGCCGAAGGGGCCGGTCCGTAGGACAGGCCCAGCAGCAAGGACGAGGCGATCACCACCGGCCACAAGCCCACCGACAACAGCGCCAACGAACAGGCCGCGCAGATGACGGCGACCTGCAAGGCGCGCAGCGGGCCGAGTCGCACCACGATGGGGGTGCCAAACGCCATGAACAACACCGAACCCAGCGAGTTCAACGCGGTGATCGACCCGATCTGCTCGGGACCCACGCCGATGCCGGCGGTCAACAACGGGGCGATCACCGGCAGGCTCTGGCTCATGTAACTGGTGGCCAATTGTATGCCGGTGGTGGCGGCCAGTGCCGTGAACCAGAGCGGAACTTTCATGACCGGTGGCGAATCAGCGTCGCGGCAGCATCGCGCCGGAGCCGAATGGACCACCCCACGCGCCGACTCGAGTGAACACCATAATGCCACCCGCGATCCTTGGGTCGACGGCGAAACGCCTGTCCAGAGTCACGCCATGGCCCGGGGTCGAGCCCGCCCGGTCATCAGACTCACCGTTTTGGCAACAGGTTGAACGGATAATAGGGCGGGAACTCACCAACCGCGTTCATATCGACCTCGACCATGGTCAGGCCCTTGATTGCCAGCGCCCTGGCGACGGTTTCGCCGAACGCCTCGGCCTGCTGCACCTTGAAGAACGGGATGTCCGACAATGCGGCGAGCTTGCCCAGGTCGGGGCTTTGCAGATCGGCGAAGAACCGCCGGCCTTGGGTCGCGTCCTGGATGCGCTTGATCACCCCATAGCCGTTGTCGTTCATCACGATGACGCACATATCCAGTTTTTCCTGCACGGCGGTCCAAAGCTCACCCACGTTCAGGAAAAAGCCCCCGTCGCCACTCATGACCACGGTCTTGCGGTCTCCGGCCGCCGCGGCGGCCCCGATGCCCAATTGCAGGCCTTGCCCGATACCGGCGCCCACCGGATAGACGTTCTGGTGCGGATTGTAGATCGGGAAGACTCGGTTGCCCCAGGTCGTGTTGTTCTGGGTGATGTCTCGCACCCAGATCGCGTCCTTGGGCATCACTTGGCGCAGTTGGCCGGAGAAAGTGCCATAGGCACCAAGGGTGGTGATGAACTCCGACTGCGCAGCCCGCTTCAGGGCGGCGAACTCATCAGCATAGCCGGTCGCAACCTTCAGCTTGCCCTCGATCCGCGAGAGTAGGCCGGCGAGCGTTGCCTGGGAATCGCCGGTGACGAAATAGTTGCTCTGATATGTGCGGCCGTTGGCGGCCGGGTCGGCATCGATCTGGATCATGTTCTGCGGCAAGGTTACCGCGAAATCGCCGGTTTCATGCCCGCGCAGCCGGCACCCGACGACCAGGCACAGATCGACGGTCTTGTAGAAGTCGGTGACCATCGGCATGCCGTTGCCAGTCAGGCCGCCCAGGTTAAGCGGATGATCCTCCGGCACGGTGCCCCGGCCGTTCCAGCTTGTGACCATGCCGAAACCCAGGTCCAGCAGCCGCGCGGCTTCCTTGCCGGCGTTCTTGGCGCCGTTGCCCAGCCATAGCAACGGTCGCTTGGCCGCGATCACGCGCGCGGCGAGTTCGTCCAGTTCCGACGCAGTGGGCGTGCGTGGGGTCGGCAGCGGTAAAACGAAATTGTCCAGGATCGCCGGACGGTCGATCTTCTGGCGTTGCAGGTCGATCGGCACCTCAATGCTGACCGGCCCCATCGGCGCGGACAGTGCGTCGACGGCGGCCCGGGTCAGCACACCGATCGCGCCCTGGGCCGAACGGATGCGATAGGCGGATTTGCAGACGGATCGCATCATGCCGAGTTGATCGATGGGGTCGTGGACAGTGCCCATTTCGCGGTCGGCGTGGCGGGTGGCGGTATGCCCGGTGATGTGCAGGACGGGGGAGCCGGCGAACTGCGCCTCGATCAGGCCACCAATCGCGTTGGCCGCCCCGGGACCGGTAGAGGAGAAGATGACACCTAGGCCACCGTTCACGCGGGCATAGCCGTCGGCCATGTGGGCCCCACCCAACTCGCCGCGCGCCATCATGAAGCGGATGGTGTTGCGCCGGCCGATTGCGTCCAGCATCGGAATGTTGTGGACGGACGCGATGCCGAAGGCCGTGGTCACGCCGCACGCGGCCAGGAACTCGGCAACCAGGTCGCCGACGGTGTAGTCAGTCGCCATATCGTGGTGTCTCCCCCAAATCGCCGGCAAGCTGAAACAGCGGGCGGGGCACGTCAACTTGCCGCGACGATGCGCCGGGTTTGCCGACCAGACGAGGGTGGTGGGGTGGGTGATGGATGCCGCAGATGCGAATGACTTGCATACGCGTAAACCCAGTGCTACGAACCTGCCACACGCGAGAGGGGGCACGTCCAGCGCATGTATGTCTGCCTGTGCAATGCGTTGACGGAGCGCCATGTGCGCGACGCGGCCATGGCTGGCGCGAACCGGCCCAGCCAAGTATACTGCGTCAACGGGTGTATCGCGCAATGTGGCGGTTGCGCGCCCACCCTGCGGCGCATCCTCGATGAGACTTCCGCCCTTACGATGTCTCCGGAGTTGTTGGCCGCGGATTGAACTCCGCCACGCGCAACCCGGAGGCCAGTAGATTGAAGGCAGACCCCAAGGTCGTTGAGTACCTGAACACCGTGCTGACCAACGAGTTGACCACGATCAACCAGTATTTCCTCCACGCCCGCATGCTCGACAACTGGGGCGTCACCAAGCTCGGCAAACACGAATACGACGAGTCGATCGAGGAAATGCGTCACGCCGACTGGCTGATCAAGCGCATCCTGTTCCTTGACGGTTTGCCCAACGTCCAGCGCCTGAACCCGATCCTGATCGGGCAGTCGCCCGAGGAAGTGTTGCGGTGCGACATGAAGCAGGAAGAAAAGGCACTCACCGACCTGCGGGAGGCCATCCCCTATTGCGAGAGCGTGCGCGATTACGCCAGCCGCGATCTGTTGTTCCGCATCCTGGCCGCCGAGGAAGAACATGTCGATTTCCTGGAAACCCAGTTCGACCTGATCGGACGAATCGGCATGCAGAACTGGATCCAATTGAACAGTGGTTCCGCGGAGGAATAGGCCGCAAACCGCCAGAGATACGAGAGCGAGGGATCACGGCTTGCTCCCCGCCCCTGACGGCAGCAAACTGCGATGGTCACTCGATTGGGAGGAACCACCATGCTGTATGAACTGCGTATCTATGAGTGCGTCCCAGGCCGACTTCCGGACCTGAACAAGCGCTTCGACACCATCACGTTGAAATTGTGGGAGAAGCATGGCATCCGACAGGCTGGCTTCTGGACCACCGTGATCGGCGAGTCCAACCAGACCCTGTATTACATGCTGGCCTGGGAATCCCTGGCGGAGCGTGAGCAGAAGTGGAACGCGTTTGGCGCCGACCCAGAGTGGCATGCGGCGCGCGCGAAGACCGAGGAAAATGGCGCTATCGTCGCCAATGTGAAGAATTTCATCCTCGGCCCGACCCCGTATTCATCGGTGAAATAGCGGGTTTCTCCACCGGCCGAGCGAGGATTGCGTTCGGCTGGTGGGGTTCACGCAACGACCTCTTCAACTCGCCCCGTCCTCCGCGCAATTCGCTGCGGCGCGGTGCAGACACCTCAACGACTTTCCCCGTTACGATTATAGAATTCCGCGCGTCTTCATGCTACCAAGAAGCAATAGATGAGTGAAGAAGGCACTCCCGCCCATTGCATGAAATATAGATATGTAACAAAATAAAGATGTCGCAATCGCTCGGTATCAGTACAGAACAGGTACGTTCTTGATATTATATGGCACCTCACCCATTGGGCTAGAGGCGCCCTATGCCATAATAATTATTTATTCCATGTTCATGTTTGAATATCATCTCTTAATGTCCATGTGACTAAAATGGGCACCGCTAAATGAAATATATCTCGGACTGGTAATAATATCAATTCATATTAATACAATATCTGTGCTGCGCCGTCTGGAATGACAGCTATGGGAAAACAAACGGCGTCGTTAGACCGGGTGGTCTTGTCGTGATCAAGGTTACTGCCCATCGGACGCATCGCGCGGCAGCGTTCCATTGTCCCTGATCCGCACGATGCCCTTGCGCCACGGGACGCGAGCAGGCGGCCTGCCCAATAGATGGCGAGAGCACCCAGCTGTCGAAGAATTTTACAGCATCTACCCGGGACGTCTTTTCAAAAATGATACTGCATTGATTTAAACAAATTTTCTTGTGAGGCATGAAATTTGCTTGCACCGATTAACGTACCTAATAACCTAACCAAGACATAAGGCTAATCGGATGAGAAAGCTCCTTCTGACGTCGGCCATCACGGCCATCGCATTCGTTGCTGGGCCGATGAATCAGGCGGACGCCGCCGCGATCACCACGCTGTTCAATACCGGAGTGGACGCGGGTGGCGCGACGTTTGCGGACGGCACGATCGGCGACCTACACTACACCCTGACATCCGTCCCCAGCGGGGTGTCCACCATTCGGATACGAACGTCCGCGGGCTTCGCTCCGATCCCCCCCTGGCTCGGTGACAACGCTCTTTCCACCTGGATTGGCCCGAACAATACCGATGAGCTAATCAGCCCGCCGGGCCAATATACCTACAGGACGACGTTTAGCCTCACGGAGCTGAACCCAACGACCGCGTCGATCGTCGGCCAATGGTCCATTGATAATCAACAGGCTGGGATATTTCTCAATGGCGTGCTGGTGGCTGGCACCAGCAATTCGGCGGAGGATTGCAATTTCACCTTATGGTGTGGTTTCACCGTTACCAGCGGCTTTCAATATGGAACCAATACCCTTGATTTCCGCGTTGACAATCTTGGCACGTTGGACAACCCGACCGGCCTTCGGGTCGAGATGACCGGAACGGCGGAAGTTCCCGAACCCGCATCAATGTTACTGCTCGGTTCGGCGATGGCCGGCCTTGGCATCCTTCGCCGCCGCAAGACCACCTGATCCGCCATCGCGTGTGGGGACGAAACCGCACGGGTTCTGGACCTCGCCGATCGGGCAATCAGTCGAGTCGCGGGCAGCCCTCACCAGCCAGATGCCGATCGCGTCGGCATGGCGGGGGACTGCGGCGATGCCGTCGGGTCACAGCTGGCGGTATGCGGGCCTGTCTCCAGCCGCATGCATTTGCGCTTGCGCCCCTCACGACCGGCCGGGATCGTCACGATTTGCTACCGAAGTCGCGGCAGAGCCCAACCCGTGGCTGACGCCGAACGGGGCGGCCTGTTCAATGGCCTCTGCTTCCTCCTCGACCCTCAGCACATTGTTGAATTTGTTGAAGAAGCCGCACATCGTAATGCGCAGCGTCAGTTGGACGATCTGCCCCTCGGCGAAATGGGCCCACAACCGGTCGAACAACGCATCCCGTAAGCGGTTAGACTGGGTCCGCACCGCGATCATTTATTCGACCACGAGTTTATCGACGTCATCGGACTCCGGGTGATCCTGGTGGTCCAGAACCCAGTCCACGCCATCCGCTGAGACGCCCGCGGGCACCAGGAACGGCGTGTGATGGGCGACGGACTCATCGCACTCATTCAGTTTGAAGACCGCGACGATCGCCCGTTCCTGGTGGCGCTGCGGGAGGGTCTTCGCCTCCCGGAGCTCCATCAGCATACCCATCAGATAATTCACGGCCGCTGGGACAGGAGCAAACACCGCGACCTGGCGCGGGACAGACCACAAACCTCGGCGAATCGGCCGTGGATTTCAGCGGCATCCGCCCACGGTTCCGTGGATGGGATGGAACGGACACGGCGACCGCGAAATCTGGTGTTCCTGGCCTAAGCGGCCGGCTTCTTGCGCATCAGCGCCTGCCGCTTGCAGATCGCCACCATCTCGTCCCGTTGGTTCCAGCAGGTGTGCTCGAACTCGACAATACCGACATCGGGGCGGGACTTGCTTTCACGCATGGCCAGCACCTTCGTACGGGACCGCAGCGTGTCCCCGGCAAACACCGGCTTGGGAAACCGCACCTCGGTGAAACCCAAATTGCCGACTGTCGTGCCGATCGTGGTGTCGTTGACGGAAACCCCGACCATCAGGCCCAGGGTGAAGATGGAGTTCACCAGCGGCTTGCCGAATTCGGTCTTGGCGGCAAATTCAGAATCCAGGTGCAGCGGCTGGACGTTCATCGTCAGCGTGGTGAACAGGACATTGTCCATCTCGGTCACCGTACGGGTCCAGGGATGGTTGAATTCCTGCCCGACGGAGAATTCCTCGTAATACAGACCGGCCATGGTAACGTTTTCCCCTTGCGTGTGGTCCGCGCAGGGTAATTCGTCCCGCGTCAGGCCGCCAGCTTGTCAGCCCGGATGTCCTTGATGTCTCGGAACGTCAGCGCCGGAGCCAGATCTTCCGCGCGCCGCATCATGAACGCCGACGAGGCCAGGAACACCGGATCCCCGTCGACATCATCCGCCATCGCCGTTCGGTTTTCGGCGATAAACTTCGCCAGTGCCGCCTTGTCGGCCGAGAAAACCCAGCGCGCGAGAGCATAGGGTGATGCCTCGAACCCAATCGCGACGCCATATTCAGCCCCCAGGCGAGCCTGGAGCACGTCCAACTGCAAGGTGCCGACGACCCCTACCAGGGGCGCAGATCCATCCTGCGGGCGGAACAGTTGGACGACGCCTTCCTCGGCCAGTTCCACCAGGGCCTGGCGCAGCTTCTTGGCCTTCATGGCATCGTCCAGACGCACGCGGCGCAGGATTTCCGGGGCAAAATAGGGGACGCCGATGAACTGGATGTCCTCGCCTTCCGTCAGGGTGTCTCCAATCCGCAAGGTGCCGTGGTTTGGAATACCGACCACGTCGCCGGCGAATGCCTCATCCGCGATTTCACGTTCGCGGGCGAAGAAGAACTGCGGCGCATGCAGCGGGATCGACTTGCCGGTACGCACCTGCTTCAGCCGCATGCCACGCACCAGCCGGCCGGAGCACACCCGCGCGAAGGCGATGCGGTCGCGGTGATTCGGATCCATGTTCGCCTGAATCTTGAACACCAGCGCGGTAAGGCCAGGTTCCGTCGCCTCGATCGAACGCTTGTCGGCGGGTTGCGCGCGCGGCCGCGGGCCATATTCCGCCAACCCGTCCAGCAAGTCCTTGACGCCGATGCCCTTGATCGCACTGCCGAAATAGACCGGTGTCAGGTGCCCCGCATTGAACGACTCGAGGTCGAATTCGGGGAGCGCCGACCGGACGAGATCGACCTCGTCGGCGACGGCGAGCATGCGGGGGTCGGACTGCGAAAGCTCGTTGATGAGATGCATCTCGCGCTTGCGCAGGTCGTAGGTCCCGGCGAACTCCGACGCCCGCCCGACCGGCCACGTGACCGGGCTCGTGTCCAGCGCCAGAGTGGAGGCGACCTCATCCAACAACTCGATCGGATCGCGGGCCTCGCGGTCCATCTTGTTGATGAAGGTGATGATCGGGATGTCGCGCAGACGGCAGATTTCGAACAGCTTGCGCGTGCGGGCCTCGATCCCCTTGGCGGCATCGATCACCATCACGGCGGAATCGACCGCGGTGAGGGTACGATAGGTGTCCTCGGAGAAATCCTCATGGCCCGGCGTGTCGAGCAGGTTGAAGACGCAACCAGAGTACTCGAAGGTCATGACCGAGGTGACGACGGATATGCCGCGCTCCCGCTCGATCCCCATCCAATCCGAGCGAGTCCGGCGGCGTTCGCCCTTCGCACGGACGTTGCCCGCAAGCTGGATGGCACCACCAGCGCGCAGCAGATGCTCGGTCAGCGTGGTTTTGCCCGCATCGGGGTGGGAGATGATCGCGAAGGTTCGGCGGCGGGCGATCTCAGTGGTGGGATCGGTCATACTGGGTCCTGAAGTCCTGACTCACGGACGCCGGGGAGGAAGACCGCCCCGGCGCCGTCTGTGTCCTTATATAGGCATTCGCATCCCGGTGTCAGGCGACGGGCCGCGCGATTGCGAGAATCGGCCGGACGCCTCACGGTTCCACATAGATGCGGGTGACCCGCTTGCCCAATCGCACCAGCAGTTCATGCGCCATGGTCCCTGCCCGGTCCGCCACCAACTCCGGCCGGATGACGTGGCCATCATGCGTTCCATACAGAAGAACGGAGGAACCTACCCCGGCATTGGGCATGTCGGAAATATCGATCTGCATCTGATCCATGCTGATCCGTCCTAGGATCGGAGCTTCCTGCCCGTCCACCAGCACGGTGCCGCTGGCGGTCCGCTGCCAGGGCAACCCATCATCATACCCAAACGGCACCACCCCAATCCGATGCGCTCGGCTTGCGACATAGGCGCGGTTGTAGCCGAGGCTTTCGCCACTGGCGATATTCTGGATGGTGGCGATCCGGCTCGTCACGCCGACCGCCAGCACCAGCGGCAATTCCTGCTCGACCGAAGCAGATGGATAGACACCGTAAAGCCCGAGCCCCACCCGGACCATATCGTAGTGCGCCTCCGGAAAGCGGACCGTGCCAGCGGTATTGGCCGCATGGACCAGGAGATCCTCGAACCCATCCGCTCGGAGTTGCCCGACCACAGTGTCGAACGTGGCTATCTGCCGCCTGGTATGGTCGTCCTGGTCGGGATCGTCCGCTGAAGAAAAATGCGTGCAGACACCGGACAGTCTCATTGTGCGGGATTGCCGGATCCGTCTGGCAAGACTTAGAGCCTCCCGCGGATCGACACCCAAGCGGTTCATTCCGGTATTGACTTTCAAATGCACATCGATCGTTTGACCGGCCTCCGACAGAGCCTTGTCAAAGATGTCCACCAGGTCAGGGGAATACACGATCGGGGTCAGGCGGTATCGCACCAGACTGTCCACATCGTCTCGATCGGGCAGGAACACGTAAATGTCCTGGGTGACGCCCGTCTTGCGGGTGGAAACCCCCTCCCCGGTGGAGGACACGCCGATATGGTGAATGCCCAGGCGTGTCATCCAGAACGCCAGATGCACGAGCTCGGTCCCATAGGCGAGCGCCTTCAGAACAGCCATGATCTTTGTGCTGCCTTGGCAGTGCCGCCGAAACCGCGCCACATTTTCGCCGATCGCAGCCAGATCCAGCCAAAAGGCACGCTGCGCCATCGATCCGGCCAAATCCCGCGCGGCCCGGACCATGCCGGAGTTGCGGGGACCCTTGAACAGAACCGTATCGCCATGGCGCAGGAGCGGCAGCAACCGGTCCTTCAGTTCCGACGCGCCGGCGACCGGGATGACAATCCCATCGGGACGCGCTGACAGAAACCCTTCCTGGGTGTCGCGCAACCCTCCCTGTCCCACCAGGAACAGATGGCTGAAGCCGCATTCGGCCGCATGGGCGCCGACCTGCCGATGCTCGAACCCGCCCTGTGTTCCCAACTCCCGCATGCCGGCGAATGCAAAGATCTTCCTGCCCGTCTGCGGGGCGCCGAGCGCCGCGGTCCGCAACGCGCTGTGGACGGAAATGGGATCGGACGTGTAAGCGTCATTGATGATCCGCACCCCCTGGGAGGAGGACCATACCTCGGCCCGGGTTGGCAACGGGCTGTACCCGTCAAGCGTTGTCGCGATCTCCCTCAGGCTGACACCTAGCAGGTGGGCCGCCAACGCCGCGATATGCAGATCATGGAGAATTTCCGGCGAGCGGGTCCGGATCAGAATCTCGAACCGCGCGCCGGATGGCACCGACAGGGCCACGATCTGGCCGTCATCCGCGTTCGCCAACTGTGTAAAGGACAGGGCCTGGCCTTCGGCGCCGATGCGATGGACCGCGCATTGCAGGTCCTCGATCGAGGCGGAAATGGTCTCCTCATGCGCCGGGACGATCACCCAGCCTTGGGGGCCAATTCGTCGGAACAACTGCATCTTCTCTTGCGCGATGGCCTGTCTTGTCCCGAACGAGGCGAGATGCGCCATGCCGATATTTGTCAAAATGCCGTAATCCGGCGCGGCGATATCCTCCAGGATTGCCATCTCCCCCGGCTCCGAGACCCCGGCCTCCAGAACCGCAAGAGGACTTTCCTTCTCACCGGACAACACGGCCAGAGGCAGACCCAACTGGCTGTTGTAGCTGCCCGGCGAGGTCGTGGCATCCAATGACGCCAGCAGCGCACCCAGCGCATCCTTGACAACAGTCTTGCCGTTGCTGCCGGTGATCGCGACAACTTGCCCGAAGAATTGTCGGCGATACCAGCGCGCCAGGCGTTGCAGCGCCTGCAGCGGGGAGTCCGTCACGATGACCGGCCAGCGAACGTCGACGGCACCCTTGCTGATGATATCGTGATCCACCAGCGCCGCGGTCGTACCGTTTCGAAACGCCTCAGGAAGAAATCTGTGCCCGTCCGTGTGCGCTCCCTTCAGGGCGACGAACAACGCCCCTGGCGATGCGCCACGAGAATCCGTGCACACGCGATCAACCGAGCCATGAAGGGGTGCATGCCACAGGGTTCCGCCGACAATCTGTGCGAGTCGATCAAGCGCAATCGGTTTCATTCGGTCTTTCACCCTCCCGACCGGTATCGCCGTTTCCCCCGCCAGGGCCGGTATCACGCGGCGACGACATGGCGGTCAGCATCACGCCACCCTGGGAATCCACACAGGCTGTGAATACCACGGCGGCCCGACGGACGCATCCGAAGTCCGGGCCATGGCTCCACGCGGATTCGCCGTCCCAGCCCCGAAGTCCCGAAGGCGTGCGCGGTGCAAGGGATCGGCAATCTCCGAGGCTCCAATCATCTCTCACTTCGCGCTTGCAGCATGAACCGTCCAGACGGTATAGTAATCCATGGTCTCGCCATCCCCCGACGCCCGAACCCGCATTCTCGACGCGGCCGAAACCCTGGTGCGCGCCAAAGGTGTCACCGGGCTAACGCTTGAAGCCGCGGCACAAACCGCGGGCGTGTCGAAGGGCGGGCTGCTCTACCACTTCGCTTCGAAGGAGGCGTTGCTCGATGCGCTGCTGAAGCGCCTCGCCTCGTTCATTCAGGAGGACTTCGAACAAGGCGTCGCCGATCAACCCGAAGGTCCCGGTCGAGTCGCCCGGGCCATGCTCACCTGGGCACTCGGTCTGCCACCCGACGAAAGCAACGAGCGCTGCGACCGTGCCGCCGCGGTCTTTCTGGCGGCCTTTCACCATGATCCGGCCCTGCTGCAACCCGTCCGTGATCAGATTGCACGCATGAAACAGGCCGTCGAGGCCGATGGCCTGA
>Ga0082335_1000805_pt1 | contig 73905 bp, 76 predicted proteins | sample Subgrocontami58m_FD_72375 | JGI IMG/M metagenome (GOLD analysis project Ga0082335, IMG submission 72375) | Subsurface groundwater microbial communities from S. Glens Falls, New York, USA - GMW37 contaminated, 5.8 m (SPADES assembly) (version 2) ... | reverse complement strand
CATCATGCGGCCGGCCTTTGTGCAGGTCCGGGTTCACCACCTTGACCACCGCGCGGCGGCCCGGGGATGTCGGCTTGACTTTAACGAGTGCCATTACTTGGTCTCCCCTGCCGCAAAGTTGATCTCCTGGCCGGCCTTGAGCGACACGTAAGCCTTCTTCCAGTCATTGCGGCGGCCCATGAAGCGGCCGAAGCGTTTTTCCTTGCCCTTGACGTTGGCAACCTGCACCGCCACGACCTCGATCTTCCGGTCCTTGGTGCTGAACATCAGCTCGACCGCCGCCTTGATCTCGGGTTTGGTCGCGTCGGACGTTACGCGAAACGCATACTGGTTGTTCTTCTCGCCGATGAACGTGCTCTTCTCGGACACCACCGGGGCGAGCAGCACCTTCATCAGGCGCTCGGGGTTCCTAGTGCTGGTTGCAGCGCTACTCATTTCAGCAGCTCCTCGAATTTGGCCATTGCGTTCTTGGTCAGCAGCACGTTGGCATGGCGGATCAGGCTCACCGGATCGGCATGTGCCACCGCGACGATGCTCACGTTGGGCAGATTGCGCGCCGAAAGCAGCAGATTCTCATCCACGCTGTCGGTGACGATCAGCACGTTGTCAAAGCCCATGCTTTTGACTTTCTGCGCCAGCAGCCGGGTTTTCGGCGTATCGACCGTGAAGCTGTCGACCACCGCCAGCCGCCCTTCGCGCGCGAGCTGCGAGAGGATCGCGCACACCCCGGCGCGGTACATTTTCCGGTTCAGCTTGTGGCTGAAGTTCTCATCCGGACGGTTCGGGAAAATCCGCCCGCCGCCCCGCCACAGCGGGCTCGACGTCATACCGGCGCGGGCGCGGCCGGTGCCCTTCTGGCGAAACGGTTTCTTGGTCGAGTGCTTCACCTCGCCGCGGTCTTTTTGCGCCCGGGTGCCGCTGCGCGCGTTGGCAAGATACGAAGTCACCACCTGATGGATCAGGGCTTCGTTGTAATCCCGCCCGAATACCGCGTCCGCCGCTGCAACCTTGGCGGTCGACTGCCCCTGCGGGTCGATCAGTTTGAGTTCCATCATGCACCTGCCTTGGCCGCGGCCGGCTTGACGGCCGGCTTGCCGCCCTTGACCGCCGGGTAAACGGTGACGTCCCCATTCCTGGCCCCGGGGACCGCGCCCCGGATCAGCAGCAACTGGCGCTCGGCATCGATGCGCACGATCACCAGATTCTGGGTGGTGCGTCTCACGTCGCCGAGGTGGCCGGTCATCTTCTTGCCCGGAAACACCCGGCCCGGGTCCTGTGCCATCGAGATCGAACCCGGCTTGTTGTGCGATACCGAGTTACCGTGGCTCGCGCGGTTCGAGGAAAAGTGGTGGCGCTTGATCACGCCGGCGTAGCCCTTGCCGATGGTGGTGCCGGCAACATCCACTTTCTGCCCGACCGAGAATACGTCGACGCCGATCACGCCGCCGACCTTGAGGTTGGCGGTCTGCTCGGGAGTGACGCGGAATTCCTTCAGCACCGAACCCGCTTCGACACCGGCTTTGGCGAAATGACCGGCGGCGGCCTTGTTGACCCGGCGCGCGCGGCGCTTGCCGTACGCGACCTGGACCGAACAGTAGCCGTCGGCCTGGGGCGTTTTGATCTGGGTCACGCGGTTGTTCGACACATCGACCACGGTCACCGGGATCGAATCGCCTTCGTCGGTAAATACGCGCGTCATGCCGATCTTGCGACCGACTAGTCCTAAACTCATGTTATTACCCTTTGTTGGGTTTAACCAACCCTCGGCATTAAAGCCTCGGGTAGGTGCCGACTGCAATTGGCCGGCGAAACAATTTACAACTTGATTTCAACGTCCACTCCCGCCGGCAGGTCGAGCTTCATCAGCGCATCGACCGTCTTGTCGGTGGGATCGATAATGTCCATCAGCCGCAGGTGCGTGCGGATCTCGAGTTGTTCGCGCGACGTCTTGTTCGCGTGCGGCGAACGCAGCACATCGAAGCGCTCCTTGCGCGTCGGCAGCGGCACCGGACCCTTGACGACTGCGCCGGTACGCTTCGCCGTCTCCACGATTTCGAGCGCCGACTGGTCTATCAGACGGTAGTCGAAGGCCTTGAGGCGGATACGGATCTTTTGACTCTTTACGGCTGCCATGTTTTAAACCCCGTGTTAAACCCCGTGATTCGTGACTGGTGATTCGTGATGCGTGGCTCGACTTGCCAATCACCAATTACCAGTCACTAGTCACCAGTTACTCGATAACTTTCGCGACGACTCCGGCGCCCACCGTCTTGCCGCCTTCGCGGATCGCAAAGCGCAGCCCCTCTTCCATCGCAATGGGCTGGATCAGCTGCACCGTGATCGACACGTTGTCCCCCGGCATCACCATCTCGGTGCCCGCCGGCAACTCGATCGACCCGGTCACATCCGTGGTGCGAAAGTAAAACTGCGGCCGATAGCCATTGAAAAACGGCGTGTGCCGCCCGCCTTCATCCTTGGACAGCACATAAATCTCGGCCGTGAACTTGGTGTGCGGCGTGATCGAAGCCGGCTTCGCCAGCACCTGCCCGCGCTCCACCTCTTCCCGCTTGGTGCCCCTCAAGAGCACCCCCACGTTGTCCCCCGCCTGACCCTGGTCCAAGAGCTTCCGGAACATCTCCACCCCAGTGCACACCGTCTTGAGCGTCGCCTTCAGCCCCACAATCTCAATTTCTTCGCCCACCTTGATCACGCCGCGCTCGACACGCCCCGTCACCACCGTGCCCCGCCCCGAAATCGAAAACACGTCTTCCACCGGCATCAGAAACGGCCCGTCCAGCGCGCGCTTGGGCTCCGGTATGTAGGCATCCAGTGCGTCCGCCAGCTTCAGAATCGAGCCCTCGCCCAAGTCCGAAGCGTCCCCTTCCATGGCCTTCAACGCCGAGCCAATCACAATCGGCGTCTTGTCCCCGGGAAACTCATACTTCGACAACAGCTCCCTCACCTCCAGCTCCACCAGCTCCAGCAGCTCCGCATCGTCCACCATGTCGGCTTTGTTCATGTACACCACCATGTAGGGCACCCCCACCTGGCGCGCCAGCAGAATGTGTTCCCGGGTCTGCGGCATCGGCCCATCGGCCGCCGACACCACCAGGATCGCCCCGTCCATCTGCGCCGCCCCCGTGATCATGTTCTTGATGTAGTCCGCATGCCCAGGACAGTCCACGTGCGCATAGTGACGCTTCGCCGTCTGATACTCCACGTGCGCCGTGTTGATCGTGATCCCGCGCGCCTTCTCCTCCGGCGCCGCATCAATCTGCGCGTAGGTCTTGACATCCCCACCATACTTCTTCGCCAACACCATCGTCAGCGCCGCCGTCAGCGTCGTCTTCCCATGATCCACGTGCCCTATCGTCCCAACGTTCACGTGCGGCTTGGTACGCTCAAATTTGGCTTTTGCCATATCGTCCTCGATCGTTCGCCGTCTACCTGGTTACTCTTACTGGTGCCCATGGCGTGGATTGAACACGCGACCTCTCCCTTACCAAGGGAGTGCTCTACCACTGAGCTACATGGGCGGAAAACTTCCGCCCGCCCTGTCCCCGTGCCGCAATCCGCCCCTTTTCACTCTAGCGGAGGCTTTTTAACCGTCCGCCGACGCCATCCGCAATAACGCCTCACTGCTTCATTCCGGACTGGAGCGGGTGAAGGGAATCGAACCCTCGTCGTAAGCTTGGAAGGCTTCTGCTCTACCATTGAGCTACACCCGCGACTCTGATAGAACTCGACTTCCTCGTATACAACCCCTACTCTGTACTTGGTGGAGGGGGAAGGATTCGAACCTTCGAAGGCAGAGCCGTCAGATTTACAGTCTGATCCCTTTGACCGCTCGGGAACCCCTCCGGACGAAACCAAGTATTATGAGGCGTTCTTCGATTATCGTCAAATAATTGAGTGGTTTAACCGATAGTCCCGGAGCCTCGGGGACGCCGGCACAGGCGATCATCATGAAGCTCTCGCATCGGCCTCAGGGCGTTGCCGCATCTGCCCCCTGCCTATTGAAGCGGCACGACCCGCGCGTGATCGCCGCAGCCCGGGCCTCCGGTAACTTCGAAAAATCTGCAAACATGGCAACAAAATACTTTATAAATCATTATCCTGACGTAAGGGCTCCGGGGCTGCCGGTTGTGCTTGATAAGCGTCGGGGCGCCCCCTAGAATCAAACCCGACATCAAATACCACATCGGTTCGCAAGGAGTTCACTCATGGATATACCGGATCAAACAGTCGCCCCGCCCGCAGTGCAAAAGGACACCCCGCCGCGCGAAGCTGCAAAGCGCAAATCGTACAAGGGCGCCGAGATCATGGTCGAGTACCTGATCAAGGAAAAAGTCCCCTACCTGTTCGGCGTCTGCGGCCACGGCAACATCGGTTTTCTCGACGCGGCGGCAAACGCCGCCGATCGCATCAAAACGATTTCGGTTCACCACGAGCAGGCCGCAGGCTACATGGCCGATGCGTACTACAAGGTGCGCCACGAACCCGTCGCAACCTACACTTCGTGCGGACCGGGATCGTGCAACCTGCCGGTCGCGCTCGCCGGCGCAATGATGGATTCCTCCGCATTCCTTGCGATCACCGGCAATGTACCCACCACCCAGTTCAACCGCATGCCGTTCCAGGAGACCGGCCGCTACTTTCAGGGCGATTTCCCGTCGGTGATCCGGCCACTGGTCAAGAAAAGCTTTCAGCCGACGCGCGTTGAAATGCTGCCGATCGCCATGAAACAGGCATTCGGTTTGTTGCGCACCGGCCGGCCGGGGCCGGTAAACATCGACGTGCCGCTCAACGTGTTCCAGGAATCCGCCGAAGTCGAAGTCCCCGATCCCGATCCGTTGGTCAGGCAACGCGCACCCGGTGACCTCAGCGCACTCGCGCAGGCGCTCGATCTGCTGCTCGCCGCCAAGCGCCCGGTGATCCTGGTCGGACAAGGCGGCCTGATCGGTGAAGCCACCGCTGTGCTGCTCGAATTCATTAAATTGCTGCGCATACCGGTCGTCACCAGCCCGAACGGCAAAGGCACCATCGACGAATCCCACGAGCTTGCGTTCGGGGCCATCGGCAGGAACGGCCCCTACGCCGCCAACGAAGCGGCGCGCAATGCCGATGTGCTGCTAGCGCTCGGCTGCAGCTTCGACGACCGCGCGACCAGCGCGTGGATCAGCGGCTATACGCTGACGATCCCGCCGACCCGGCTGATCCAGATCGACAACGATCCGTCCGAAATCGGGCGCAATTACCCCGTGCACCTCGGCATCCTCGGTGACATCCGCGCCAGCCTCGAAGTACTCATGCAGCGCGCACAAGAGAAAGTCTCGTCCAAACCCAAGACTTACGACGACTGGACCTCCAGGCTGCGCGAGTGCAAAAAAATATGGGACGCCTACCAGCAACCGTTCACCGAATCCGACCAGTCGCCGCTGCGCCCGGAGCGCCTGCTCAAGGGCCTGTCGCGCGTGGTTCCGGAAAACGCGCTGTTCGCGACCGACGTCGGCGTGCACCATAACTGGGTGGTACAGTTGTGGAAAGCACGGCGGCCGCGCCATCTGCTGCAATCGTGGGGCTTCGCCTCGATGGGCTTCGCGACCTGCGGCATCCTCGGTGCGAAGCTCGCGCAACCCGAAAGTCCGGCAATCGCAGTCGTCGGCGACGGCTCGTTCCTGATGACGCCGCACATCCTTGCCACCGCGGTGGAATACGACATCCCCGCGGTGTGGGTCGTATGGAACAACTATGGCTACTGCTCGATCCGCGACATGCAGCTCGGAATGTTCGGCCAGGAACTCGCGACGAGCTTCCAGATAGACAAGACCAAAAAGCTCTTCAGCACCGACTTCGTGATGCTCGCACGTTCGATGGGAGCGGATGCCGCGCGTGTCGACCGCGCCAGCGATCTGGAGAGCGTGCTAGAAACTGCAATCAAGGCCAACCGACCGTACCTGGTGGAAGTTCCGGTCGACCGCGATATCCGGCCAGTGGGCACCGGCACCTGGGCGCTGCCGCCGTTCGCGCACGCGGAGCCCAATTTCAGGAAACTCGCCGGACTCGAGGGCAAGTAGGACCGACACTCCGCGCGACCCGGTCTCGCGGAGCGTCTCCAGATCGCCCCCATGCATGCGCTGCACAAAATACTCGCGGCAAGCGCGCGCCCCCAGCGCGCCGCAGTGAAGCCGGGCGAGTTTCTGGAAATCGAGCCGGACGTCTTTTCCGTCATCGTCGCGGTGAACGCGACGGAAGTAAAACGCCTGGTCGCCGATCTCGACGAACTCGGCGTGCAGGAGTTGCCGCTCAAGGACCGCATTTTCGCGGTATCGGACCATGCCTCGCCCGCACCCACCGTTGCGCTGGCGGGCGCACAGAAGCTGTGGCGGGAATTTTTCCGCGCGCACGGCATCAAGGTCTTCGATGGCGGTGCCGGCGTCTCTCACCTCGTGCTGTGCGAGCACGGCATCGCGCTCCCGGGCACGGTGGCGATCGCGATCGACTCCCACGCGCCCACCATGGGGGCGGTCGGCATGTACGCAACATCGCTCGGCGGCGGCCGGCTCACGCTCTACGCGATCGGCCGTTACCTGATCGAAGTGCCCAAGGTGACGCTCGTCAGGATTTCAGGGACGCTCGGCAAAGGCGTGCTGGGCCGCGATGCGGCGCTCTACGTCAACGGCCAACTCGGCCAGCGCGGCGCGTACGGCAACGCCGTCGAGTTCGCGGGCTCCTACATCGACACGCTCAGCATGGACATGCGATTTACGTTCTGCAACATGGGCACCGAGATGGGCGCCGTCACGTCGTACATACAACCCGACAGGATCACGCTCGATTGGGTGAATCCGCGCGCCAGCAAGCCCTTCAAAGTTTACGAGACCGATGCCGGCTTCGCGTATGACAGCGTGCATGACATCGATGTCTCGGGCATCGGTCCCCAGATCGCGGTCCCGCACGCGCCCGACGATGTGAAAGCGGTCGCGGAAGTCGCCGGCCGGCGTATCGATCAGGCCTACCTCGGCTCCTGCGCCAGCGGACGGCTCGAAGATATTGCGGCCGCTGCGGCAATCCTCAAAGGACGCCAGGTGCATCCGGATGTCCGTTTCATCGTCACGCCCGGTTCGCGGGAAATATTGATAGCAGCGACCAGGCTCGGCTACATCGAGATCCTGCACCAGGCCAACGCCATCGTGACGAACGCCAACTGCGGCGCGTGCCCGGGTCTGCACGGCGGAATACTGGCGCCAGGCGACGTCGCGATCACCTCCATCACGCGCAACTTCGATGGTCGGATGGGGCCCGGCGCGGAAATCTATCTCGCGTCTCCCGCAACCGTGGCCGCCTCTGCGATCGCGGGCTGCATCGCGAGCCCGCTCAGCTATTTGTGATCCGCGGACAACCATGAAAATCACCGGCAAGGTCTGGAAGTTCGCGCAGGACGATATCAACACGGGATTGATACGCAAGCAGATGTACAACCATCTGCCGCCGCAGGAGCAGGGCAAGCACTGTCTCGAGAGCCTGGATCCCGGATTTGCGGGCAAAGCGCAGCCGGGCGATATCATCGTGGCCGGCAAAAATTTTGGCTGCGGCTCGTCGACGCCCGCCCACTACTCGATTGCCGCACTGGGCATCCCTGCCGTCATCGCGGAATCGTTCGGCAAGCTTTTCTTCAGCAATTGCGTCGGTGGAGGTTTGTGGCCCGTCGCCTGTCCCGGCATCGTCGGCTTCGTCAACACGGGCGACACCGTCGAGATCGACACGGCCAGTTTCCAGCTCCGCAACCTGGCGACCGGCAAGACGATCACAGCACAGCCGCTGCCGGATTTGTACCGCGATATGCTCGAAGCAGGCGGGGAAAAAGCCTATCTCAAAACGAGGTTGGCGAGCTTAAAGTCCTAAACCCCGCGCGATGATGTTGCGCTGGATTTCCGACGTGCCGACGCCGATGGTGGCCAGCCGCGAGTCGCGGAAAAAACGCTGCATCGGATATTCCATGCAGTAGCCATATCCGCCCAGAATCTGCAACCCCATGTCCGAGACCGCCTTGTAGGTTTCGCTGGTTTGCAGCTTCACGACCGCCGCGTCCACGCGCGTGGCTTTGCCTTGCGACATCAGCCAGGCAAACCGGTAGACCAGCGTGCGGGCAACGTCGAGCATCACCTTCATGTCGGCGAGCTTGTGGGAAATCGCCTGAAACTGGCCGATCGGCCGCCCGAATTGCTTGCGGGTCTTCGCATACTCCAGCGCGTAATCAAACGCCGCCAATGCCGCGCCGGTCCTGGCGGCGGAAAGCCCCAGCCGTTCGTACCAGAGATAAGCGTCCACGGCTTCCCATCCCCGGCCCACTTCGCCGAGCACCGCCGCGGCCGGCACCTTTACATCGGTGTAAAAAACCTGCGTAGTGCCGATCGCACGTGTGCCCATGGTCTTGATCTTGCGGACCTCGATGCCCGGCAGCCGGGTATCGATCAGGAAATTGGTGATGCCATGCTGTTTCTTCTCGCCCGTGGAGGTGCGCGCGACCAGCACGCAGTAATCGCTGATGTCCATGCCGGAGGTGAAGATCTTCTGGCCGTTGATCACGTAGCCGCCGTCGACCGGCGTAGCCTTCGTGGTCAGCGCCGCGGCATCGGAACCGGAATGCGGTTCAGTCAGCCCAAAGCAGACCGAAAGCTCGCCGCGCACGAGCCTCGGCAGCAGCAAATCTTTCTGCGCCTGGGTACCGTGCGTCAGCACCGCATAGCCGCCGTAGGTCAGGGTGCGGAACAGCCACGTGCCCAGTTCCTCGAAATGCCTGCCCGCTTCCTCGAGCAGGATCGCGAGATCGATCGCCGAGCCCCCGCTGCCGCCGTACTCGACCGGGACGATCAGTCCGAACCAGCCGTGCTTGCCGAGCGCTTCGTAGGCCTCGCGCGGCGGGTGCGCCTCGGTGTCGCAACGCTCGGCATATTCCGGAGGGCAGACCTTATCCAGCAGTTCGTTGAGGTGGGCCCGCAGCGTTTCCTGATCCTGAGTAAACGAGAAGTCCAAACCCGATCTCCTCTGGCGATAGACGTAACCGGATGACAACGCCGCCTTACTGCTCTGACTTGCTACCAGCGCTGCTTGCGGCAGGGTGGTTTATTCGCAGTATCATACGCTCCAGGACAATCTTGGGATCACACATGGTGCGAGCTTGGAGAATAGCCGGGTGTTTTGTTTTGTCTGCGATCTGCGGATTGGCGGGTACTGCGGCGTGGTGCGCCGCGTATCCGGACAAACCCGTGCGGATCGTGGTTCCGTACGGCGCCGGCGGGACTACCGATATCGTGACCCGGATACTCGGGCAAAAACTCACCGAGCTTTGGGGACAACAGGTGGTCGTGGACAACCGGGGAGGCGCCGGCGGAATCATCGGGACCGAACTGGTGGCGCGCGCGCCGGCGGACGGTTACACGATACTGATGGGAACCGTGTCCACGCATGGCATCAATCAGAGTTTGTACAAGAAAATCCCGTACGATCCCATCAAGGATTTTGCGCCGATCACGCTGGTTGCCCTGACCCAAAGCGTGTTGATGTTGCACCCGTCGGTGCCGGCCAATTCCGTCAAGGAACTCATCGCGCTTGCCAAAGCGAAGCCCGGTCAACTCAATTTCGGATCGGCAGGCTTCGGCGGATCGCAGCATCTCGCCGGCGTGCTTTTCGGATCGATGGCCGGCGTGAAGATAACCCACGTTCCGTTCAAGGGCACGGCGCCGGCATTGGTGGATCTGATGTCCGGACAGCTCCAGTTCATGTTCGACACGCTGCCCTCGGCGATGCCGTTCGTCAAAGGTGCAAAACTCAAGGCGCTCGCGGTTACCGGCCTGAAGCGATCGTCAGCGTTGCCCGACTTGCCGACCGTTTCCGAGGCCGGTGTGCCGGGATTCGAGACGACAGCCTGGTACGGCGCGTTGGCGCCGGCGGGAACGCCGCAGGCCGTCATCCGGAAACTCAACGCCGATTTTGTGCGCACGATCCGGCTGCCGGATGTCCAGGAACGCATCGTGGTCAACGGCGCAGAAACCGTCGCAAACACGCCGCAACAGTTTGCGGAGTTCATTCGCAACGAACTCACGAAATGGGCGAAAGTGGTACGGGATTCCGGTGCGACGGTGGATTGAGGCATGAATTGTCCGGCGCGCGTCGCCTGCTTCGCATTGATGGCTTGCGTGGGTGTGGTATCCGGCAGCGCCGTAGCGCAGCAGAGCGCCTTCCCGACGAGGCCCGTTCGCTTCATCATTCCGGTGCCGCCCGGCGGCGGCGCCGATTTGCTGGCGCGCGCCGTCGGCCAGAAGCTGACCGAAACCTGGGGGCAGACCGTCGTCATCGACAACCGCGGCGGCGCGGGCGGAACGATTGCGGTGGACATGGCAGCGAAAGCGGCGCCCGATGGTCACACGATCGTGATGGGCCTGATCGCGTCCATCGCCGTCAACGTCAGCCTGATCAAGTTGCCCTATGACCCGGTCGCTGACTTCGCGCCGATCACGCTGCTGGCAGTCGCGCAAAACCTGCTGGTCGTTCATCCGTCGTTACCAGCGGCGTCAGTCAGGGAACTGATCGCACTGCTCAAGTCGAAACCCGGGTATTTCAACTACGCGTCCGCCGGCAACGGTACGTCACCACACCTCTCCGCCGAGCTGTTCAAGTTGATGACGGGCGTGAGCATGAACCACGTGCCTTACAAAGGCGCTGGCCCGGCCCTGGTCGATCTTGTCGGCGGTCAGGTCGGGATCTACTTCGGCAGCCTTCCCGCCACGCTGCCCCAAGTGAGAACCGGGAAACTCCGCGTGCTTGCGGTTTCCGGCTCGCGGCGCTCCCAGATCGTGCCGGACTTGCCCACCGTCGCCGAAGCGGGCGTTCCCGGGTTTGAGTCGAATCAATGGTACGGCGTACTGGCGCCGGCCAAGACGCCGGCGTGGATCGTCAACCAGCTCAATCGGGATATCATCACGGTGCTGAAGTTGCCTGAGGTCAGGGAGCGCCTGTCCAGCCAGGGCTTCGAAGTGGTCGCAAACAGTCCCGCGGACTTCGGCAGATATATCAGAGAGGAAATCGCCAAATGGGCGAAAGTGATCAAGCAAGCAGGAATCCGTGCGAATTGATTGCACCGGCGCCGTCCGCTACCGCTGGAACTGGGCAAAGGCAGGAGACTCGATAATGCCGGCCACACGAATCTCGCCCGATCTGGAGATGCACTACCTGGTCGACGATTACACTGATCCCTGGCGCGAAGCCGAAACGGTCTTGATGCTGCACGGCAACGGCGAGAACAACGCGGCGTGGTTCGCCTGGGTGCCGACGCTTGCGCGCCGCTTTCGCGTGGTGCGTCCCGACATGCGCGGCTTCGGCTTCTCAACGCCAATGCCGCGCGACTATCCGTGGTCGATCGACGGTCTCATCGATGATTACGTGCGCCTGCTGCAAACGCTCGGCATTTCGCGTTGCCATCTGGTCGGCTCGAAGCTCGGCGGCACTATCGCGCGCTGTTTTGCCGCTCGCCGCCCCGAATACGTGCGCACCCTGACCGTGGCTGGAACGCCGCCGCCCCGCCGCGATTTGGCGGCGCGGGTTTCAGCCTGGACGGTTGAGTTCGAACAGCAGGGCATCGAGCACTGGGCGCGCAGAACCACGGCGGGCCGTCTCGGCAGCCGGTTTCCGCCGGAAGGTGTCGAGTGGTGGATAAGAATGATGGGACGCACCCCGGTGTCGAGCCAGATCGGTTTCACCCAGAAGATATTGACCACGGACATCACCGCGGATCTGCCGCGTATCGCCTGTCCGACGCTCGTAATCACGACCGAGGACAGCGCGTTGGAGACGGTGGAAGAAACCCGCGCATGGCAGCAGAAAATTCCACGCTCTACGCTGCTCGTGCTGCCGGGCGATTCCTTTCACGTTGCGGCAAGCGACCCGGACCGCTGCGCGCGCGAGGCGTTTGACTTCATTTCGCGCGCGAGCGCGGCCGCCGCTTGAGGAAATCGCAATGAACATCACCTGCAAGGCAGTAGCAGCATGCGCATGTTCGTTACTGCCGGCGCTGGCCGTCGCGCAGGGTTATCCGATCAAGCCCATACGGGTAATCGTGGCCGTGCCTGCCGGCGGGACGCCGGACGTGTTGGCGCGCTCGGTTACGCCGAGCATGGCCGCCTTGCTTGGACAACAGCTGGTGCTGGACAACCGTGGCGGTGCGGGCGGGCGCATCGCCGCCGAAATGGTGGCCGGCGCCATGCCCGACGGCTACACGGTATTCATGACCAGCCCGCCCTGCCTGACGATACTCCCCCATATCTCGAAGGTGCCTTACAACACACTCACGGATTTCATACCGATCAGTTTGATTTCCACGGGCGACATGTTGCTGCTCGTCCATCCGTCCTCGCCGGTTGCCGGCGTCAAAGATCTGATCGCGCGTGCCAAGGCGGAGCCTGGGAAGCTGAACTATGGATCGGCGGGCAGCGGCACCGCGAACCATATTGGTATGGAGGTATTCAAGGGCATGGCGGGGATAAGTCTCACGCACATACCGTATGCGGGCGCGCCCCAATCCGTGATCGACCTCATCGCGGGACGCATCGACGTGATGCTGAACTCGATTCCGCCGGCGCTGCCGCACGTAAGAACGGGAAGGCTGCGGGCGCTGGGCGTGGCTGGAGCTACGCGTTCTGCGCTGTTACCCGATGTCCCGACCGTAGACGAAGCGGCGGGGATGCGGGGCTTCCAGGCGGGAAGCTGGCTCGGGCTGCTGGCTCCCGCCGGTACGCCGCGCCATATCGTCTCCCGCCTCAACGAGGTCGTGGTTCAGGTCGTACGCGCGCCCGAGACCCGCTCGCGTCTGGCCGGTTTAGGCGGCAACCCCGTGGGAAACAGCCCCCAGGAATTCGCCGCTTTCCTGCGTGCCGATTACGACAAGAACGGCGCGGCCGTGAAGCAAGCCGGCTTGAAAGTCGAGTGATGCCGGCAACAAGCGCATTGATGTTCCTATTTCTTGAACGTGTTCGTGAAATGAAGCTGCCGCAATACTGCTATCTCGCGCTGCTCGTCTCGGCGCTGCCAGTTGCCGCCGTGGCGCAGGCTGCCTCGCCAAGTGCAGGACTGGCTTATCCGAGCAAACCGGTTCGTTACATCGTACCGTTCCCGCCGGGGGCCGGCAACGACCTCATCGCGCGCATCGTGGGCCAGAAGCTCGCCGAGAATTGGGGCCAGCAGGTGGTGGTCGATAACCGGCCGGGCGCCGGCGGCAACATCGCAGCGGAGACGACGGCGAGAGCGGCACCCGATGGTTATACGGTTTTTCAGTTCAACGTCGCCAATGCGATCGCGGCCAGTCTTTACCCGAAGCTCAATTACGATCCTGTTCGAGACTTCGCCGCGGTAACTCAACTGGCTGCCTCGCCGTTCCTGCTGGTGGTTCATCCTGCAGTGATAGCGAAAACCACTCAGGGACTCATCGCGCTGGCAAAGGCCGAACCGGGAAAATTGAATTATGCGTCCTCGGGCATTGGCGGTTCGAGTCATCTCGTCGCCGAGTTGTTCAGGGCGATGTCGAACATCAATCTCGTGCACATTCCATACAGCGGCGGCGGCCCGGCACTGAACGACTTGCTGGGCGGACAGGTGCAGATTATGTTTGCAATACCGGCCGTTGCGCTGCCTCATGTCAAATCCGGGAGGTTGCGCGCGCTCGGCGTATCGAGCCTGCAACGCAATAAGTTGGCGCCGGAGCTGCCGACGATTTCCGAGTCGGGCGTCACGGGGTACGAAAGCAGCGCCTGGTACGGCGTCGTGGTGCCCGCGCGCACGTCCCGCCCCATCGTGGCCAGGCTCAATACCGATATTCTGCGGGTATTACAACTGCCGGAAATCATCGAGCGGCTGTTAAGCCAGGGCGTGGAGGTCATTGGCAGCTCACCGGAAAATTTCGCCCAATTCATCAAGTCCGAAGTTGCCAAATGGAGCCGTGTGGTAAAAATTTCAGGTGCGAAAGTAGAATAACAAATTCCACGGCGCGCCGCGACAGCAAACGATGTGCAGAAACCAACAGAGGACGAGCCCTATGAACGCTCGCAATCAACGGCGATTCCTGGTGCCGGCGCTTGCTGCCTGCGCCATGGTTTTCACTACCGGAACCGACGCGCAGACCTGGCCCGTGCGCCCGGTTCGCGTGATCGTGCCGTTTGCGGCGGGTGGGCTGGACGCGAGCAGTGAGCAGGGCTCCCGGTTGCGGGATGCGAACGTCCGCGAGTCGGCCGCGGCCGCCTGGATGATCGCGCAGGCTTCAACACCTCGAGAATCATATCCGACACGCCCTGTGCGCGTGATCGTGCCGTTTGCCGCAGGCGGCGGAAGCGATCTTGCCGCACGTCTGCTGACGCAGGTACTCTTCAAGGAGCTTGGCCAACCCTTCGTTGTCGATAACCGCCCCGGTGCCGGAGCATTGGTCGGCACTAAAATCCTCGTCGAATCCGTGCCGGACGGCTATACCATCATGGTTTCGACCAGCAGCTGGCTCACCTCCGCTGCCATGAGCAAGCCCACGTTTGACCCGATCAATAACATTACCCCGATCGTGGAGTTTGGTTACAACCCGTTTGTGCTGGCGGTGCATCCATCGTTGCCGGTCAAAACCACGAAGGAATTCATCGCGCTCGCGCGCTCGCGACCCGGTGAACTCGCTTATGGCCACTCCGGGGCGGGCAGTATCACGCACCTCGCGACGGTGCTCCTCACGCATATGGCGAAAATCAATGTGCTCGCCGTGCCTTACAAGGGCGGTGGAGCGATGTTGCCCGATTTGTTGGCTGGGCGCATCGAGTCTATCCTCAGCGGCTTGGTGAACGTGTTGCCGCACGCGCAAAGCGGACGGTTGCGCCTGCTGGGAGTAAGCACCGCCCAGCGCGCGCGCGAGTTGCCTGATGTGCCGCCGCTGGCTGACGCAGTGCCCGGCTACTCCGTTGCGTCGTGGTTCGGCGCCGTAGCGCCCAGAGGCACGCCTGCGCCTATCGTAGAGCGGCTGAATGCCGCGATCAACAAAGTCATCAAGACTCCGGAATTCAGGAAAACCGCTGCGATCGAGGGCATGACGGTCACGGGCGGCACCACGGAGAACATCAACAAGCTGGTCCGCGACGATTACGCGCGCTGGTCCAGGCTCATCAGGGAAGCCAATATCAAGGGCGACTGAATGCGTCAGTTCTTGGTTATGCCCTCGATAGTGAAAGGCTTGCCGTTCACCTCGATGGTGCTGTTCAGAGGGACCGACTGGACGATCAGGCCCTCGGCGAAGCAGCCGTTCTTGGCGTTGCGGATGAGGTGGGCCAACCTGTCGGGAGGGGCATCGCTCGCGATGGCGAGATGGGTGTCCACCCCGTCCCACCGGCAGAACACCGTGCCCTTGAGCACCGAGCCCCCGAGCAGCTTGCGGAAGCGGACCTTGACGCTCGCCTTCGTCACCGTAAGTTTCATCATGTGCGCGTACCGCGCAACCTGGGTGAGCAGTCAGAAGCCGGTGCCCATCGCTATGTAAGACATTGGAGACGGATACAGGTCGGTTCCCCCGATCCGCTCCGCCTCGTCGCAGAAAACCTCGAATTTGCCGATGGTTCCGCGCTTGAGTTGCCCAGAGCCCACGACCACCTCGGTGTAAACCTCCGAGTCGGTGGCGATTCCGCCCGACGGGAGTTCGGGCTTGTCGATGACGCGCTGGCCGACTTCACTGGGTGTGTTGAATCCATCAATTGGCGTTTCCATTTTGCTTCCTCTTGGTGTGACGCAGCGCGCGCGCTGCTCGTCCGGTCCAGACACGTGACCGGATTTTACGTTGCTCTGCCGAAATAATACCTTAGAATTGCAGGCAGAAATCCAAAGCTAGCCAACGCGAGGAGCAGTCCATGCCCACACGCTACCACGCCATCAATACGCTGCACCCGGCTACCTGCGCGCTGGAGGTGCTGCATTTCGCTGCGCAGCACGACGGCATTGCGTGCCACGAGTAGCCGGCAAACTTTCGATCGTGAGGCGAGAGATTGGTCTATCCTGTCAAGGTCGTGCTGTGAGCGTTCAAGCTGCCGTGATCGGACTTTGCGTCGCCGCCATGGCAGCCGGCACGGGCGCGGCATCCGCACAGAACTACCCGACCAAGCCGATCCGCCTGCTTGCTTCCGGCGTGGGCGGCGGCGGCGATTTCACCGCGCGCCTGATCGCCGTCGGTCTCACCAATCGCTTGGGCCAGCAGGTAATCGTGGACAACCGGCCGGGCGGGCTTATTCCAGGCGAGATCTTAGCGAAGGCGCAACCGGACGGCCACACGCTCATGCTGGTGGGCGTCGTCATCTGGCTCTCCCCTTTCATGCGCGACACGATGCCGTTCGATCCGGTGCGGGATTTCGCGCCGATCACACTGGCTGTGACCACGCCCAACGTGGTCGTCGTGCATCCGGCGTTGCCCGTGAAGTCCGTGCCGGACCTGATCGCGCTCGCGAAGCAGAAGCCTGGCGCGCTCAATTACGCGACCTCGGGTGCGGGCAATTCAAACCACATCGCGGGCGAGCTGTTCAAGGCCATGGCGGGCATTAACATGGTGCAGGTGAACTACAGGGGCGCGCCGCTCGCGCTCAACGACGTGCTGAGTGGCCGCGTTGAGGTGATGTTTGCCACGGCCGCGGCGGCGACCGCGCATGTGAGCGCCGGGCGGCTGAGAGCGCTGGCGGTGACTTCCGCCCAGCCATCGGTGCTCGCGCCGGGATTACCCACCGTGGCGGCATCGGGGCTGCCGGGTTACGAGTCGGGTGCGACGCTCGGCATCTTTGCGCCCGCGGCAACGCCGGCACCGATCCTGAACCTGCTCAACCGGGAGATCGTGCAGTTCCTGAACATGCCAGTTACCAGCGAGCGGCTGCTCAAGGCAAGCATCGAGGTGGTAGCCAGTTCACCCGCGCAGTTCGCCGCAGCAATCAGGTCCGACATGGCGCGGATAGGAAAAATCCTTCGCGATGCAGGAATCCGCACGGACTGAGCACGCACGGACAGCCTCGTTCGCGCGCCATCGGATACGCGAGGTACCGATCCGGCATGTCAGTCGACGCGCACTCCAGTCGCCTTGACCACTTTGCCCCACTTCGCGATCTCCGAGCGCAGATAAGCCGCAAACTCCGCAGGCGTGGTGCTGAGGACATCGAAACCCTGCGCGGCCAAGCGGTCCCGTACGTCCGGCAACCGCACGATATTCACCAGTTCGCGGTTCAGGCGGGTAATGATGTCGGGTGACGTTCCCGCCGGCGCGAGCAACGCGGTCCAGGTGCCGGCCTCGTATCCGGGCAACCCCGCTTCCGCCATGGTCGGCAAACCGGGGGCTGTCGCGCTGCGCTGCCGGCCGCACACCGCCAGCGCGCGCAGCCGTCCGCTTTGAACGTACGACATCACCGATGACGGGGCAAGCAGCACCATACTGACCTCGCCCGCGATGAGATCGGTGACGGCCTGTGGCGAGCCCTTGTACGGCACGTGAACGATATTGACGCCCGCCTGCGCCTTGAACATTTCGGCGGCAAGATGCGGCGAGCTGCCGTTGCCGGAAGACGCGTAATAAAGCTTGCCGGGCCTCGCCTTCGCGAATTCGATCAGCTCCCTGACACTTTTCACCGGTAGCGACGGATGAACGACCAGTATCAACGGTGCGTAGGCGATCATCCCAATCGGCTCGAAATCCTTTTCGAGGTTGTAGCTGAGCTTCGGATAAAGCGCGGGATTGATCGCCTGCCCTGCCGCGATCGTCAGCAACGTATAACCATCCGGCGCCGTCCGCGCCGCCGCTTCGACGCCGATATTACCGCCTGCCCCGCCCCGGTTCTCGATCACGAATTGCTGCCCCAAACTCTCCGCGAGCTTCGAGGTAGCGATGCGGGCCACGATGTCCGCGCCCGATCCTGCGGCCAAAGCCACGATCACTTTGACCGGCTTGACCGGATAAGCGGGAGCCTGCGCCTGGGCCTGCACCGCGCCAAGAGACACGAACAACGCCGCACCCACTCTGCCGTATGCGCTAAACATGCGCGAGCGACCGGCTGAAATCCTGCATGTCATTTTGCGCCTCCACGCCAAGCACGCTGTCGCGAATCGCGGCAGCACGCGCCTCGGGCATGACCAGTCTGGCGTTGCCCATGAACTTGGCGACGATCTCCTGGTCGCTGTCGGGCTCGTCAGGATGTATCGTTTCGCGCCGGCGAACCTCGCGGCCATCCTTCAGTTTGATGATGACTTCGCCGGTGCGGGACTTTGGAAAGCCGGAATCGGGATCCACCTCGTAACCGACTTTTTGCGCGAGCCCGATGATTGCGTTATCGTTGAACGCGTCTGGCTCGAGTTCGGCGAGACCGAAAGTGCCGCGCGCAATGCAGCACGCGACTGCATACTGAAGACTGAACTGCGCCATGTAACTCGAGGTCGGCCGGCGTTTGATTTCCACCGGTTCGCAGATGAGCGGAATGGCGCCCTCGCCGATCAGCACCTGCACCGATTCGACCGCGTCAGGCGTGATGCGGTGTTCGCGCACCAGACCGATCGTTGCTTTCATGAATGCGTGCGAAAGGTGTCCCGCGGGAAATAGCTTGATCGATGTACGCAGCAGCTCCCACACTTTGCCAAGCCCGTTGGTCACGATGCCCAGCTCGGCGTTTGGCGCTTCACTTCCCAGATACATGGGGTAGAACCCGAAGTGTCCCTCATAGGCCGCTTGCGGCGCGAGATATCCGCCTTTCGCCATCGATGCTGCCGTAATTCCCGCACTGCCCGCCCAACCCGGATGCATGCGTTTGGTCCACGAACCGTCGCGCAGCGGCTGCATGCTGCCGGAGGCGGTGGACAAGGCGATGCCTTGCGCCATCGTCAGCTGCGCGGACGTAAGGCCCAAGAGACGCCCGGCGACCAATGCGCAGGAGAACGCCGCGCAGACGCCGGTCGCATGAAAGCCGGTACGCTGAAATCCTCCTTTGGCAGCGCCTGCCAGACGCGCCGCTACTTCCAATCCAACGACGCACGCGGTAACCAGGTCGCGACCCGTCGCGCGCGTGTGCGCAGCGACCGCGATTGCCGTCGGGACATTGCTGGCCGTCAGGTGCATAGAGCCTGGAAGGTACGTATCATCGTAGTCGAGTCCGTGAACCAGGATGCCATTGATCAGCACCGCATCCCGCAGCGCCAGGCGGTCCGTAAAACCTATGACGTCCGAGTCGCCCGTCCCGAGCGGCCGGATACCGTTCAGCGCGGCCGTCGCAAATTCATATTTGCCGGACGCGAAAGCCACACCGATCGCATCGAGCATCAGATGTTTGGCGCGGGAGACTACCGGTCGGGGAATTTCGTCGTAATTAACATTCGTTGCGAAATTTGCAAGCACGTCCGCGATAAACATATACCGAAATCTTCCTTATTGATTTAGTATAAGGTAACGCGCTGGACATTGACAGTTCGTTGAAATTCGCCTCATTTTGGGCGCTGGCCGAATCATATGAACGCGCCGGGCGTAGCCGATCCGTCCGGTCCGATCGGGAGGAGGATGCGATGATCATGAAACACATTCCGAAGAAATGGCTGCACACGCTCGTCAACGGGCTCGGCTGCGCGACGGTGGTTTTCTCGTGCGGCGCCGCAAGCAGCGCGCCCGCGCAGGCTTATCCAGTGCGCCCCATCCGGATTCTTTTGCCGTACGGTCCGGGCGGGAACTCAGACATCGCCGCCCGGCTGCTCGGGCAGAAATTGAGCGAATCGATGCGGCAGCAAATCGTCATCGACAACCGGCCCGGCGCGGGCGGCATCATCGCAACCGAGCTCGCCAAGAAAGCTGAACCGGACGGCTATACGCTGCTGTGGCTGAACACGGGCCATGCGGTCAGCGTTTCGCTGTACAAGTCGCTGCCCTACGACCCGGTGCGGGACTTTATGCCGGTTTCGACCGTCGGCTTCGCCACGCTCGCGCTGCTCGTCAACGCGGCCTCGCCTCTCAACTCCGTGAAAGCGCTGGTGGCGTCCGCAAGAGCGAATCCGGGCAAGTTCAATATCGGCGTCACCTTTGTCGGCAGCACCAACCACGTTTCCGCGGAACTGTTCAAGTCGATGGCAGGGCTCGATACTCAGGTCGTTCCGTTCAAGACCACGCCCGCCCTTATTGGCGCGGTCAGCAGCAATGACGCGCAGGCGATATTCGAGTTCATCCCGCCGGTGCTGCCACTTATCAAGAGCAGAGCGCTCAGGGCGCTCGGCGTCACTTCGGACCGCCGGGACGCGGGATTGCCCGATGTTCCGACTCTGGCAGAGGCAGGGCTGCCGGGTTACGAAGCGTCGGCATGGAACGGCGTGGCCGTGCCGGTGAAGACGCCCAGGGTCGTTATCGACCGATTGAACAGGGAGATCAACGCGGCCATCGCCATACCCGAAATGAAACAGCGGCTGCAAGACCTGGGTATCGATGCGCGCGGCAGCACTCCGCAAAGCTTTCGCGAGGTGCTGGTCGCCGACATCGCGAAGTGGCAAATGGTGATCGAGAAAGCGAAAATCGAGCGGCGATGATGGCCTCGGGCGAGGGTATGACAAACCCCTGACCCATCCGGCATCACTGCAGCGTTGCATAGTCACAGGACGCCGGCGACGGGGCATTGATTTTCCTATTTCTGAGACCAAGAGGAGGCTCCATGCGCGCTTCGCGACTGCTAACCCTGGCGATGGTAATCGCGGCCGGTATTGCCGCTTCGGCTGCGCCGGCGTTTGCGCAAACCAGGCAGAGCTTCCCAGCCAAGCCGATCCGCCTGGTGGCGGGGGCCTTCGGCAGCCCGAGCGACATGCTTGCACGCACCTTGGCGCCGAAGCTGAGCGAGAGCTGGGGCCAGCCGGTCGTGGTGGAAAACCGAACGGGAGGGGCAGGCACCGTTCAGGCGGCCGTTGTCGCCAAGGCTACGCCGGACGGCCACACGCTGCTCCTGATCTCGGCACAGTTTGCGATCGGCGCGGCACTGCGAGGCAGCAGCCTGCCGTACGACCCGATCAAGGATTTTGCAGGCGTCTCCCAGCTCGGGCAAAGCACCAGCGCGCTCACGGTGGCGCCCGCACTTGGCGTGAAAACTCTGAAGGACTTCATTGCGCTCGCGAAGGCGAGGCCCGGCAAGATTCTTTTCAGCTCGGGCGGTGGCGGCAGCAGCACCCACATCAGCGCTGAGCGGTTCAACTTGGCCGCCGGCATCAGCGCCGTGCACGTGGGAATGAAGGGCACTCCGGATGCGCTGCTGGAAGTCCTGGGCGGCCGTATCCACTATTGCCTGGTGGGTCTGAGCGCCGGGCTGCCGTTCATCCAGGACGGGCGGTTGCTGGCGTTGGCAGTAAGCACGAAGCGCACGCCGCTGTTGCCGGACGTGCCGGCAATCGTGGAGATGCTGCCGGGCTTCGGCGTCGATGGCTCACACGCCATAATGGCGCCAGCCGGAACGCCGCTGCCGATCCGCCACCAGATCAGCAAAGAGGTGGGGCGCATCCTCGATCTCCCCGAAATCAAGACACGGCTCGAGAACATGGCGTACAACATTGCGCCGAGCACGCCGGAGGAACACGACCGGGCCATTCGCGCCGACATCAAATCCTTCGCCGAGATCGCCAGGCGCCTCGGCCTCATCGACAAATGACAGGAATTCAGGGCTGACTCGATCGCTACCGGGTCGCAAGCGATCGTTCGAGCGCAACCGGACTGTCGTCCGGTTTCGTAATTATCAATAAGGAGCATTTCATGAGTACTCAGCGTTCGGCCATGCATGCGGGCGAGGCGGTGGCCGAAGCCCTCCGGGAGGAAGGCGTCGAAAAAGTCTACAGCGTTCCCGGCTCGCACATCCATCCGATCTACGACGGCCTGAGCCGGGAGAAATCCATCCGCTTCGTCACCTGCAAGCAGGAGCCTAACACTTCCCTCATGGCGGACGCCTACGGCCGCCTGACGGGAAGACCCGGGGTGTGCGTCGTCACGGCCGGCCCCGGCGGCCTGAACTCCATGGCCGGAGTGGCGCAAGCCTACGGCGCCGCCTCGCCGATGATCCATATCGGCGGCGCCGTGCCATTGAAGGCCGACCTGGAGGCTTTCCACGGCGTGGACGATCCCTCCTTCGTGCACCAAATGTTCAAGCACATCACCAAGTGGAGCGCGCGCATCGAGCGCATCGAGGATATCCCGGAAGTCATGGCCAAAGCGTTCCACATCGCCCGCAGCGGACGCCCGGGGCCCGTACACGTCGAGTTGCCGCGCGAGTCGGATTACAGCGAGTACATACTGCAGGAGGAACGCGCGGTCCTCCCGGATTACAAACCTATCCCCACCGTGATCCACAAGCCCGACCCGCAGGACGTTGACCGTTTCGCGCAGCGGCTGATGGCGGCCAAGTCTCCGGTCATCGCCGCAGGAAAAGGCATTATCCGCAAGGGCGCGCTGCAGGAGCTTGCCACGCTCTCAATGAAGCTGCAGGCTCCGGTAGTCTTCCCTCAGGACGCGATCGGAGTGATCGCCGAGGAACATCCGTTCTTCGCGGGCCACTTCTCCCACGCCCGCAGCTATCCGCTTTGCACCGAGGCTTTGAAGCGCGCGGATCTCGTGCTCGCGGTGGGACTGCGCGCGGGTGCGGTCGAGATGACCGAGCTCAACGAGCGCGTGGCCGGGGACAAACTTATCCTGATCGGTTTCGACGACGTTGCGGAATCCCGCTACCACGGGGACAACCAGCGCGTGGCCGACCCCAAGCTCTTCCTCTCTGCGCTGCTGGAACGCGTGGGAAGTTATCAGCGGCCGCGTGACGAGGCGCTAATCAAACAAATGGCCGAGGGCAAGGCTGCGGTGCGCCGCAGCCTCGCGGCGCAGAACGAACCGCACGCGAGCGACCAGCCGATCCACCCGGGCGTCCTGATGGAAGCGATGAACGCCGTGCTCGACGACAACGCTGTAGTCGCGAGCGACGTGGGCAACTGCCAGATGTGGGCCCGCACCTTCCGCCGCATCGCCACGCCGGAGTCGTTCATGCAGTCCGGCGTGTGGAACGCGATGAGCTACGCCCTGCCGACCGCCATCGTAGCCAAGATGGAATTTCCCGCGCGCGACGTAGTGGCGCTCGCCGGGGACGGCGCATTCCTCATGACCATCGGCGATCTCCCCACCGCCGCGGAGTATGCCGCGAACATCCTCATGGTCGTCCACAATAACGGCACGTTCGGCCAGACCTTCATGCAGCAGACCAACATCTACGGCCACACTTACGGCACCACCTTCACGAGCCCCAACTTCTCGGAAATTGCGCGCGCCTGCGGTGCGGAGGGAATTCGCGTTACCGATCCCAAGGATGTTGAAAGCGCATTGCGGCAGGGTCTCGCCGCCACGAAACGAAAGCCCGCTCTCGTCGAGGTGATGGTGGCCGATCACCCGTACCCGAAAATCTAGCAGGTTGAGGCAACCATGATTTACGTGGCGGATGGCGGTGGGTATATCGGGCGTGAACTCGTCAAGCGGCTCGCCGCTGCCGGGCAACAGATTCGCGCCCTGGTCGCAAACGCCGAGGAGGCCCGGATAGTCGAGGGTCCGAACACGGAAGTGGTGTTAGGCGACCGCGAGCGTCCGGAGACTTTCGCGCACACGCTTGCCGGCGCCGAGGTCGCGGTGTTGATCACGCGGCACGTTACGAGTCTGTTCGAGCTCGAAGCCGCGTTCATCAATGCCGCGCAGGCGGCAGGCGTCGGCCGCATCGTGAAGAGTTCCGCGTTCAACGCAAGCCTCGACCAGCAGGGCGCAAAACTGCTGCACGCGAAATCGGAGCAGGCCATCAGGCAATCCGGGATGACGTGGACTTTCCTGCGGCCGCAGTTCTTCATGCAGAACATGCTGTGGTTCGCCGACGAGATCAAAACCAAGGGCACGTTCTCGCTCAACATGAAGTCCGGGCGCGTCGGCATGATCGATTACCGGGACATCGCTGCAGTGGCGGCGAAGTGCGTGACTGAAGCCGGCCACGAAGGCCGGATCTACAACCTGTCCGGACCGGAAACGATTTCGATGCAGGATATCGCGGCCTCGCTCAGCCGCGCGGTCGGCACGACTATCCGCTACAACGACATCTCAGCCGAAGAATTTCAGCGCTACCTGATCGCGATGGGTTGGTCCGCCTGGCACGCCGAAGTGATGACGCGTTCCTACGCAGGCATGAGCCAGGGCGCGAGCGCCATCGTGACGGACGACGTGCAGCGTTTGCTCGGGCGCAAGGCCACCGCATTTGACCAGGTTGCCAAAGACTACGCCCGTTTCTTCATGCCGGATGGACCGCGGGCAACTTTGACCTCATACAAATAAGAACCAGGGGCCCCATGAAAGACGACACGCTGGGCGCATACAACATCGCCGATCTGCGCGAAATGGCGCGGCGCAGGCTGCCGAAGGGGATATTCGAGTTCGTCGACCGCGGCGCCGAGGATGAAGTCTCGCTGCGCAACAATCGCGCGGCATTCGAGCGCATCAAGCTGATGCCGCGCGTGCTGGTCGATGTTTCGCAACGCAGCCAGGAAATCACGCTGCTCGGCCAGAAGCAGAAGATGCCAATTGCGATCGCGCCGACCGGCGCCGCCGGAATCATGCGGCACGAGGGTGAAATCGCGGTGGCGCGCGCGGCCGCGGCAGCCGGCATCCCATTTACGCTCGCGACCGGCTCGATGACCGCGATGGAAAAAGTCGTCGCGCAGGCGGGCGGCAGGCTGTGGTTTCAGCTCTACATGTACGCGGAGCGGTCGCTGTCGCACCAGATCGCCGAGCGCGCCAAAGCTGCCGGCTTCGAAGCGCTGATCGTGACCGTGGACAGCCCGGTATTCTCGAACCGCGAATACAACCTTCGCAACAACTTCACGATGCCGATGTCCTACACCGTGCGCAATGTGACGGACGTGCTGACGCATCCGCGCTGGCTTGCCGGGGTGCTGATGCGCTACCTGCTCACCACCGGCATGCCGCGCTACGAGAACTATCCGTCCGACGTGAAAGCGAGGATCACGGCGCAGCCCATGGGGCGGGCGCTGAAGTTGAACGACTCGCTCACGTGGGACGACGTGCGCGTGCTGCGCAAGTTGTGGCCGCGCACGCTGATGCTCAAAGGCCTGCTGCACCCGCAGGACGCGGTGTTGGCCGCCGACTGCGGCGTCGATGCGGTGATTCTTTCCAACCACGGCGGCCGCGTGATGGACGGCGCGCTGGCGCCGATCGACGTGCTGCCGCAGGTTGTCGCGGCCGTGGGCAAGCGCATCACGGTGCTGGTCGATAGTGGATTTCGGCGCGGCAGCGACGTGATCAAGGCGCTCGCGCTCGGCGCCAACGCGGTGCTGATCGGCCGCTCTTCGCTATACGGCGCAGCAGCCGCTGGTGAGGCCGGCGCGACGCGCGCGATTACGATTTTCCGCGACGAAATCGACCGCGTGCTGGCGTTGATTGGCTGCCCCGATGTTGCCGCGCTCAACGCGGATTATCTGGCGCCCAACAACCTCAGCCCGGCTCCATCCCCTTCTTCCTGATTACGGGAGCCGCGGCAGGTGCGGTCAGGAACCTGACCAACGCCTTGGCCGCATCCGGTTGCCTGGCAGCGATGTGCAGACCCGCCGCGATAACGGTGATCTTCTGGATGCTCGCCGGCAGCGGCCCAAGAAAATTGATTCCGGGAACGGGCAGCAACTCGCACACCTGCTGGAAGCCGATCTCCGCCTCGCCGCGCGCGACCACCGCGCCAGTCGGCTCACCCTTCACCTGCTTGAGCTTGGGTTTCAGCGCATCGGCGATGCCCATGCGTTCGAACAGCCCGGCGAGATAGACGCCGCTCGGGCCGAAGGAATACACGATCGACTTTGCCGCAAGCAGCGTGCGCTCGAAAGCCTCGGCTGAACTGATATCCGGCTTGGGCGCGCCGGCGCGAACCGCAACGCCGATTCCCGATGACGCGATATCGACGCGGCTTCCCGGCACGATCTTGCCGAGTTTGATCAGTTCGTCGACCGAGCCTGCCGCCATGATCACGATGTCGACCGTTTCGCCTTCCTTGATGCGACTCATCACATCGACGGTCGGCGCCCAGAGCGTGACGACCTTGTTCCCGGTGGCGCGTTCGAATTCGGGCACGAGTTCGAGATAGGCCTCCTGGATGGCCGCCGTCGCCATTACTTTGATCATGGTTGGTCTCCTACAGCTTGATGCCCAGCAGTTTTGCAGCGGTCTCGCTGAGCATCGCGATACGCTCGTCGTCGCTGAAACCCGGCGCGTTGAGGATGTGATCCACCGACTGGCTCTGCCACGGGATCGGATGGTCGGTGCCAATCACAAGCTGGCTCACGCCGACTTCCGCCGCCAGATGCCGCAGCGCTTCGGACGTGAACACGAGCGTGTCGTAATACATCTGCCGCAGGTATTCGGTCGGGTGTTTCTTGAGTTTCACGCCCGTGTCCATTTCCGGGGCGACGCGCAGACAGTTGTCGGAACGCGGGCCATACGACGGCAGGTAGCCGCCGCCGTGGGCCGAGCAGATCTTGAGCCCGGGAAAGCGATCCAGCGTGCCCTCGAAGATCAAATGCGAGAGTGCGATGGTAGTATCCAGCGGGTTGCCGATGGTGTTGGCGAGCCAGCCGTTGCCTTTGAATTTCTTTGCGAGTTCCGGCGTGCCCTGCGGATGGATGAAGATCAGCACGCCGAGTTCCTCCGCCTTCGCCCAGAACGGGTGAAACTTCGGCTCGGAAAAAGCCTCTCCGGCCACGCCCGCGCCGACTGCCGCGCCGCGCAATCCGAGCTTCTTGACGCCTTCCACCAGCTGCTGGACCGCGAGGTCCGGAAACTGCAGCGACACCGACGCAAAAGCGACGAAGCGGTCGGGATTCGCCGCACACAGCTCGGCGAGCTTCTCGTTCTGGATTTTGATGATCTGGGCCGCGAGATCGCGCTCGGCCTTGTACCAGAACGGGTTGATGCTAAGCGCCTCGACGTCTATGCCCTGCTCGTCCATCGCGCGGATGCGATCAACCCCTACTTCGCCCAGCCCCGGTCCGCGCTGGTCTTCCAGCTTCTTGCCCATCATGGAGAGCGTCTCCGGAATCACGCAGTGCGCGTGCACGTCGATGGTCTTCACGCGGCGGCCATTCACCACCACTTGCCGGCGCCGTCCGCCCGGCTGCGCGGGTGCTGCATTGGTTACGCCGCAACCGGTAAAAACCACGCCGGCCACATCCTTGCTGATCTCGCTGCGAGTGGACATCTGTTGCTCCCTGGTGAATTGGCACGCGATGGCGTATTTCCCGCCATGCGATACTTTGTTGAAATCGTGGTGGGCAGGATTATCGCACACGCGCGAGCACCTGCACTGGCACGCGATCGAGGTCTGCTATTATGTTATTGAACGATAACGACGAGGAGCACCCGTGAAAACTCCCGGCAAAGACATCGTAGCTGTTACGTTGCTGCTGATTATCGCCGTGTGGGCCGGCAGCGCTATTGCGCAGGGCTCGTGCGCGCAACGCGGGGATCTGGACCCGCGCTATTGTGATGAAGACGGCGATCTTCTTGCCGATCGGCCGAAGGATGCGAACGCCTGGCAGAACCCCGCGTCGCTCGTCTTTTCATACACCCCGGTCGAAGATCCGGCGGTGTACGAAAACGTCTTCGCCGATTTCATGACGCACCTCGCGAAAATCACCGGCAAGCGGATCCGCTGGTTCCCCGCGGAGTCTTACGCCGCGCAGGTCGAGGCGATGCGCTCCGGTCGGCTGCATATCGCCGGTGTTGCGAGCGGCCCGACCGCGTTCGCGGTGAACCTCGGCGGCTTCGTGCCCCTGGTCGCCATGCAGCGCGCCGACGGCAGCGTCGGCTATACCTTGCAACTCATCACCCATCGCGACAGCACGATAAAGGCGGTTGCCGATCTCAAAGGCAAGCGCGTCGCGCATGTCGCGCCGTCTTCGAACTCAGGGGACATCGCGCCGCGCGCGCTGTTCAAGGCCATGGGGCTCGAGCCGGGCAAGGACTATCAGATCCTGTATTCGGGCAAGCACGACAACTCGATCATGGGCGTGGTCAACAAGGACTACGACGCCGCGCCCGTGGCCTCGACCGTGGTCGAGCGCATGCAGGCGCGCGGAATGTTCAAGCCCGGAACTCTGCGCATCGTGTACGAATCGACGCCCTTCCCGCGCACTGCATTCGGCGTCGCTCATAACCTTACGCCGGAGCTTCAGGCAAAAGTCCGCGAAGCGTTCACCACGTTCGACTTCAAGAAGTCCAGGCTCGCCACCGAGTTCAAGGACATCGAGCGCTTTGCGCCGATCTCGTACAAGGACCAGTGGCGTGACGTGCGCACGATTCAGAAAGCGAGCGGCGTCAGCTACACGCAAGAGGGCCTTTCGAAGCTCGGCACGAAGTCAGAGTAAGCGTGGACATTTTAGCGGCGGCCGGAGCACGCCCCGGCCAGCGGCCGGGCATGCGTCCGCTGCTGTCCATCGAGAACCTCACCAAGGTCTACCCGAGCGGCCAGCGTGCGCTCGATGGCGTGAGCTTCGCTGTCGGACAGCCCGAGGTCGTCGCGATCATCGGCTCTTCCGGTGCGGGAAAAAGCACGCTCATCCGCTGCATCAACCGGCTGGTCGAGCCGACGTCGGGACAGGTCCGGTTAGGCGATAGGGATATCGTCGGCATGCCGCGGCGTGAGTTGCGCGCGGCGCGCCGGCGCATCGGCATGATCTTTCAGGAATTCAACCTGGTCGAGCGCCTGACGGTCATGGAGAACCTGCTCTCCGGGCGCCTCGGTTCGGTCGGATTTTTCGCTGCGCTCTTGCGTCGCTTCCCACCCTCCGACATCTCGGGCGCCTATGCGCTGCTCGATCGCGTCGGGCTTGCAGGCTATCAGGACTCGCGCGTGGACGCGCTCTCCGGCGGCCAGCGCCAGCGCGTAGGTATAGCCCGCGCGCTAATGCAGAACCCTGACCTGCTGCTCGTCGACGAGCCCACTGCCAGCCTGGATCCGAAAACAGCGCGCCAGATCATGCGTCTCATCCGCGAGCTCGCAACCGAGCGCCGCAAGCCCGCGCTCGTGAATATCCACGACGTCGCGCTGGCGCAGTCTTTCGCCGATCGCGTGATCGGGCTCAAATCCGGCCGCGTGGCTTTCGATGGCCCGCCCGCGGCGCTTTCCGCGGCAACGCTCACTGAAATCTACGGCGCCGAAGATTGGAGCCAGACCATCCGGCCTGCCGGGGACGAAGCGGAAACCCCATCGTGAGCACGGCCGCTGCCTATCCGACGACCTGGCGTCCGCCCGCGCTGTTTGGCAGCCGCATGCGACAGCGCCTCGCGCTCTTCGGCCTCGCAGCCTATCTGGCGTGGTCGGTGTCCGATCTCAACGTCGACGTCGCCCGGATGCTCGCCGGCTTTCCGCGCGCGCTCGACATGCTGGCGCGCATGATCCCGCCGGACTTTACGCGCTGGGAGCTGCTGACGACCGGCATGGTCGAGAGCGTGCAGATGGCGCTCGCCGCAACGCTCGCCGGCCTGGTGCTGAGTATTCCGCTCGGCATCGCCGCGGCGCGCAATCTGGCGCCGCGTCCGGTCTACCTGGCGGCGCGGGGATTCATCGTGCTCGGCCGCACGCTGCACGAAGTCATCATCGCCATTTTTTTCGTGAAGCTTTTTGGTTTCGGCCCGGCCGCGGGACTGCTCACCCTCGCGTTCGCTTCGGGCATCTTCCTCGGCAAGATGCTCGCCGAAGACATCGAGAACGTGCGCAGCGGGCCGGTCGAAGCCGTGCGCGCAACCGGCGCCGGCTTCGGCCAGACCGTCGTCTACTCGATCGTGCCGCAGGTGCTCGCGCGCACGGTCGGCGTGGTCATCTACCGCCTCGATGCCAATGTGCGCCATTCGACCGTGATCGGTATCGTCGGCGCGGGCGGCATCGGCCAGACGCTCTCGGCCTCGTTCTCGCGCTACGACTATGATTTCGCGCTCGCCATCCTGCTCTCCATTATCGCGCTGGTCGCGCTCGGCGAATGGTTCAGCGACTGGGTGCGAAGAAAGCTCAGATGACCGCGCTCGAGACCGCGCAAAAGCGTTATCCGGAAGTGTGGCGCCGGCGCTCGGCGCGCGCGAGCGTCGTGGGCTGGTTGTGGGCGGCGGCCATCGCCTGCGCCGCTGCCTGGTCGGTTTCGGCGCTCGACATCGAATGGGTGTTCTTCGCTGACGCGCACGAGCAGGCGATCGACCTCGCACGCCGCATGTGGCCGCCGCGCTGGTCTTACCTGCCGGTGATCGTGAAGCCGCTCATCGAAACGATCCATATCGCGACGCTGGGAACGCTGATCGGCCTGGTGTTCTCCGTGCCGCTCGCCTTTCTCGCCGCGCGCAACACCACCTTGAACGGATTTACGTGGGCGATCGGCCGTGCGCTGCTGGTGGCGTCGCGCTCGGTCAACACGGTGATCTGGGGACTCGTGTTCGTCGCGATATTCGGACCCGGTCCGGTCGCCGGCATCTGCGCCGTAGCGGCGCGCTCAGTCGGATTTCTCGCCAAGCTCGTCGCCGAAGCGATCGAGGAAGCCGACCGCGGCCGGGTCGAAGCCATCGAGGCGACCGGTGCGGCGACCTCCCAGGTCTATCTGGTCGGCATCCTGCCCCAGGTCATGCCCGTCCTGATCGGCACGACGATCTACCGCTGGGACATCAACGTGCGCGAGTCGAGCGTGCTGGGCTTTGTCGGCGCCGGCGGGATAGGCCTTTACCTTTACGCCTCGATCAATCAGTTCGCATGGCAACAGGTGCTCGTCGTGCTCGCTGCGATTCTGGTCATCGTCATCGCGAGCGAAGCCGTGTCGGCGTATATCCGTGCGCGCATCTCCTGACGCCGTGCCGCCCGCCGCCGGCGATTTTGCGGGCGTCGTGCCCGTTGCGTCGCTCGCTCCGCTGGCTGCTGCATTCGAAGGCTTCATACTCGATCAGTGGGGCGTGCTCCATGACGGCACGCATCCTTACCCGGGCGCCGCGGAGTGCCTGACGCGTCTGCGCGCATCCGGAAAGCGCATCGTAGTACTGTCCAATTCCGCAAAGCGCGAGGCCGACAACCTGGGACTCATGAAACGCATGGGCTTCGATACCGGCCTCATCGACCGCTTGGTATCGGCTGGCGAAGACGCGCGTCACGCACTCGAATTTCCAGTGGCGCCTTTTCATCGGGGGCTGGGCCGGCGCTGCTACGTGTTCACGCGCGGCGGTGACCGCTCGCTGCTGGAGGGGGTCGGCCTCGACCTCGTGGGAACAGTGCAGGGCGCCGATTTTCTTGCCGTCATCGGCAGCGACTCGCCCCAGCGCAACGCGGAGGACTACGAAACGGACCTGCGAACAGGAATCTCGCGAGGTCTGCCGATGGTGTGTGCGAATCCGGATCTCGCCCGGTTCGCGCCCGCAGGGCTGATAGAAGCCGCAGGAGTACTCGCGCAGCGCTACGAGGCGCTGGGTGGCGCGGTGTTTTATCACGGCAAACCCTATCCGCCGATTTACCGCTCGTGCCTTACGGCACTCGGCTGCACACCCGATAAGGTGCTCGCGATCGGTGATTCAATGGAACACGACGTACTAGGCGCCTCGCGCGTCGGGATACGCAGCGCGTTGATTCCCGGCGGCGTGCATGCGCCCGCACTTGGGATCGCATGGGGTCAGTTGCCCGTGCGGGAACGATGGCAAGCGTTCGCCGCAAATGCTCCGGCGCTGCCACAGTACTTGCTGAGCGCCTTCAACTGGTGATGGCTACGCCATTTTACCGCCCGCTTGCCCCGCTCTGGTGGTTGGATTAGATTGCTCAGTACACAGAATCTAGCGGGAGGATTGCATGAATTCGTTGCCACGCGTTGTCATGTTGGGCTGCATCGCCTTTGCCGCCGCGGGTCAGGTGCTGGCGGCTGACGTCTACCCCAGCAAACCCATCCGCATCATCGTTGCTTATACCCCGGCCGGCACCACCGACATCCTGGCGCGCATCATCGGCCAGAAAATGACCGAGAGCTGGGGGCAGCCCGTGATCGTCGAGAACCGCCCGGGGGCTGCGGGCAACATCGGCACCGAGCTGGCGGCGAAGTCGACCCCCGACGGCTACACGCTGCTCATGGGCACCTCGGGCACGCACGCCATCAACGTGAACCTCTACCGAAACCTCAGCTGGCATTCGCTGAGAAGTTTCGCGCCGATCAGCCTGGCGGCCATGGTGCCGAATATCATGGTGGTCAACAATGCCGTGCCGGTGAAAAACGTCAAGGAACTGATCGCCTACGCCAAGGCCAATCGGGGAAAGATCAACTACGGCTCTCCGGGCTACGGCAGCACCGCACACCTGTCGATGGAGCTGTTCAAAAGCATGACCGGGACTGACCTCGTGCATATCCCGTACAAGGGCAGCGCCGGCGTGCTTGCCGACGTGATGGGCGGGCAGATTTCGGTCACCATCGACAACATGCCGGTGTACCTGCCGCAGGTGCAGGCCGGCAAGATCCGCGCACTCGCGGTGAGCCCCGCGAAACGCTCGCCGGCTGCGCCCAATCTTCCCACCATTGCCGAGTCCGGCGTGCCGGGCTATGACTCGGGCGCATGGTTCGGGCTGCTCGCGCCCGTTGGCACGCAAAAGGCCATCGTCGACAAGCTCGCCATCGAGACCTCGCGCATCCTCAAGCTTCCGGACGTGAGCAGGCGCATTTCGGAACTGGGCGCGGACCCGGTCGGCGGCACGCCCCAACAGTTCACCGCGCTCATCAAGTCGGAAATCACGAAGTGGGCGAAAGTCATCAAGGACGCCAACGTGGAGCTGCAATGATATCGACTGCCCCGCACCTGCTCCCGGCACCTCGGCCCAGCAAAATGATGCAGCGTTTGGCCGTTCTAATGCTGGCTTGGCTTGTTCTCGTTCCTGACGGCAATGCGCAAAATTATCCCAACCGCCCGATCCGGCTGGTGGTGCCGGTCCCGCCTGGCGGCGCTGTCGATACGTTCGCGAGAGCGCTGACGCGGCAGCTCGAGGGCCGGCTGGGACCCACGATCGTGGTGGACAATCGGGGCGGGGCGAACGGCATCATCGGCGCCGATCTCGTTGCGAAAGCCACGCCGGACGGCTATACCCTGATGAGTATCGCATTTGCTTTCGCCATCAATCCGGCCATGTACAAACACCTGCCTTACGATACGGAAAAAGATTTCGTTCCGATCACGAATTACGTCAATGGCCTGGGTTATCTGTTCGTGGCCCATCCATCCCTGCCGGCGCAAACGGTAAAAGAGGTGATCGCGCTGGCCAAGCAAAAGCAGCTGAGCTACAGCTCGCCCGGAATAGGAAATGGCGCGCATCTGGCCGGAGAACTTTTCCGTTTGAAGGCCGGGATCCCCCTGCTGCACGTGCCTTACAAAGGCGGGGGGCCGGCGCTCACCGCGGTCCTGGGTGGCGAGGTCAATCTGAATTTTCAGACCGTGATTGTGACCCTGCCGCACGTCAAGGCGGGACGCCTGCGGGCGCTCGGCTTTACCGGCGCGTCGCGCGTGGCATCCTTGCCGGACGTCCCCACCATCAACGAGGGCGACCTGCCCGGATTTGTGTACGATACCGGCTGGCACGCCTGGTTCGCCCCTGCGAAAACGCCGGCCGCGATCGTAAACAAAATCCATGCCGAAATCCGCAGGGCGCTGGAGGAGCCTAAACTGCGGGAATATTTCATCTCCGGCGGCTACCTGCCCAAGGGCGACAGCCCGGCCGAGTTTCAGAAAACCTTCCGCGCCGATATCAAGCGTTATGGGGACATCGTGCGGGCGGCGAAAATCGAGGCGCAATAACAGGAGCCACCATGGACTTTTCGTTGATCGAAGAGCAGCGCACGTGGCAGATGAAGCTGTTGGTACCAGCGCTGCTGAGCCTCATCGTGGTGACGCATGCATGGGCTCAACCGGTTTGGCGGCCGGAAAAGCAAGTCGAAATCATCCTGCCGACCGCGCCCGGCGGCGGCAACGATCTGGTGGGACGGCTCATGCAGAAAATGCTGCAGGAGCAGAAGCTCGTGCCGACGCCGATCCTCGTCGTGAACAAAGCGGGCGGCAACCAGGCACTGTCCGCCATATACCTCTCACAGCATGCCGCCGACCCGCACTACCTTCTGTTGGCGACGTCGACCTTGGTCACCAACCAGATGCAGGGACTGGTGCAGTATCACTACGCCGACTTCCCGCCGCTCGCCCTGGCCTTCGTCGATTACAGCGCGTTCATGGTGCCCGCAAATTCGCCGTTCAAGACGATGCGAGACCTGATCGATCGCCTCAAAACCGATCCCGACTCCGTCGCTTTCAGCATTATTTCAAGAGGAGGCACGTCCCACGCGGCGCTCGCCCAAGCCGCGAAAGGCGCAGGCGTGGACCCGAAGCGATTGAAACTGGTGGTCTACAAAACGAGCGCGGAAGCCACGACGGCGATGATGGGCGGACACATCCACGCCGCAGTGTCGTCCGCCGCGGGCTCCACGCCGCAGGTCGTCGCGGGCAACATACGCATGCTTGCGATCGCCGCCCCACAGCGCAGGACCGGTGCGCTCGCCTCCGTGCCCACTCTGACCGAGCTGGGCATCGACGCGCCGGGGTTATCCACGTGGCGGGGAATTTTTGGCGCGAAGGGCATCACCCCCGCGCAGATCGCGTTTTGGGACGAAGCGCTCGCGCGCGCGTTCTCGGCCGACGAGTGGCAGAAGCACATGGCAGAGAACAACGTGACGGCGCCGCCGCTGCGCGGCAAGGAACTCGTGAAATATCTCGAAGCCCAGTACGTGCACACGCGGAGCGTACTGGTCGACTTGGGGCTCACCAAGTAAGTCTGCGCCGCCGCGTTCACCTGCCCGCGCACTATCAGGGAATCACTTTACCGGCGGCCAGATGCGCCGCGCCAAGTTGGGGGACTTCGGCGCATGGATAAGTTTGGCCACGATTCTTCTCGACCACGCCTCAGTCTCGGGATGCGCGCGCAGAAAGTAGACGAAATGCTCGTTGCGCGCTTCCACCGAAGTGAATTCGTAAAAACACGCGTGCTTGGCCCAGCCCGCCACCGACACCAGTTTCCGGGCACGGATGAATCCCGGCACACCTTGCAACGAAGGCAGTCGCGACTGCGCGTACCAGGCCGCCATCTCTTCCTCGTCTGCGTATGATGCCGCGTTGAAACTGCCGAGCTGTATGCCCGCGCTCGGCACCATGTCGGCGCGCGCGGATTTCGCTTCTGGTCCGTACACGGTTGCTTCTTCGAGCATGATATTGACGCGCTCGCCTATCCTCAGCGCGAGCATCCTGCGGTCCGCCTCCGGCAGTGCCGCATTGAATTCGCGCGGGCTCGGATTCATGAACGCATCCGACTTCGCGGCGCCGAACATCAGCATGTAGCGATCGCCCGCGGGAACCGAACCGTCCGCGACGTAGTGGCCGACCATGCCCTTGCCGCCGCCCAGCGGAACCACGTTGGCTTCGGAAGCGTAATGCGCCGCCCACAGCACGCCGGGCCGCGCCTGTACTTTCGGCATATAAGTGCCGTGCAGCCAGGAAAGATACGCATCGCGGCCCGCGGCGGGCAGGTCATACCACGTAATCCAGAACGCTCGATCCTGCATGGCTTCCTCATTTGTCGTTGCGGGCGCTGCTGCGCCATTTTATCGCGCCGTGCCAAAGCAGCGTTCGGTGGATTGCGCTGCGCTTCATCCACCCTACTATATGCTATCGAATCGCCTATAGGACACGGGTTGATGACGATGGGAAGGCAGTGTAGCCTACCCAAACAAGAAGGAATTACTCGATGAAACACCGCAACCTGGGCGCATCCGGTCTGAGAGTTTCGCTGGTCGGACTGGGGTGCAATAATTTCGGCGGCCGCATCGCCACCGACGCTTCGCGCGCAGTCATACACAAAGCTCTCGACCTCGGCATTACGCTGTTCGACACCGCTGACGTCTACGGCAATCGCGGCGGCTCGGAGACCAGCCTCGGGCAGTTTCTCGGCGACCGGCGCAAGGACATCATTCTCGCGTCCAAGTTCGGCAGCCCCATGGATGCCGCTCAAACCATGATGGGCTGCTCGCGGCGCTATATCATGGCGGCGGTCGAAGCGAGCCTGAAGCGCCTGAAGACCGACTGGATCGATCTCTACCAGCTGCATCGCGTCGATCCCCTGACGCCAATGGAAGAGACGCTGCGCGCGCTGGACGACCTGGTGACGCAAGGCAAAATCCGCTACATCGGATGTTCCACTCACGCCGCGTGGCAACTGGTGGGGATGCAGTGGACCGCGCGGCATCACGGGCTCAATCCGCTCGTCTCGTTCGAAGTGGAATACAGCATACTCATGCGCGATGCCGAGCGCGAACTCGTGCCCGCGCTGCAGGCCTATGGCATCGGGCTCCTGCCTTACTACCCGCTTGCCGGCGGATTCCTCACCGGCAAATACAGACGCGGCGCCCCCATGCCGGAAGGCGCGCGCCTGACCAAAGGCAAACGCTACTCGGACAAATATATGACGGACGCCAACTGGACTATCATTGAGCGTCTGGAGGAATTCTGCAAAGCGCGCGGGCGCAGCCTGCTGGAACTCGCGTTCGGCTGGCTCGCGGCACAACCGGTCGTGGCTAGCATTATTGCGGGAGCAACCCGAAGCGAGCAGGTAGAACTCAATGCCAAGGCTGTAGACTGGGAACTCACTTCGCAGGAGCTCGCAGAAATCGACCGAATTACCGGCAAGGCGTGAGCGACGACCTGCGACCAACATACAACCAAACGAAAGTTATCTATGAGTGAGCGTCAATTGCCGATCGTCGATTCGCAGGTGCACATCTGGGAAAGCGGCACGCCGGTGAGCATCCACCGGCAGGTTTCACACTATACGAAAGACGAGTTGCTGCGGGACATGGACGAGGCGGGCGTCGCCCGGGTGCTGTTGCCCCCGCCGAGTTGGGACGCGAGGGCCAACGAGATCGCGATCGACGCGGCGCGACAGCATCCCGACCGGCTGGCGGTCGTCGGCTTCTTCGATGTGAGCAAGCCGCAGAACCGCACGCTCGTGGCGACGTGGAAACGGCAGCCCGGCATGCTGGGATTGCGCTTCGCATTCCTGAAACCCGGCCAAGAAGACTGGCTGATCGACGGCACCACCGACTGGTTATGGCCGGCCGCGGAGCGGGCGGGTCTGCCGGTGGGCCTGCTGGCGCCGAATCGCTGCAACGTGGTGGCAGCGATCGCTGCAAAGTATCCGGGGCTGCGGCTGTTCGTCGATCACATGGCGCGCCCCCGCCACAGCAGGGACGACGCGGGCTTTGCGGACATCGGGGAGCTGCTGGCGCTGGCGAAATATCCCAACGTGGCGGTGAAAGCGAGCGGCGCGCCCAGCTATTCAAGCGACCCCTATCCCTACCGCAATATCCACAAGTACCTGCAGCAGATCTTCGATGCCTTCGGGCCGCAGCGCATGTTCTGGGGCACCGACATCACCCGCATGCCGTGCTCGTGGCGCCAGTGCATCACGATGTTCACCGAGGAATTGCCGTGGCTCAAAGGCAAGGATCTCGAACTCGTCATGGGACGCGCGCTCTGCAACTGGATCGGCTGGAAGCTGCCGTCGTAACAAAACCTCTTTACCAATGCGTCGAAATTTGCTTCGTCACCCCGGTGAAAACCGGGGCCCAGGGTGATTGCTGCCCCCATCCTACCTTCCCCCGTCAAGGGAGAAGGGGATACCGGCGTACGCCGGAATGACGAGGCTACCGGTAAAGCGCGGAACTTCAACACATTGTTAGGCCGCTTACCCCGTCAACACCTGCGCCGCAGGCGGCATCACAACATAACCGGGATTGAGACCGGCGACGCTGGGGCAGCCGATCAAGGCCATTACCCGATTGATCTCGTCGCGATAAATCGCGAGCGCCCGCAGCGCTCCCGCTTCGCCCGCACTCGCGATTCCGTGCAGCGGCGCGCGGCCGAGCATCACCGCATTGGCGCCCAGCGCCAGCGCTTTCACCACGTCGCTGCCGCGTCGAAACCCGCTGTCGACGATTACCGTCATGCGCTTGCCGACGGCATCGACCACTTGCGGCAACGTCACAATCGGCGGCGGCGCGCTGTCGAGCACGCGCCCGCCGTGATTGGACAGCACGATCGCATCGACGCCGCAGTCCGCCGCGAGCACTGCGTCACGCGGATGTTGTATGCCTTTAAGGATCAACTTGCGTGGCCACAGCTCGCGCAGCTTGCGCACGTCCTCCCACGACAGCGTGTCGTTCATCGCCGACGAGCGTCCCATCGGCAGCGCCGTGATCCGGGTCTGCATGTGCGGCGGAAAATTCCGGTAGCGCGGCATGCCGGTGGTAAGGACGTAGCGGGTCAGGACACCGAGCAGCCAGCGCGGGTGCGAGAGCACGTCGACCACGTTGCGCCGCGTAAACTTGAACGGAATGGTGAAGCCGTTGCGCAGGTTGTATTCGCGGCCCGGAGCCACCGGCGTGTCCACCGTGAGGACCAGCGCTTCGAAACCGGCATCGCGGGCACGCGCGACGAGCTGGTGCGACAGCGCGCGGTCGGGCCACATGTAAAGCTGGAACCATAACGTGCCGCCGACCCGTGCTACTTTTTCCATCGCGGTCATGGATCCCACGGCAAGCGTGAACGGTATGCCGTACGACTTGGCTGCGCGCGCCAGCGCGATTTCGCCCTCGTACCACGCGAGACCCGCCGAGCCGGTCGGTGCGACGATGACCGGCATTTGATGCGACTTGCCGAACAGCGATATTTCCTGGCTGCGTTTCGAGACATCGACCAGCACGCGCGGCTTGAGCTTGATCGCATCGAGCGCACGCCGGTTGTCGCGCATCGCGACCTCGTCATCGTTGCCGCGGTCCATGAACTCGAACAGGCCTTTCGGCAGCCGGCGCCGCGCCGCTTCGCGCAGATCGGCGGTGTTGTAGAAACCCAGCGTATCGTCCTTCATTCAGGCAGTGGAGCGAACGCGCGTCAGCGAGACGAGATTTTCAGCATGGCCCGAGCTTCGTCCACGGACGCGACCTCGCGGCCAAACTCCTTGGCGATGCGGGCAACGGGGCCGGGCCCGACGATGATGCGTATCGGCTTGGCGGGATACTCCTGGGCAAGTGCGGCGGGTGCGAGCGGCAGGGAAAGCACTGCGAATGCTGCTGCGGCCCCACGAAAAACGAGCATCATATCCCTCCTCCTGTGCCAGGACGCCTCGCTGAATGGAATCCCTGTGCGGCACTAAAAGAATACGTCGCACGGTACGTGCGGGTCAACAGTCTCTTTCAGCGGCGCATCGCCCGCGCCGATCACCAGCTCCAGCGGCACCCGCTCCGACTACGATGTAATCAAAGTGTTGAGACATGTTTCACGCAGATTTGCTCATCGGTTCGAATATTCCGTAAACTATGCATTCGGCATTCGCTGGAATCGTCTGGTGCAGAGGCGTCAATAGGATGAACCGTTGGTCGTGTGCGAATCTGCTGATGCCAATTTGCCTGATCTGGCAATTTCCCGCAAACAGCCACGCGCAGAATTACCCGGCAAGAGTCGTCCGCTACCTGGTGCCGACGCCGGCGGGCAGCGGCGCCGACGTCATCGGCCGCATCATCGCTGGCGGACTGACCCAGGTCTTCGGCCAGCAAGTCATCGTGGACAACCGCGCCGGCGGCGGCAACAACATCGGCGCGGAAGCCGCGGCGCGGGCGCCCGCTGACGGCTATACGTTGTTTCAGGCAAGCCTGACCCACGCCGTCAACGTGAGCCTCTACCGCAATCTGTCGTACGACCTCACGCGCGATTTCGTCCCCGTGACCCAGCTCGCCTCATCTCCGTACGTGGTCGTCGTGCATCGCTCGTTGCCGGTAAAGTCGGTCGCCGAACTCGTCAAGCTGGCGAAGGCGAGGCCGGGCGCGATCAACTATGCCTCGGCGGGCACGGGCACGTCCACATTCCTTGCGGCGGAGTTATTGAAGGATATGGCCGGAGTGAACATGGTGCACGTGCCCTACCGGGGCGGCGGAGAGGCTCTCACCTCGGTCATGTCGGGCGAGACCTCGGTGTATTTCGCACCCTTCGCCATCGCGCTGCCGTTTATCCGCGATGGCAAATTCCGCGCGCTTGCGGTAACCACGGCCAAACGCTTGCCCGCGACGCCCGAGTATCCTACAGTGGCCGAGGCGGGCTATCCCGGTTACGTGTCCGGCAACTGGTTCGGCCTCATGGTGCCCGTCAAGACGCCACAGGAAACGGCCGCAACGATCCGCGGCGCGGCGATATCGGTGTTGCAGAATCCGGATGCGAGCAAGCGTCTGCGGGATCTGGGCTACGTCATCATCGGCGACCGGCCCGAGGAATTCGCGGCGCATATCAAATCGGAAATCGAAAAGCTGGGGAAGATCATCAAGCGAACTGGCGTGACCGTGGACTGAAGCGGTCCCGGTTGCGGTGCAGGAAAAATGGGAACAGGCTACGAACGATGAGCGGTCCACGCAGCCTTTTGATCATGCCCGCCAATCGGGCCGACATGCTGGCGAAAGCGCCGTCGTACGGCGCCGATGCGCTGATCTTCGACCTCGAGGATTCCGTCCCCGTCTCGGAAAAACCCAGGGCACGCGAGCTCGCGCGCGAGTTCATCGGGAAACTCAAGGCGGCGAACAGCATTTACGTGCGGGTCAACGCGCTCCCCACCGGCATGCTGGAGGACGACCTTGAAGCGATTGCGGTTGACGGCCTGATCGGGATCAAGCTCCCGAAAGCCGAATCGGCGGACGATATCCGCACCGTGGACTCGATGTTGACTGGGATCGAGAAAAAACGCGGCCTGCCGCACGGCTCGATCGGAATCGAGCTGGGTCTCGAGTCCGCGCGAGGCGTCTGGTTCGCCTATGAAATCGCGTCAGCGTCGCCCCGGGTCCGTTCGGTCATGATCGGCACGGCACAGGACGGCGATCTGCAGACCGACCTCGGCTATACGTGGACTGCCGAAGGCAATGAAGTGCTGTATCTGCGCTCCCGCGTGCTGCTCGCCGCGCGCGCGGCCGGCATCGAGCATGTGCTCGACGGCGCCTACTCGAACGTCCGCGATCCGGAGGGTCTGCGCATCTGCTGCGAGGCGGCGCGCAAGCTCGGCTACCGCGGCAAATCGGTAATTCACCCCAACCAGATCGCAACCGTCAACCGCGTCTTCGCGCCGACCGCGCAGGAGATCGACTATTACCGGCGCGTCATCGAAGCCTTCGATGCCGCAGTTGCGCGAGGGTCGGCGGCGACAACGGTCGATGGCAAACTGGTGGACTACGCGATGGTAGGAATGGCCAAACGGGTTCTCGCTTGGGCGCAAAGTCTGACACACTAAGAGTGCCTAACATAATGAAACACGTGTGCGTTGCGGTCCAGAATTGGTGGTGGCGAGGCGCTCGATGCAGCCAATATCCAGAATATTGGCAAGTCGAGCAACGATGCTAGCGCCGATTCTGGCCGCAACCCCGAACAACATTAGAACCAACACCTTACGAATAATGGGGCTGGCACGAGTTTTGGCTCATGGCATTGTCGAAAGTCCCTTGCTTAGAATGACTAAGCCGCGTGCCTTTCTTCGCGCCCTGAGCCAAAATCGTGACAGCGCAGCACGCGTTTCATTATGTTAGGCACTCTAAGGTACGCGATTTGAAAAACGAGACAAACACGCATGACATGCCGTTGAGCGGCATCACCGTCATCGACTGCGGCCAGGTGGTTGCCGGGCCGACGATCGCGATGATCCTCGGCGACTTCGGCGCCGAGGTCATCAAGGTCGAGAACCCGGACGGCGGCGACCAGGGCCGCTATTTCGGGCGCAGCAAGAACGGCGTACCGCTGACCTGGAAGCAGCTCTCGCGCAACAAGAAGACGATCACGCTTTCGCTGAGCAAGCCGGCCGGCCAGGAGCTTTTCTGCCGTCTGATCGAGAAAACCCAGGCGGACATTCTGGTCGAGAGTTTTCGGGCGGGGACGTTCGAGCGCTGGAATTTGGGCTACGAGCGGCTGCGCGAGCTGAGTCCAGGGCTGACGATGATTCGCGTGTCTGGCTTCGGCCAGACTGGCCCGTACAAGGACCGGCCGGGTTTCGGCACGCTCGCCGAAGCGATGAGCGGTTTCGCCCATGTGACCGGTCAGCCCGACGGCCCGCCGACTTTGCCGTCTTTTGCCCTGGCGGACACGACGGCTGCCCTCTACGCCACGATAGGGGCGCTGCTCTGCCTCTACCAGCGCGATGCGAAGAAAAGCGGGCGCGGCCAGAGCATAGACGTGAGCCTGCTCGAATCGCTGTATACGATGCTCAGCGGCCACGCCGTCGCGTACGATCAGCTCGGGCTGCCCGGCAAGCGCACCGGCAGCCGCACCTCCGGCTCGGCTCCCCGCAACACCTATCGCACCAAGGACGACCGCTGGATCGCCATCGCCGGTTCGACGCAAGCACTAACCGAGCGTCTGTTCAGAGAGATGGGACGGCCGGATCTAATTGCCGATCCGCGCTTTAAGACCAACCGCGATCGGCTGGCAAACGTCGAAGCACTCGACGAGATCGTCGGCGCATGGGTGCAGGAGCGCACGCAGACGGAATGCATCGCGCAGCTCGTCAAGGCGGAAGTGGCGGTTGCACCGGTGGCCGACTTCAAGGACCTGGCCGAGGATCCTCACCTGCTTGCGCGCAAAACGCTGGTGGCGATCGACGACCCGGAGCTGGGAACCCTGCGCATGCCGGACGTGCTGCCGAAATTGTCGGAGACGCCCGGCCGAATCAGATATGCGGGACTGCCGATGGGCGTCCATAACAAGGCAATCTATCAGGAGCGACTGGGCCTGACCGACGCCGAGCTGGAAAAGCTCAAGGCCGAAGGGGTGATCTAAACTCATGAAGCAAGCCTTGCTGCAAGTGCTCCTCGTGCTCGCTGCCGCCGCCGTCGCCACGGGAGCAAGCGCGCAAGCTACTCCGAAAGAAACTGCATATCCGGGCAAGGCGATTCGTTTCGTCGTGCCGTTCCCTCCCGGCGGAACCGCCGACATCCAGGGACGCATGCTGGCCGAGAAGCTCGCGCAACGGCTCGGCCAACCGGTCGCGATTGATAACCGCGGCGGCGCCAACGGCATCGTCGGCATGGAGATCGTCGCGCGGGCACCGGCCGACGGCTACACCATCGTAATCGCCACGGTCGGCACCTGGGCCGTGCACCCGTATCTCTACAAGCTCCCTTACGACGTGTTAAAGGACTTCGCGCCGATCATCCATGTCGCGACTACGCCGGTCGTGTTGGTGGTCCATCCTTCCGTTCCGGTGAAGACGGTGAAGGAACTGATCGCGCTGGCCAGGCAGAGGCCCGGGGAGCTCAACTATGGGTCAGTGGGGGTGGGTGGTTTCTTTCATATTTCCGCCGAGTTGTTCGCCTTCATGACCAAAATCAAGATGACGCACGTGCCATACAAGGGCGGCGCGCTGGCGTTGACGGATCTCATCGGCGGCCATATTCACTTGATGTTCAACAGTACAATTGTGACCGCACCTCACATTAAATCCGGCAAGGTGCGCGCTCTGGCCACGACCGGCGCCAAGCGCGTAGCGGCACTGCCCGATCTGCCGACGGTCGCCGAAGCCGGCGTCCCCGGCTTTGAGGGCTCCACCTGGTCTGCGATCGGCGCACCCGCACGCACTCCGCGGGCGATCATCGATCGGCTGAATAAGGAATTCGCGGCGATACTGCAAATGCCCGATATTCAGGAGCGGCACGCGGCGGCGGACGCCACTATCACCGGCGGCACGCCGGAGCAGTTTCATGATTATTTGAAATCGGAGCTCGCCAAATTCGGCAAGCTGGTGAAGGAAGCCGGCATCAAAGCGGAGGCTGGAAGTTAAGAGAGGCATCGCAAGGAGAAACAATGCCAGGCAAAACCCGTTTACTCTGGTTCACCGCGCTCGCGACGGCCGTGATGCATCCCGCGCTCGCGCAGCGCGCCGCTGCGGCAGCGGCAACCGATTATCCAGCGAGGTTCATCCGCATCGTGGTGCCCTACGCCGCAGGCGCCGGCCCCGATGTGCTTGCCCGCATCCTCGCGGAAAAAATGGGGCCAAGCCTCGGTCAGAACATCGTGTTGGAGAATCGCGGCGGCGGGGGCGGCGCGCTCGGCAGCGCACTCGTGGCCAAGGCCGCGCCGGACGGCTACACGCTGCTGCTGAATACCGCGGCATTCGCGGCCTATCCGTACTTCATCAAGAACCTCTCCTACGATCCACGCAAAGACCTGGCGCCGATAACGCAGGTGGTCAGAAACTTTGGCTACGTGCTGGTGATCAATCCGAGCCTGCCGGTGCGCTCGGTCAAGGAACTGGTCGCGCTCGCCAAGGCCAACCCCGGCAAACTCAACTACGGCACGGCCGGCCTCGGCAGTGCGATGCAAATGGCGGCGGAACTTCTAATCCACTTGAGCGGGGTAAAGATGACGCCGGTGCACTACACCGGTGTGCCGGCGGCGCTCACCGACATCATCTCCGGGCAGATCGAGTTGGGATTTCCGGCGGTGGCGTCCGTCCTGCCGCTGGTCAACTCGGGGCGGCTTCGCGTGCTGGCCATATCCGCTGACCGGCGCTGGGACAAGCTGCCGAGCGTGCCGACGATCGCGGAATCGGGCGTCAAGGACTACCGCTACGTCGGCTGGTACGGAATGTGGTTTCCGGCGGGGACACCCGGCGCTTACGTGAGCCGCATGCAAAGCGAAGTGGCGAGAGCCGTCAAGGACCCCACCGTCAGACAGCGCCTCGAAGAACAGGGTCTCGAAGGCGTGGGATCGACCCCGCAGGAACTCATCAAGGTGACCGAGGACGAGTTCGCGCTCAACAAGAAGCTCACCACCGCCATGGGCATCGCGCCTCAGTGAGGTCAGCCGACGAACAGCCGAAGGCGTGATCTAATCCGGCCGCAGCTTCCCGGCGCGTTGTTTTTCAGGCCTCGCGAAACAGGCGGCCGGCGCCGGGAATCACCCGGGAATCCTGTATCACGCGCAGCATTTGCCACATCGAGGCCGAATTGCTGGTCACCACCGGTTTGCCGAGTTTACTTTCCAGCGATTCGATGATTTCGAGCGTGCGGAAGTTGGTGCAACTGATGAAGATGGCCTGCGACTCGGGCCGGTCCACACCGGCCACCAGTTCCGCAACCTGCGCCGGAGTAATCGTCGAATGCGCCTGCGTCCCGAGCCCCTCGATCGCCATCACCTCAAACCCGGATTGCTGCAGGTAGACCCGCAGCCTTTCATTCAGCCACGGCTCGTAGGGGGATGCCACGCTCAGCCGTTTCGCGCCGAAGACGCGCAGCGCCGCCACAACCGACGCAATCGTCGTCGTGCCTGGAATTCCGGTGGCCGCCTTGATCGCGGCACAGATTTCCTGATCATATCCCGCACCTTTGTAAAACCCGCCGCCGGTGCAGCCGTAACAAATGACGCCGACTTTGGCGTGCGCCAGCAGCTTGGCCGCAGCCGGTACCTGCGTTCCCATCCACACCAGCCGCTCTTCGGTGTCGGCGGTATGCTCGATGCGCATGGAGTGTACCGACACGGCGCCGGCCGCCATGCGCTGCATTTCGTATTCCATGACCGTGTTCCACGACGGGACTATCAGTCCCAGTTTTCCCTTCCAGGCTTCCATAGGACCCTCTGCGTTTGCCTAATTGACTTTGGCGCCGGATTCGCGAACGATCTTGCCCCACTTCGTGATTTCCACTTTGATCCACTCGGCGAAATCGCCCGGCGTGTGACGGAGGGGATCCCAGGCCTGGACCGCCAGCTTTTCGCGTACCTCGCGCAACTGCGTCTGCCGCTCGATCTCGGCGTTCATTTTATTGATGATGGCGGCAGGCGTTCCCGCCGGCGCCAGCAGCCCGATCCACGTAATAGCTTCGTATCCGGGCAACTTCGCGGCTTCCGCCACGCTCGGAAAATCAGGCGCGAGCGGCGTGCGCTCAAGACTGGTCACTGCCAGCATCCTCAACTTGCCGGCGCGCGCATGCGGCAGCGCGGTCCCGAGGCTGGTTGAAAGCACCGGTACCTGTCCTCCGATCACCGCGATCGTGGAGGGACCGGCCCCGTTGTACGGCACGTGCAGCAGCTTGATTCCCGCCATCGACCGGAACAATTCCATGCCGACATGCATCAACGTGCCGCTGCCCGCGGATGCGTAGCTGATGTCATCGGGCTTCGCCTTCGCCAAAGCGACCAGTTCGGCGAGCGATTTCACCGGCAGGGACGGATGAACGGCAATGCAGTCCGGCTGCGTTGCGACGGTGCTGATGGGAGCGAAATCCCTGACGGGATCGAAAGGCAGTTTGCTGAACATACTCGCGTTGATGGCGTGCACGCCGCTTGTCATCAACAACGTGTAGCCATCAGGAGCAGCTTTGGCGACCAGGTCGGCTGCGATGTTGCCGGTTGCTCCGGGGCGATTATCCACCACGAACGACTGTCCCAGCGCTTCGGTGAATCGCTGCGAGTAAAAACGCGCCATGGCGTCGATGCCGCCGCCCGGTGCGAAGCCGACGAGGATACGAACGGTTTTAGCCGGATAATTCGTTGGCGACTGCGCCAACACGGTATTCGCAAAACATGCCGCAATGCCCAGCGCGACGTAACTCAACTTTTGCATGGATCCTCCTCGCCGATGCGTGTTTATCGCGTTACGGGTGGAATGACCGGCAGCAGCAGATACGAGACCTTGTCGCCGCCGGCATAGATAGTATTTTGCGCTCCGATATTGTAGTCCGCGTGGTAGTGCCGGTACGCCGAAGCGCCGACGCCGTCGCGCGGCTGCACGTCGAGCCGGATGCGGTGTCCGCGCTTGAACACCATGCACGTCGGCCAGATCTCGACGTGGCATTCGACGACTTCGTCAGGCTTGAGCCAAAGGCGCTCGTCGTGCGCGTGATACGGGCGATACGGCAGCGAGCGCGCGGGATCGAGTTTGCGGTGCGAAGCGCGCAGCCAGCCTTTTGCCACCGGGACCTCGTCGTTGCCCTGCTGGCCCATTTCCCACACGTCATTGCCGTCGGGCCCTATGTTGCGGATCGTCGCGAAGATGTCCATGTCTTCAGTCGTGCTCGATACGAAGAGCACGAGCACGACCGGCCCGGTGATTTCGGTGTCTTCCGGCAACGGCGCGGTTTCGAATGAAATCCCGGTGCGCCCCACGCTGCCGGAGGCGTGCGATGGCGCCGAAGAACTCACGCCTGCATGCGATGGCGGACTCGCCGCATAGGTTGCGTTGGTCGTTTTCTGCGGTGGCGCCGAATCAATTGTTCCCTCGCATTGCCCGCTTGCGCTTTGTCGCTCCGCATTGAGTTTGAGAAACATCTTCGTCCACCGCGTGCGCGCAAGCGGCCATTCGTGCTCGAAGCGGAACTTGTAATTCTTTAGCCCTTCGCCCGTGCGGATCATCAGTTTGACCGGCGGCTCGTCCATGATTCCAGTATCGACGCCTTTCAGCCATTGGTCGAAAAACCGCAACTGGTCCAGGCGCCCTTCTTCCGAATGAAACGGATGAAAATGGGTGCCGCTATGAATGCGCAGTTTCTTGTGTTTCGACGCCGCATGCATGAACGCTTCGATGTTGCCGCGCAGGTGCAGTCCCGTGCCGGTCCAGTTGCCGACGCTGTAAAGCGGCACCGTGATGCAATCCCAGTGGGCGCTGCGCATCCGCCAGAATTCCGAATCGAGGCTGTTGGACGCCCATTGCCACAGCATGTTGTTGTTGAAGGCGTTCGGGTTGTAAGTGCGCGGCCTGCCCATCAGGTGGTGCGCCATATTGGTGGCAATCCACGTGTGCAGGAACCCCATCGCGAAAATGCCGCCGTGAAAAGTCTGATCGCGGTAGAGATCGGCGCGGCCTTCCCACGGAATGATCGCCTTCAACGACGGGGGCTGGAGATTCGCCACACGCCATTGGCAGTTGGCGTGATACGAGACACCGAGCGTGCCGATGCTGCCGGAGCACCACGACAGCGTCGCGGTCCACTCGATCGCGTCGTGGAAATCCACCGCCTCCTGGTACGAACTCGGGTCCGACTGGCCGGGCGACTTTCCCGAGCCGCGCGAATCCACCCGCACGCACGCATAGCCGCGCGCGCACCACCATTCCGGGTTGGCGGTCTCCCACGCCATGTGCGGATTGGCCTTTTCCTCGAGGTCATCCGGCGGAATCCACAAGCGGTCTTTCTGGTACGGACCGATGTTCATGATGGCGGGAAAGCGTTCCGCGCCGCCGTCGGGCCGGAAAATGTCGGCGTACAGGATCGCGCCGTCGCGCAGCGGAATCTTTACGTCCTTCTCGACGATCAGCTTGTAGTCCTTCGGCTGCGATACGTTTTTTGATTTGTCGGTCACACTTCACCTGTCAAAAGGGTTTCAAGATGTGTCCCTCTAAAAAGGACACCTGCCGCCTGCCCGCACGACGGGCCCTGTCTCAGTCAGTCAAGTTGCAGCGCGCCCGTACGGATGAGCGCGGTCATCGCGCCGGCCTGCGACTTGATGAATTTTTCGAAATGCTCGGGCGTACCACCTTCAACGTCGAGGCCGAGCTGGTCGAAACGCTGCCTGACCTCCGGCAACTGCAGCACGCGGTTCAATTCGCGATTGAGCTGGTTGATAATGACGCGCGGGACTTTCGCGGTGGTGACAAGCCCCATCCACAGCAGGTTGTCCGCGCCCTGGATACCCTGCTCCGCGAACGTTGGCACATTGGGAATGACCGCCTGCCGTTTCTGACTGGCGACACCGAGCACCTTGGCACGGCCACTGCGGATGAAGGCATCGGCGGAAATCGTCGTGGTGTAAAGCCCGTGGATCTGGCCCGCAATTACGTCGGTCAATGCCGGTCCGGTGCCTTTGTAAGGCACGTGCACGATGTTCACCCCGGTCACGGCCTTCAGCAGCTCGAGCGCCGCATGGGGATTGCTGCCGGTGCCCGCGGAGCCCCAGCTCACCTTGCCGGGATTTGCTTTCGCGTACGCGATGAGTTCCTTCATGTCGTTGGGCGGAAATTTCGGATGGGCTACCGCGATGAGCGGCGCGGAGCCGATGTAAACGATGGGCGAGAAATCGCCGAACGTGTAGGTTGGCTTTTTGCGCAGCAAGATGTTGTTGAGGCTCGGACCGGGATTGGTGACCATCAGCGTGTAGCCATCGGGCTCGGCGCGCGCGACCGTCTCCGCGCCTAGCGCCCCGCCCGCGCCGCCGCGATTATCGACGATGAACTGCTGGCCCCACGCCTCGGCGAGTTTCTGACCCAGCAGGCGGGCGACCAGGTCGGTGGAAGCGCCGGGCGCGAATGGAACGACCACACGGACGGGCTTGCCGGGATAACGACCCGCTGAATTTTGCGCCCATGCCATAGCCGGCAGCACTGCCAGCAATACCCACGCCAGGTGTCTCAATAATCGCGCGGCACCGAACATTCGCCCACTCTCCTCGTCCGGTTTCAATTCTAGCGATTATCGCGGGCGGGAGCGAATGTGTGCGCAATGCGGCGATGGTCGGAACGCTGACGAACCGCGCGCACGGCGTGATATTCTTATGCAGCGAGCAATTTCACTTATGAGGAAGGGCAACGATGAAGATCAAGCGTATCGAGCATGTTGGCGTGATCGTGCGGGACCTCGAGAAAAGCAGGCGGCTGTGGGAAGACTGCTTCGGCATTCCTCTCGGCGGCATCGAGCACATCACCGGGCGGCCTCATAAGATGGCGCTCTATCCCATCGGCGAATCCATGGTCGAGCTGCTCGCGGGAGTTGCACCCGACAGCAAGTTCGCGCGCATGTGCGATGAAGGCAAGGGCGGGATCAATCACATCTGCTTCGAGGTCGAAAACATCGACGAAGCGCTGGCGGAACTGAAGGCCAAAGGAATACCGCTGATCGACCAGGTGCCGCGCATCGGCCACGCCGGCTGCCGGATCGCCTACCTCGACCCGGCCGGCACCGAGAATTGCCTCATCGAACTCGCGGAACTCCCCAAGGGGACAGACCACTAAGCCGATTGTGGCTTAGTGGTCTGTCCCGGTTATTCCCCACCGCTCAACGTATTTCGCGGTGCACGAACTCGATGATCTTCTCGACGGCGTCGCGGGAAGCCGCTGAGGTCGGATCGTCGGTAATGAAAGCTTCGCCCACGCCATCGAACAGATGCAGGTCCACGCGGCCACCCGCCTTGCGGTAGCTCGCGATGAATTGGTCGCGGTTGGGCTTGGGGTGCGCGAGGTCGGCGGTGCCCTGCAGATACAGCACGGGTGGCATTTGCACCGACTCGCCGCGTTCCAGCGCGCGCGTGGGATTGCCCTCGGCCATGGCCGCCTCGCCGCCCGCCCAGTATTGGTCGTGGCACGACATCCAATTGTCCGCCTTTTTCGCCATCTTCGGATCGCCGCCCTCTTTATGCTTCCTGGCGTATTGATAACGGCCCAGCGGGTCGATCACCGGCCAGCACAGAACCACACAGCGCAGCGTGGCGTCGACCGCCGCCGGCGCAGGCAAGGGCAACGCTGCATAGCGTGAATCACGCGGCCGCATCGCCGTCAGCATGGCCTGATGGCCGCCGCTGGAGACTCCCAGTATGCCCACCATGTCGGGGCGGCTGCTAAGTTCCGCAGCCCGCGCTTTGCACCAGCGGATCGCATAATTGACGTCGGCAAGCGAAGCCGGATATCCGGCGTCGGGCGGCATCCTGAAATCCAGCGCCACCACCACCACGCCGCTTTTTGCGAGCGGTTCATCCGTTCCGGCGTCGCTCGTGCGGTCCTTGTTGCACCAGGCGCCGCCATGCAGATCGATGATGAGCGGGAAGGGCCCCTTTCCCCGCGGCTTGTACACGCGCGCGAGCAGCGGTTTGTTGCCGTGCCTGATGTATTCGATGTCCTCGACGTCGATTTCGTAGCGCGATAATACGGCTGTGGTCATGATGTTCTCCTCAGGGAAGGCCTATTTAACCGTGAATCCATGCAAAAAACAATTCTACCTTTCCACCGCCGGCCAGATGCGGCACGCGACGATGGTCCTAAATCTGGCGCTCGCCGATTCTACAGAAACCGCGATCCGCACCGTGCTTGACGCTGTTCTCGTGGCCCCTTATTCTTCAGCGCTCGAGCAATCGCGGTGCACATCAATTCCAGGAGCAGCAGCATGGTCACTCGCTCACCCGGTTACGCGCGGCTGCTCTTGAGCGCACCGGTGCTCGTGGCACTTGCATTGCCGCAAGCGCTGGCGCAGGACGCTGCAACCGGCCCAGCACAGTCTTATCCCAACCGGCCGATACGCATGGTGGTGGCGATTCCGGCCGGCAGCGGCACCGATACCGTAGCGCGCCTGATCGCGCAAGGACTGTCGGAACGTCTGGGCCGGCAGGTGGTAGTCGAGAACCGGCCGGGCGCCGGCACGATCATCGGCAACGAAATCGTCGCCAAGGCCAAACCCGACGGCTACACGCTGCTGGTGAACGGCGCCGCGCTCACCATCAGTCCGGCGATGTACAAGAAGATTCCCTACGATACCGCACACGGCTTCGCGCCCATCACGGTGGCGGTGTTCACGCCGAACCTGATGGCGGTGCATCCCTCCGTACCCGCGAAAACGGTGAAGGAAATGATCGCGCTGGCGAAAGCGCGGCCGGGTCAAATCCTGTTTTCTTCTGGGGGGCGCGGCACGAACTCGCATCTTGCGACGGAATTATTCGCCAGCATGGCGCAGATCCGCCTGGTCCATGTTCCTTACAAGGGCAGCACTCCGGGCGTGATCGACTTGATGGCCGGTCACGTCGCACTCATGACCAACAGCGTGTCCACGCTGCTGGCACACGTGCAGTCCGGCAAGCTGCGCGCGCTGGGCGTGGCCAGCGCACGCCGGGTCGCTGCGGCGCCTGACATCCCGACCATCGCCGAAGCGGGGTTGCCCGGCTATGAGTCAGTGCAGTGGTCCGGCCTGCTGGCGCCCGCGGGAACGCCGCAGGAAATCATCGCCCGGCTGAACCGGGAAATCGTTGCCATTCTGCGCGTGCCAGAGATGAAGCAGCGCCTTGCCGCCGACGGCTCCGAACTGGTTGCAAATTCGCCCGAAGAGTTTGCCGTCTTCCTCAAGGCCGAACTGGTGAAATGGGCAGCGGTAGTAAAAGCCACTGGAATCACGCCGGAGTAATTTACGATGATTGAACCCTCGAGGTTGCCGGCGTATCGCGCTAAGTGGATCGCGATTATCGCCATGACTGCGGCAGGATGGCCGGGGCCCGGTTACGCCGCCGCACCAAAGTATCCCGCAAAACCGGTTCGCATGATCGTGCAATCGCCGGCGGGCGGCACGGCCGATCTGATCGCGCGCATGATCGCGCAGAAACTCAGCGAAACACTGGGGCAGTCCGTGGTCACCGATAACCGCGCCGGAGCAGCCGGCACCGTAAGCGCGGAGATCACCGCGCAGGCAGCGCCCGATGGTTACACGCTGCTGCTCGCGTCGGTGAGCCTGATGGCGATCAACGTGACGTTGCGCGCTGGAAAGATAAGCTACCACCCGGAGAAGGACTTCACGCATATCACGCTCGCCGGAAAAGTGCCGCTGGCACTGAGCGTGCTGCCGGCATTTCCCGCCAAGACGCTCAAGGAATTCATTGCGCTTGCCAAAGCCAAACCCAACTCGATCAATTACGGCTCCGCCGGCACCGGCAGCTCGAACCACATCGTGGGCGAAATGCTGAAGACCGAGGCGGGCATCGAGATGACGCACATCCCGTTCAAGGGCGGCGCGCCCGCCATGGCAGCATTGCTCGCCAATCAGCTCGAACTCTACATCGCCACCGTGCCGACGATAGTGCCGATGATGAAAGCGGGACGCATCCGCGCATTTGCGGTCTCCAGCTCCAGGCGCTCGGCCGCGATGCCCGAGGTGCCGACGATGGCCGAATCCGGTTTGCCCGGGTTCGACGTGACATCGTGGTTCTGCGTGGTCGCGCCGGCCGGCGTGCCGAAACCCATAGTCGCGCGCCTGAACGCCGAGATCGTGAAAATTCTCAACAGCCCCGAATCCCGCGAGCGCCTGATCGCGTCAGGCGTGAATGTCGAGACCACGACACCGGAAGGATTGAGTGCTTTTGTCAAAGCCGAAATTCAGAAAATGGGCAAGGCCGTCAAGGCTTCAGGCGCCAAGGTCGATTAAAGTATCCCTCGCGCCGCTTCGATCAATTGCCAGATCCGGGGCGGCGACAACGGAAGTTCGTTAGGTTGAACTCCGAGTGAACTGAGCGCGGAAGCCACAGCATTGGCGATGACGCCACCGACCGGAATGATGCCGCCCTCGCCCGCGCCCTTGGCGCCCAGCGGATTGGTCGGCGACGGATAGAGCTCCAGCGCGATTGCCTTGATGTTCGGGAAATCCTCGGCGGCGGGCACGAGGTAACTGGCGAGCGAACCGGTCAGCAATTGCCCTTCATCGTCATAGACCAGATGCTCGAGGATGCTCGCGCCCAGTCCCTGCACGATTGCACCCAGCACCTGGCCGTGCAGCGCATGAGGATTGATGATGCGCCCGACGTCCTCTACCGCGACGTAATCGAGCACTTCCAGATGACCCGTGCGCGGATCGATCGCGATATGCGCGGCATGCGTACCGTAACTGTAAGTGCGCCTGGTGTTCGCGAAAGTCCCTTCCACCGATAATCCCCCGGGCGCAAGTTCGGCGACGTTGCGCAATTTGCCACCGGCTGAAACTGTGGCCAATCCATCGGAGATATCCACCTCCTCAGGCAGGCAACCGAACTGTGCAGCAGCAGCCACCCGGATCGCCTGCTTGAGATTTGCAGCAGCATCCAGCAGCGCGCACCCGCCCATCACCGTCGAGCGGGAACCGCCGGTCCCAAAGCCCAGCTTTACTGCCGAGGAAGAACCGTGGAACACGCCGCGTATGCGTTCGATTGGAATTTGCAGCGCATCCGCCGTGATTTGCGCAAAAACCGTTTCCAGCCCCTGCCCCACTCCCGACGATCCGACATACGCCGCGATCGACCCGTCGGGTTCGAGCACGAGCCGCGCATTCTCGCGAGGACCCATGGCCCCGCCCTCTATGTAGCAACCGATGCCGAGGCCATGGTAGCGCCCGTCCACCAGCTTGCCCTGCAGCTTTTCCTTCTCCGTCCAGCCAATTTCCTTCAGACACCGCTCGAACGTGACCCGATAGTCGCCACTGTCGGTCTCCCCTCCACTGCCATACGGCAGCGCCTTCGCAAACGGATACGGCATGTCCGCTGCCGTGAGCAGATTGCGGCGCCGTAATTCCACCCGGTCGATCCCCAGATCCTGCGCCGCCAGATCCAGCATCCGCTCGCGAAAGAAGTCCGCCTCGAAGCGCCCCGGCCCGCGATAGCTCCCCGATGGGGTCTTGTTACTCAACACCATCGCCACTTCCATGTGCAGGTGCGGAATGCGGTACGGGCCCGGAATCATCTGCGCGAGATTGCGCGGCGCAGTCACCCCGTTCGGACGGATATAGGCGCCCATATCGGACCACACCCGCCCGCGCAGCGCGAGGATCACCCCGTCGCGCCGGCATGCGATCTCGAGCTCGCATTCGGCTTCGCGCGCATGCGTGATCGCCAGCAGGTGTTCGCGCCGGTCCTCGATCCACTTCACCGGCCGCGCGAGCTTGCGTGCCGCAAACGGAATCAGGAAGTCTTCCGGATAAAACTCGCCGCGCATGCCGAAGCCGCTGCCGACATCGTTCTCCACCGCCTCGATGGACTCTTCGGGGAGATTCATCAGGCGCGCGAGCAGCGCGCGGACCGCAAACGGCACTTTCATCAGTCCCGAGATCTTCAGCCGCCCGAGCCTCGCATCCCATTCCGCCAGCAGCCCGCGTGTTTCCATCGGCACCGCGGTATGCCGCTGCACGCGGAAGCGTTCGCGCCGCACGTAATCCGCGTCCCGTATCGCTGCGTCGGCATCCCCTTTCACGCCCGTCAGCGTGATCGCATGATTGGTGCCGTGTTCCTCGAACAGCAACACTTCGCCGGCTATCGATGCCTCCCGGGTCATCACCGCCGGCAGCGATTCGATATCCACCGCCATGGCGCCCACGGCATCCTCGGCGATCGCGGCGCTTTCCGCCACCACCAATGCCATGGGCTCGCCGACGTAGCGTACTTTGCCGTGCGCGATCACCGGTTGCTCGAAGCGCGCAAGCTCCGGCCGCGACTCCATCCGCAACGGTATCGTCGGCACACGCTCGCCGATATCCACGGCCGTGATCACCGCGTGTACCCCGCGCAGAGCGCGTGCGGCCGAGGTATCGATCGAACGTATCCGTCCATGGGCGACCGAGCTGCGCAGGATCGCCGCATACAGCAGCCCCTCCCGCGTCAGATCGTCGACATACTGCCCCCGCCCCGTCAGTAACCGCAGATCCTCCAGACGTTCAACCGCCTGGCCGACATATGCGTCACGCTGGCTCATCCACCGACTCCGGCGCCGCTCTTGCGATATGCGTCACGCGCTTCCAGCACCGCATCGACGATTCCAAGATAGCCGGTGCAGCGGCACAGATTGCCCGACAGCACTTCGCGAATGCGCGGCGCGTCCGCATTGGGTTCCACGCTGAGCAGCGCGTGCGCCGTCATGAGCATGCCTGGCGTGCAGAACCCACACTGCAATGCATGGTGCTTTCTGAATGCGGTCTGCAATGGCGCGAGCGTATCGCCATGCGCCAACCCCTCGACGGTCTGCACCGCCGCACCGTCGGCCTGCACCGCGAGCATCAGGCAGGAGCGCACGGCGCTGCCGTCGACCATCACGGTGCAGGCGCCGCAGACGCCGTGCTCGCAACCGACATGCGTGCCGGTCAGACCGAGGCTGTGCCGCAGGCAGTCGGCAAGCGTCATACGCGGCTCGACGTCGACCTCGTAGCGTTTGCCGTTTACGGTGAAGCTTGCTTTCATCGAAGGAGAGAGGAGTTTTTTCGTTGCAGCGCCTGCGCTCACGCCGCGGCACGTCGCAACGCGCGTTCAACCAGAGTGGCGACCAGCGCACGGCGGTACGCGGCACTCGCATCCACATCGTCGACCGGGTCCACGGCGGCGGCAGCGGCCTGCGCCGCCGCCACGATCGTTTGCTCGTCTACAACGCGGCCGTTCACCACCGCCTCGGCAATCGTAATGCGTTGCAGCCGCGAACTCGCGCCGATCACGCCGATGTGCGTGTTCCGCGCGAGACCGTTATGCTCATCGTAGAAGAGCGCGACACCAGCCATCGCAAAACCGCCCCGCTGCCGCGCGAACTCCTCGAATCCCCAGCGCCGCTCGACCCGCCACGGCGGCAGGCGCAATTCCACGATCAGTTCGTCAGCCCCAAGCGCGGTCATCAGCGGACCGAGGAAAAAATCCCCGGCTTTAAGGATGCGCGAGCCCGCCGCACTGACCGCAATGATTTCCGCGTCGCAGGTCACGGCGATTCCGGGCAGCTCCGCCGCCAGATCGGCGTGCGCGAGACTGCCGCCGACCGTGCCGCGATTGCGGATCTGATAATGCCCGATCTGCGCCACTGCAGCCGCGAGCAGCGGATGCGCCGCGCGCAGCTTCGAATCAGCTTCGATGTCGCACCAGCGCACCTTGGCGCCGAGGCTCACGCCCGTCCCGGAGATCGAGATGGTGTCGAGACCGGGCAGCTTGCGCAAATCGACGAGCAGGGACGGCGCGGCGAGCCGGAACGCGAGGATCGGGATCAGGCTTTGACCACCTGCAAGCGGTCTCGCCTCGCCCGCATGAGCGGCGAGCAGCGCCACCGCCTCTGCCAGCGTGTCCGGCGCCGCATAGTCGAACACGGGCAACTTCATAATCGGGTAACTTCAGGATGCATCTGGAAAAGCCATTACTCGCATCGGGGTTGCAGTTTATCAGGCATTCCACGCGCCGTGCCGCGTTACCCAGCGGACCAAAACTGCGGTATTCTTGCGGCGTAACACACGTCGTCTACAATCGTTCAAGGAGGAGATCTATGGCAGCACTTCAAGCAGGTACCGCAGCACCGGATTTTTCGCTGGCTTCCCATACGGGCCAAACCCTCACTCTCGCCAGCTTTCGGGGCCGGCGCACGGTGGTGTCGTTTCTGCCGTTCGCGTTTACCGGTGGATGAAAGAATCAAGTCAGCGGGTTCCGTGAGAACTACGCACAATTCAAAGCACTCGATGTGGAAATCCTGCAGATCAGCGCCGACACCGTGCCGAGCCTGAAAACCTGGGTGGAACAACTGGGCGGTTTGCCTTTCCCGCTGCTCTCCGACTACTGGCCGCATGGGGCGATCGGCAAAGCTTACGGCGTCTTCAACGAAGAACGCGGCATGGACGCGCGCTCCGTATTCCTCGTCGATGCGCAGGGCGTCATCCGGCACTCGCATGTCTATGCGCAGGGCACGATACCGGAGAGCAAAGACCTGCTCGACAGGCTGAAGGCAATTTAGTAGGTATCAGACCGGCCTTAGATAACTGGCACCCCGCCGCCGTCCATGGGAATGATGGCTCCCGTGACATAGCTCGCCTGTTCGGAAGCAAGAAAGAGCGTGACGGCGGCGACTTCTTCGGGACTGCCGTAGCGGCCGAGCGGAATCCGCGCCTGGTTGCGCTTGAGCGTCTCGTCCTCGCTGATGCCCTGCGCTTTCGCCTGGACCCGCAGCGACTGCTTTACGCGGTCGGTGGAAGTTGCGCCCGGATTGATCGTGTTTACGCGGATGCCGTTGCGGCCCAGCGCGTGCGCCATTCCCGTTGTGACCAGCATCAGCGCAGCATTGGCGGCGCCGCCCGCGAGGTGCGTCGGGCTGGCGACCTTGCCGCCCATGCCGATGATATTCACGATCGCGCCACGACCGCGCTTGATCATGCCGGAGCGCACGGCGTCCATTGCGTTCACGTAGGGAAAGTACTTGGCATTCATTCCCTGGTGCCACGCGTCTGCGTCGTACTCGTCCATGGTGTGGCGTATCGCCGCGCCGGCGGAATTCACCAGCACGTCCACAGGCCCAAGCTCGCGCTCCACCGCCGCGACCAACGCGCTTGCATCCTGCGTCCGGGTGAGGTCGGCGCGGATCGCGACAACCTGAAATCCGTCCTTGCCCAATCCATCACGCGCGCGATCGAGATTATCCTGGCTGCGTGAAGCGATCGCGACTTTCGCGCCTTCAGCCGCGAAAGCGCGCGCGCACGCCAGGCCTATTCCCTTGCTGCCGCCCGTGATCAACACCACTTTACCTTCGAGACCCAGCTTCACGATGGTGTTCCTCCCTCTTGGTGATGGACTCCGGCGGAGTGGAAATGACACCCGCACCCGGAACGATAGATCCGCATGCGCCATTGCGCCTAACGCGCATTGCGATCAGGCCCTAGTTTATATTACAGTGCCCTCGGCCGCATCGGTCTGTGATCGACGGCGCGGCAAAACCCATAAACGCACGCGTGTTTCATTATGTTACGGACTCTTAGATATGAACGTCATCAGCCCATGGTACCAGCTCGGTTACGTCATTCCGCACCTGTATACGGACCTTGACGCCTATCAGTTTTACCGCGTCGCGCCCGAGGGCATGATGCTGGTGACGACCGGCCTCAACCTGCGCGAATACAGCGTTGCGGCAGTAGAGCAGGAACTGCCGACGCTCTGGGAGCGCTTCGATCTGCTCGCCAAGAAAAAAGTGGATCGAATCTCGCTTAGCGGCGTGCCGGTGGCCTCGGCACTCGGGCGGACCAAGATGCGCGAGATTCTTGCGGAGGCTCAGGCCAGAACTGGCCTCGCGTGCGACACGGACCTCGAAGCTCACCTCGCAACCTTGCAGCATCTGGGCGCGACCCGGATTGCGCTCGCGACCCGCTGGCCCGAGTCTGTGAACGCCGCGCTGACCCGCTATCTCGCCGCAGCCGGCATCGAAGTCATCGCCTGCCGTTCGCGCGCGCGCTCGCTCCAGGAGAACAAGCACTCCAGCGCCGCCGATGACCATCTGCTCGCACTCGAACTGGGCGGCCAGGTGCTGCGCGAAACACCGGACGCGCAGGCGTTGCTGATGCCGGGAGGTTTGTGGTACGCGATCCATACCGTGCCGCTGCTCGAAGCCGAGTATGGCCGGCCGGTGTTACTCAACATACTCTCCACCACCTGGGCGGCGCTCCACGCAGCGGGAGAGCGCATGCGCTACCGCCCCGATCCGCGCTGGGGCAAGGTTCTCGCGAGCCTCTGAGTATTGTCGGCCCAAACCGGAGTGTCCGCGCGCCGCATAGTCGCCGATTCTTGGCGGTGAGCTTGTTTTCCTGCACGTCAGTGCTTTGCCTGCTGCGCCGCCTGTATCGCATGCCACAGCCGCGACGGCGTCAGCGGCATGTCGAGATGCGTGACACCCAGCGGCCGCAACGCGTCAATGACCGCGCCGACCAGCGCGGGCAGTGAAGCGGTGCAGCCGGATTCGCCCATGCCCTTGACGCCAAGCGGGCTGACCTTGCTCGTCGTCGGGTGTCCTTCCATGCGCAGACTCGGCAGCAGCCCGGCGCGCGGCATGTAATAGTCCATGAAGCTTGCAGCCAGCGGCTGCCCCGATTCGCGGTCGTACACGATGTGCTCGCCGAATACCTGGCCGGCGCCCTGCACCACTCCGCCTTGCAACTGGCCCTCGACGATCGCATGATTGATGACGACGCCGCAATCATCGACGGCACAATAAGAAACGATCTTCGCCGCGCCGGTCCCGGCATCGACCTCGACCTCGGCAACGTGGCAACCGTTGGGAAAGGTGGAGCCGAATTTTCCTTCGGCAGTAAGGCTCAAGGTCTTGGTCTTCGCAAGCTCGGCGAGCTTGACCGTGCGCGGCGATTCGCCCGAACGGAATTCGCCGTTGGCGTACGTAATCTGCGAAGGCTCGAGTTTCAGTTCCAGCGCGGCCAGCGCCTTGCCGTGCTCGATCAGCTTCTGCGCCGCGAGATAGCACACGCTGCCGGCGCCCACCGTCGAGCGCGAACCGCCGGTGTGATTGCCTATCAGCCGTGAGTCCGGCGCGCACTGCACCACCTTGACTTGCGCGTACGGCACGCCGAGTGCATCCGCCACGATCATTGCGAACGTCGTCTCGTGGCCATGTCCCTGCGTCTTGGAAACGGTATACACGGTGATCGCGCCGCTCGCGTCGAGTTGCAGCTCGATCTCGTCTTTCGCCGCGTTGCCGGCGCCGGTGGGCTCGATCACGGTCGAGATGCCGATGCCGCGCAGCTTGCCTGCCGCCGCCGATTGCGCGCGGCGCGCGCCGAAGCCCTGCCAGTCGGCAAGTTTCAGCGCTTTATCCAGCAGGCCCGGCAGGTCCGCATTCTCGTAGACCGAACCGGTCGGCGTCTTGTACGGGAATGCCTCCGGCGGGATGAAGTTCCTGCGCCGCAGTTCCACCGCATCGACGCCGATTTCAACCGCCGCCCGATCGACCAGGCGCTCGACCACGTAGGCGATATCCGGGCGCCCCGCGCCGCGATACGCGCCCACCGGCGTGGTGTTGGTCAGCGGCACGCGGTACGTCGCATACAAAGCGGGAATGCGATACACACCCGTCATGCAGGTGGTGGTATTGCGGATATGACCCATCGCCCCTGGCGCCAGATACGCGCCCATGTCGTTGACCCAGTGCAGCCGCATCGCCAGAAATTTCCCGCCGCCATCGAGCGCGAGCTCGCCGCTGATAATGGTGTTGCGCCCGTGGTTGTCGCTCAGGAAGCATTCCACGCGCGAGGCAACCCATTTGACCGGCCGGCCCGAGGCCTTCGCGGCGATCATCAGCGCGCAATATTCGGGATACGCCGGCGTGCGCTGGCCAAATCCGCCGCCGACATCGCGCGCTTCGAATTTGAGTTTCTCTTCCGGCACCTTCGTGTAAGACGACATCATCTTGCGCAAAGTGGTCACGCCCTGCATGCAGACATTGAATAAATATTCTCCGCTCGCCGCGTCGTAAGTGACGAGGCACGCGCGCGGCTCCATCGGGCTGGGCGAGACTCGGTTGGACTCGACCTTGAGCCGCGTCACGTGCGCGGCCCTGGCGAACGCCGCCTCGACCTCTTGCGCATTGCCGGTCTCGGATTCGAACGCCAGATTGCCCGGCACATCGTCGTGTAATTGCGCTGCTCCCGGCGCCAGCGCCTCTTCCGGCTGGACCGCGCACGGCAGGTCGTGGTACTCGACCTCGACCAGTTCGGCTGCGTACTGCGCTGCAGCGGCGCTTTCCGCCACCACCAGCGCCAGCGCTTCACCGACGAAACGCACCTTGCCGTGCGCGAGCACCGGCCGCTCCGGCGCGCGCGCCTTCATGCCGTTGCGCCCGGGGAACGTCAGCGCATGCGGCGCCCGGATGTAGCCCTCGCGCACCGCATCGACCCCGGTGAAGACGTGCTTCACGCCGGGATGTTCGAGCGCGCGCGCGATGTTCACCGCGACGATATGCGCGTGCGCGCGGTCCGAGCGCACAAAATATCCATACAGCTGCCCCGCTGCATTCCAGTCGGCGGCGTATTTGCCGTTGCCGGTGATGAGGCGGAAATCCTCTACCCTGTTGCCGTGATGGTGATGCGTATCCTGAGTATCCACTATGGCTGCGCTTCCTGAAACAGAATTGGAAGCCGGATGGTAAACCGGTTCGGCGCACGCTGTCCAAGTTGAAATTTGACCGTTGCACCGCAAGCGGTACCTCGGTAGGCTCCGCTGGATAGTGAACAGCCTGCCGCCGGCCGCGTCCCCGACCCCCGCCCGCCCGCCTGAGCGTGAACGCATTACTAGCGTCACGCTCGTGGTGCTTTGCCAGGTTGTCCACTTCCTGACTTTCGGCGGCATTGCGCTGCTGTTGCCGCTGATCCGCGAAGACCTGCAGATCAGCTTCTCGCAGGCCGGCATGCTCGCCGCCGCAGTGACCTTGACCTATGGGATCGGGCAGATCCCCGCGGGCTATCTGTCCGACCGTTTCGGCCCCAAGCGGCTTTTCTTCATCGGAATGTTCGGCTGGTCGGTACTTTCGGTGACCCTGGGGCTGGTCCACACATTCTGGCTCGCGGTGCTCAACCAGCTTGCGGCCGGAGCGTTTCGTGCGCTGCTGTTCGCGCCGGGACTCTCGCTGCTGGCGGCGTGGTTCCCGCCCGAGCGCAGGGCGACGGCGATCAGCCTCTACATGGTGGGGAGTTTCTGCGGCACCGTCGTGCTCTCGCTCATCGGTCCGCTGCTCGCAAACCACCTGGGCTGGCGCCCGACGTTTATGGGTTTCGCGCTCATCGGCATAGCCATCGCACTGGTGTTCCGCTCTTTCGCCTCGGAGAAGGCGAGCACGAAAACCGGTCCCAAGGTCGGAATACTCGAAGCCCTGCAGCTTTTCCGGCACCGGATCCTGTGGGTTTGCAGTGCGATCCAGTTTGTCCGCTTCAGCGTCGTCACCTCGTTCAACCTCTGGCTGCCATCGCTGCTGGTGGCCGACCGCGGCTTCTCGCTGCCGGCGGCGGGTCTCGTGGTCGCGATGAGCGCTGCTTTCACGGCGCCTTCGAACGCGCTGGGCGGCTACGTGTCCGACCGTCTCAAAAACCCGCCGCTGGTCATCGGCGGCTCGCTGGCGGTGCTGGCCTGCACCTCGACGCTGCTGGTTACGGTCGAATCGGTGCCGGCGCTTTTGCTCGCAATCGCGGTGGCCTCGGTTTTCCTGCAGTTCTATTTCGGGCCGCTGTTCCTGGTGCCGATGGAGGTGCTGGGACAGCGCACCGCGGGCACCACGACGGGGTTCACCAACCTCTTTGCCAATATCGGCGGCCTGCTGACGGCCTACACACTGGGCATCGTGCGCGATCAGGCCGGCTCTTTCAAATGGGGCTTCGTCGGCATCAGCGTCCTGTGCCTCATTGGCGTCGCACTGAGCATGCTCCTCGCGCGCATGCGCAACCGCGCGTTAGTACGAATGTTATAATCTCTGCCGGAGGTGCTGCGATGAAGATCAAGATCACAACCGTAGGCAATTCTGCTGGCGTCATTCTGCCGAAGGAGCTGCTCGCGCGGCTGCGGCTGGAAAAGGGCGACACACTCTACGCCACCGAGCTTCCCGACGGTGTCAAGCTGACTCCTTTCGATCCCAAGTTCGCCGGACAGATGGAGGTCGCCGAGAAAGTGATGCGCAGGCGGCGAACGCTTTTGCGCAAGCTCGCCGAAAGTTGAGGCCGCACGATGATCGTGTGGCTGGAGAAAGCGCTCGTCCTCTCGATTCACGACCGCCAAGTCGCAGAGCATGGGGGTAGCGCCGGGGTGCGCGATGAAGGGCTGCTGGAATCGGCGCTTGCACGGGCGCAGCAATTGCACGCCTACGGCGATCCCGCGCCGGATCTTGCCGATCTCGCGGCCGCGCTTGCTTACGGGCTTGCGCGCAATCATCCGTTCGTGGACGGCAACAAACGTACAGCCGCAGTCTGCTGTGAAACGTTCATCGAAATGAACGGCGCGAAACTCGAAGCCGGCGACCTCGATCTGTACCCACGGTATCTCGCACTCGCCGAGGGAAAGCTCGCCGAACGCGACTTTGCCGTGTGGCTGCGCGAGCGGCTGCAACTTGCGCCGCGCGGCGAGGCGCACGAGCCCCGGAAGCCGTACCGCGCGCGACGCCGCCCGGCACCCCGGGTTTCCGCGCGAGCACGCTGACTCGCCGATTCTCACGCCGAATCACCCCAGCAGTTCGCCCAGCGCCTCCATCATAACCTCGCCGCGCCGCGCGCATTCGTCGATGACATTGCGCGGCGCGCGATCTTCATCACCGACGAGCAGGTCCAACAGCTCGGCCGGACTGAGATTCGCGAGCGCCTCGTTGGAATAGGCAGGCAGTGGTTGCATTGCATTCAAAGTGAAATCGACCGATGCGGAACCCGGCTTGGCACGAAACCGTTGTCCAGCGTTGCCAGCGCGATGCGCGATCGATACTGTACCCTGATTTCTCGGCGCCGGTGAAACTTTTCGCCGCTGACACGCACTCGCGATTCTGGCGCGCATGCGCAGCCGTGCGCTGGCCGCTACCCGGTAATTGCAAAAATCCCGCGGCTGGAATACCGTGGCGGTCGCCGGTGTTAATGCCGGAGGACGCGGCCGTTCAGCGTGTGACAAATCCACTTACCCGAAGGGGAACCATGAAATGTAAGACCTTGATATTTCTCGCAGGCGCGCTGATGGCGGTCGCACCAGCGGCCTGGTCGCAGGCACCGGCTGTAGCGCCGGCCGCGAAGCCTCCGACGTTCGAAACGAAACGGGTAGAAGGAACCGAAAACGTCTACGTCTTCCGTTATGCCAACAGCCAGGCGATGTTCATCGTCACCTCAGCCGGCGTGATCGCGACCGATCCGATCGGCTACGGCCGCCCGCAGGCGGTGGACACCTACCTCGCCGAGATCAGGAAGGTCACCGACAAGCCGATCAAGTACGTGATCTACAGCCATCACCATTTCGACCACATCGCGGGCGGCAAGCCGTTCAAGGACGCGGGTGCAAAATTCATTTCGCACAAGAAAGCGAAGGACCGCCTCGCGGTGCTCAAGGATCCGCACACCGTGCTGCCGGATGAGACGTTTACCGGCAAGCTCAAAACGATCAAGCTTGGCAACACCACGCTCGAGCTGCACTACCTCGGCCTCAACCATTCGGACAGCACGCTGCTGATGCGGCTGCCCGAGGAGAAGATCATTTTCCTCGTCGATCTCATCCCCGTCGGCACCGTGCCGGGCCGCGGGCTGATCGATTTCTACCCGCTCGAGGCGGAGCAGTCGATCAAGCAAGTGCTGAAGATGGACTGGAACCGGATGATTCCCGGTCATCCCGGGCAACCCGGCGGCAGGCTGGGCACCAGGTCCGATGTGCAGGACCAACTCACCTTCCTGCAGGATCTTTCCAGCGAAGTGAAGGTCTTGGCACAGGCCGGAAAGTGCTGGGACGGGGTGGAAAAAGAACTGAAGCTGCCGAAATACGCGAGCTGGCCGGGTTACGCGCAAAATTTGCAGTTCGGCCTGCGCCGCTATTGCGCGCTGTGGGGCCGCGGCACGTAAGTCGCAGCTTCAGCGTGCCGGGCCGCGGCACCTTAATTACTTCGCTTCGGTGCTCAGCCTCTCGGGAAACTTCCTGAAGTACTCGATATCCTCGTCCGTCTGCTTCCACCCGGGACAAGTGTCCCACGAGACGCGGCGGCCGAACATGGCGGCGCCGTAGCGCACCCGGAACAGCATGGTGCGTTGCGGCCCGTTGATGTACTCGTGCAAATCGCCGGGCGGATGCACGACAAACGACCCGGGTACGACATCGATGGTGCGCTCGGGCGTGCGCATCCTGCCGCCGCCTTCGAAGCAGAAATAGATTTCGGTCGCCTCCGGGTGGCAATGATACGGACTGATCTGGCCGGGCTCCCAGCAGGCAATCGAAAAATCGCCCCCGCCGACCCGGCCCAACGTCCTCTCGACGTGCTTTTCCGGACTCCACTGCTGTTCCTTCTGCAAACTGAAAACGTGCATCGCTCTCTCCCATGAAAATTGATTTTTGCAGCCGCCGCTAGTCGACGCGGATGCCCGCGGCTTTGATCACTTTCGACCATTTCACCATTTCGGCATTGATGTAGGCGGCGAATTCTTCGGGCGTATTGGTCATCGGCTCGGCGCCGATCGAGTAGAGCCGCTCGCGCGCATCCGGTTCGTGCAGCGCGCGCGAAACTTCGGAATTCAGGCGCAACACGATTTCCCGCGGCGTTCCCGCCGGCGCGAGCAACCCGAACCATGAATTCACTTCGAAGCCCGCGAGTCCCGCCTCCGACATCGTCGGTATGTCGGGCGCGCCCTGCCAGCGCTTGAGCGTCGTGACCGCCAGCGCACGCAGCCGGCCCGCCTTCACCGCCGGCAGCCCGGTCACGATGCCGTCGAACATCAGCGAGAGCTGACCGCCGATGACTTCCGTATGCGCGGGCGCGAGGCCCTTGTACGGGATGTGCGTAACTTTGATGCCGCCCATCATGTTCAGCAATTCGCCCGCGAAATGCGAGGCGGTGCCGCTGCCCGCGGAACCGTAGACGAGCTGGTTGGGACGCGCTTTCGCGAACGCGATCAGTTCCTTCACCGAGTGCGCCGGTATCGACGGATGCACCACCAGCAGGTTCGCGATCGAAGCGACCCGCAGGACGGGCGCGAAATCCTTCACCGCGTCGAACGGCAGCTTCGAGTAAAGAAGCGGATTCACCGCATACGCGAATGCCGGTTCGAGCAGCGTATAGCCGTCGGGTGGCGCTTTCGCCGCCATCTCGGTGGCGATGTTGCCGCCGGCGCCGGGCCGGATGTCGACGATCACCGGCTGGCCCCATTTTTCGGTCAGCTTTTGCCCGATGGTGCGCGCTATGACATCGCTCGGCCCGCCCGCGGCGAAGCCGACCAACAGGCGGATCGGCTTCGCCGGATACTGCTGTGCGAGCGCGCCGGGTGCGCCGGCCATCAGCAGCACGGCGCATGGAACCACGTAATCAAGAAATTTCTTCATTTCGTATTCTCCTCTATCCATTGTCGCAGGTAGCGCGCGATCTCGAGATTGTTTCTTTCCAGCATCATCATGTGGCTGTTGCCGCGGATGCCGACATCGGCGAGACGCACAAACTCATGCTCGACCCCCGCCTGGCGCAGGAATTTCGAAGTGCAGTGATCGTAGGGCGCGTGATACGACGCCTCCGAAGTCACGATCAGAATCGCGACCCTCTTCAGATTCGTCAGTTGTCGCGCCGGCTCCGCCTGCAGCCAACAGCGCACGAGGCCGGGGCCATCCGCTTTTTCCTCGCGCACGAATTTCATTTCATCGGGCGACGCCGCCGGCGGCGCAAAGGCCAACGGACCACGGGTAATGCCCCAGGGGCGGGTAATACGGTCGTCTTCGAAATAATCCGGCGGCCCGGTGAATTTCACTTCGTAGACAGGCGGGCCGTTCGGCTCGACCGCCACGATCGCGCGCACCAGGCCGGGCCGCGCATCCGCAATCGTCCACGCCAAAGGACCGCCCTGCGAATGCGCGATCAGTATCGCCGGGCCGATGCGGTCGAGCAAAGCGCTGCCGGCCTCGCGCATCATGCGCTCGGTGGCGCCGACGTCAGGCATGCTCTCGACCTGCGACGCATAGAACTGATCGAAAACCGGGTCACCGGCGACGCCCGTGCCCGGCCACTGCGTATGCAGCGTGGCCTGCGGCCATTGCGAGTGGACGGCAGGCGCAGTAAATCGCTCGGCGACCGCGCCCGTGTTGCGCGGCTGGCTCATGCCGTATGCCGCAGGAAAATATCCCGATCGCCCGCGCCCCGGCTGGTCGACGACATAAACGGCGTAGCCGTTGGCCACGAAATAGTCCGACCAGCCGCGCCGCCCGTCGGGCGTGCCCAGAAAATTGGCCGCGGTCTGGCCGCCGCCATGAATCATCACCACCGCGTATGGCGAGCGGCGCTTGGCGGGGACCTGGTATTGCACGAACATCTGTCCCGCCATGATCTGCCCGGCGTCCGACTCGATGTAATTTCCACCCACCAGAAAGCAACCCTGATCCGCGATCTCCAGCGGTTGTGCTGCGTCAAACAATCGATCGGCAGTCGTCATCGGGGCTTCCCTTATAAATGCGGCACCCACGCGCGCCACGCCTCGGTGTCGCCATCCATCGATATCCACGGTCAGCCGCCGCCCGCAAACAAGCGGGGTCGGAATCAATAACCCGCGACAGCTTCCGCCTCGCCCGCACTGCCGTCAAGCTGCGTTACGAAGCACTTATTTACATTTGAACACGCCCCCATTTCGAATTATACTTCCGCGAAATAACAAGTCGCCGTCAGGTCAAGGCGATGTTGATAAGGAGGAGTTCAGCATGAGGCCGCTCAACGGGTCGCTGTTGCTTGCGCTCGCCTTGCTCGCAGGTTCGTCGCCTGCGGGATATTGCGCTCAAACGCCGCCACCGGGCGATTTCCCTAACAAGTCGATCCGCTGGATCATTCCGTTCCCCCCGGGGGGCAGTAACGACATGCTGAGCCGCTTCCTCGGGGCAAGGCTCACCGACCGGCTGGGCCAGCAGCTGGTGATCGACAACCGCGCCGGCGCGAACGGCGCCATCGGAGCCGAGATGGTCGCCAACGCGCCGCCGGATGGCTATACGCTGCTCATGATTTCCACGTCGTTCGTGATGAATGCCGCCGTCCGGCGCTTACCCTACGACGTGGAAAAATCATTCGACCCGGTCTCGATGATCGGATCGTCCCCGAACTCGATCGTGGTCAATCCGGACGCCGGGATCGGTTCGCTGCGCGAGCTCGTCGATCGCGCTCGAGCGAAGCCCGGAGCGATCAACTACGCCGCGACCGGCGTCGGTGGATTCAACCATTTCGGCGGGGAGTTGTTCAAGAAGGTCACCGGCATCGACATGGTGATGGTGCCGTACAAAGGCGGCGCCCCCGCAATGATCGATGTGATTTCGGGGCAGGTACCGGTGATGTTCACCTCGGTCACCCAGGTGCTGCCGAACGTGCGCTCCGGCAGGATCAGGATGCTCGCGGTGGGAGCGGCGAAACGCGTCGCGGCGCTGCCCGACATCCCTACCGTCGCCGAGTCCGGCTTTCCCGGCTACGAAGTTTACGTCTGGTGGGGCGTCTCGGCGCCTGCGCGCACGCACCGCGCCGCGCTCGACAAGCTGCGCCGTGAGTTCACGGGCGTTCTGAAGGAACCTGAAACGCATAAGCTGCTCGCCGCCGACGCAGCCGAGATCAGGATCGTCACGCCGGCCGAGTTCCGGACGCTGATCCACGACGACGTGAAGAAGTGGACCAGCGTCGCGAAGGAAGCCGGGATCCGCGTGCAATGATCGCTCTACCGCTCTTCCCGCTCAGTCCACCTTGGCGCCGGACGCTTTCACGACCTTGCCCCAACGCTCGAATTCCGACCGGATCCACCCGTCAAACTCTTCGGGCGAGCTGGTCACGGGCGTCTGACCGAGCGAAGTTATGCGCTTGAACACGTCGGGCGAATTGATTGCCTGCACCACGCTCGCGTTGAGCCTGACGATTATTTCACGCGGTGTCGCCGCGGGTGCGGCCACGCCGTACCACTCGATAACATTGCCAAGGTCACGATAGCCAGCCTCGATCGCGGTCGGTACCTCGGGCAACGCCTCATTGCGTTTGGGCCCCATCACACCCAGCGCGCGCAGTCTGCCGCTCTTGACATGCGGCACCGTGGCAGTCGGATTGGCAAACATGATCGCGACGTGCCCCGCGAGCAGATCGATCGTAGCGGGACCTCCTCCCTTGTAGGGAATGTGGAGCATGTCGGTTTTCGTCGTCAGCCGGAACAACTCGCCTGCCATTTGTGGCCCCGAAGAAGTCGATGCGAACGTCAGCTTGCCGGGGTTCTGTTTGGCGAGTGACGCCAGGTCCTTCATCGTCTTTACCGGCAGCGAAGGATGTACGACGAGTATGAATGCCATGTCCGTGCCGCGCGAGACGCCGGCAAAATCGCGCAGCGTATCGTAGCCGGGCTTGCTGTAAAGGTGCGGGTTGATGGTGAGCGCGCCCTGGTGAGCCAGCGTCAGCGTGTAGCCATCCGGCGCCGCCCGCGCGCCCAGTGCCGTGCCGATGTTGCCTTGAGCGCCGCCGCGGTTGTCGATGATCACCTGCTGCCCCCACAACTCGGTGAGTTTCGCGCCGAGTATGCGTCCGAAACCGTCGGTGCCGCCGCCCGGCGGGAACGGCACGATCAAGCGCACGGCTTTGTCGGGGAAACCCTGCGCGAAACCCGGCGCAGCAGCACATGCAACGGCAAGCAGCAGCACAATCAACAGGCGTTTCATAAAACCTCCTCCTGGCCGCAATGATGTGATTATGCTATGGAATAGCGGCCGCGTCTTATTCATCATCGAGAGAAAGTAACCGTACTTGGAGCGATCGGACAGATTGTCCCGCTGGCACACTAACTTCTTGTTGAGTGCTTGTCTTTGCGGGGAACTCCGGTCAGAATGCGAAACTTTGACGGGGAAACGGAGGAACCAATGATGTGCAAACTAACAGTGGTTACAGCGTCTTTGCGCCGCATGATTGGTGTGGTGGGGATAGGCTGCGCGTTGATCAGCACGCCGGCAATCCCGGCAGGAGCCGATAATGCTGCGGTGATGGCGGCGAATGCCGCATTCTACGCGGCACTCAACAAAAATCCGCTGCCCTATCTGACCAAACCGGCCAAATAGGGCACATTAATCCAGCGTTGGGATCCCTATCAGGAGGAACGCATGTTATCTGAAAGACAGCAGCAGATGGTCGCGCTATTCGAGAAGCACGTTGGCGCGGAGATGGCGGGCGATCTCGACACCACGATGGCCACCATGAGCGACGCGCCGCATCTCAACCATGTTCCGACCATGGCGGGCGGGGTCGGCAAGAGTGGCGTCCATGCCTTCTATCGCGATCACCTCGTGGGAAAATTCTTTCCCCCCGATGTCAAGATGGTGAGCGTGTCACGTACGGTCGGACAGGATCAGGTCGTGGACGAACTCTTCATCAGTTTTACCCACACGACGGTCATTGACTGGCTGCTGCCGGGCGTGGCGCCAACCGGCAAAGCGGTCGAGATGGCCGTCGCAGTGATCGTCGGCTTCCAGGGTGACAAGATTTCTCACGAACACATTTATTGGGATCAGGCCGGCGTGCTCGTGCAGATCGGATTGCTCAACCCCGCTGGTCTGCCCGTGACCGGCGCCGAGAGCGCGCGCAAGGTATTGAATCCGAAGTTGCCATCCCGCGTCTTCTGAAAAACAAATCCCGGCGTCGTGCCCTTACGCGTGGCCCGAACGACAGGGGACACTGACCCGGATTTCCGCAGTTCGGCAGGAGGTATGTGATGAATGAAAGCATGAGAATTCACTTATTGGCATCGGGTCTTCTGCCATGGGTGCTGCTGTTTGGAATGCTCGTGATGGGCGAGATTGGCTGGTGGGTCGGACGTTATTTTTTCGTCAGACACAAAGTCAGCAGGACCGCCGCCAGCGATACTTTCGTCGCGGCGATATTTGGCATGTTGGCGCTGCTGATCGCCTTTACTTTTTCGGGGGCTTCCGATCGTTACGATAAGCGCAGGGACCTCATCGTCAAGGAGATGAGCACCATCGGCACTGCTTATATGTCGGTTGATCGGCTCAACAAAGAAGATCAACCCAGGATTCGTGAATTATTCAAAAGTTATCTTGATCACCGCATTACGCTTTATCAAAACGTGGTCGATACGGACGCGCTCGAAAAAAAATTCCAGGCGCAGTCCGAGCTTGCCAATCAGCTGTGGCAAGCTGCCGTAAAGGCGGTCAAGGAAACAGGCGATTCGCAAAAGCTGCTAGTCGTGCGAATGCTGCCTGAAATTTCAAACATGTTCGATGCCTATGACAACCAGCGGCTGGCAATGAAATTCCATCCGCCGCCGATTGTCTGGCAGTCACTGATTTTTTTGGCCCTGATCGGATCGCTGCTCTCCGGATACGGCATGGGCATCGAGCAAAAGCGGGATTGGCTGTTGAACGTCGTATTTATCGTATTGATGGCCGGCGCAATTTACGTCATCCTGAATCTGGAATTTCCCCGCCTTGGCAACATCAATCTGGATGAATTCGAGCAGGAGCTGATTGCACTGCGTAAATCCATGTAAAAGACGCTCCGTTATTGCTTGGGCTTCGGCTGAAAGAACACGCGCGCGTCCCTCGCCCACTCGTCGATCACCGGCTTGAAATCCGCGAGCCTTACGCGGTCGGTCGGTTTATCGAGCTTGCGCCCGGTTCCTTCCCGCATGCCTGCACCGACCAGTTCGTTGGATTGGGCGTCCCGCAACTCATACTCGACCGCAATCGTCGCGTCTTTGGCCCGATTTCCGGTGGCTTTTTTCGCCGCTGCCAGGAGAAATGCCACCGGAATTAACTCACGGGGCTTCAATCCTTGTTCTTTCGCGCCCGCGGCGGTGATGGCCGGCTTGACGCGCAACGTCTTCGGGCCGGGCTCCTTGACCAACTGGATGACACCGCCAAGCTCCCGCCGCAACGCCTCGTCGAGATACGCGGTAATCTCCTTCAACGTCGCCGTGCTCACCTGATCCGTGCCGGCAGGTTCCGGGAACAGCACCGTTTTTTCCAGCAGCATCTTGTCGTATTTGCCGGGCGTCATGTCAGGGGCCAGCCAGCGCTTGGCCTTCTCTCCCGATGGCGATTTGACGTCCAGCAATTTCGAATAGTTGTTCCCGAGGTAACCCGAATTCTCCTGCGCGAGCACCGCTCCCGCCAACAAACAAACCCCGGTGAATACACTCATTACCGATGACAACATTCGCATGACTATCCTCCTCCAGTTAGATTACAAATCGATTGTTAGTATAGCCGGCAGTCTTGCCGCGGGGATAGCCCCCGCCATCCAAATCATCAGGGTATTCCCCATGGCCAGTATAACCCGATCGTGAAAATCATTTCCGCCCGCGCTCGCCGGGAGGCACCATTTGATCCATTGTAAGCGTGTATGGCTCCTTCGATACAGCCAAATCGCCACGAAACGGCTGATCGAGGTCGACCACCAATACGACCACAAGTGCGATGGAGGAGGACGCCAGGGCGACGAGCAGCACGTGCAGACGCACACTGGACACGGCGAGCATATAAGAGGTGAATACCATGAGCGACGTGCCGATCAAAATGATGCACCAGATCACCGCCGGAATGCCCGAATCGGCTCCGGCCGCGAGATGGCGCGCCCGGCGCGCTTCGTAGAGTTTGTTCAGCTCGCGGAATACCTCGGCCTGCACCACGGCATATTTGCCCCCGTGGCCCAAGGCCAATGTCTCCAGATGCAAGCGCGCGAGTATTTCCCGTCCCGGCTTGCGATCTATTGGCTTACCCGCCGTTTGCGCCGCCCACTCGACCGAGACGACATGTTTAGTGTATTCGTACAGCAGCTTGTGCATTCGCTCGACGTCGGCCGGCTCCAGCCCTGCGACATCACGATACATGTTGGTGAGGTGTTCCGCCTCTTCTTGCACGACCCTGTTCGCGTCGGAGTACGCCTGCCATGCCGCGACTGCCACGAACGCTATCAGCACTGCATACACGGTGCCGATAACGGTAAACACCGCTGCAAACTCGGCGGAGCTCGCCGCCCTGTGCGTCGGATGCAACACCCGATTGAACACCAGCAGCCCGCTGCAGGAAACCGCCACGAACGCGGCAACCAATACCGGTCCCCACAGCCACGTCGGGTTGCTATAAATCCAGTTTGCCAACATCGTTACTCTTGCCCCTTGTTGTGACGGCAATACGGTTTGTCAAATCCAAGCATAGCGCGCCGAGATTCTCCCGTCCATCGCCGGCTCCGGGTCACGCGCCTCTTGAGAATGAATTTACCGTGACTCTGCGGATATTTTTGACTATCCTCCACACCGAAGCAGCAAATTCCCATTTTTTTGCAGGAGACCAGCCATGATCAAATATGACCCGCGCAACTGGTGGGGCATCACTTCTTCATTTCGTGGCACCATAATCAAGCGCATCTGGAGACGCGTGGCCGCCCTGGTCATGCTCACCATGCTTCTCATCGTTACTGAAATGTACCTCGGTCTGTCCCTGGTTATCGACGCCCTTGGTCACACTCTCATCGGGGTCGCGCTGGGCCTGCTTCTGGTGTTTCGCAACAACTCCTCCTATGACCGTTATTGGGAGGGACG